>OKMM01000495.1_pt1 | contig 9455 bp, 7 predicted proteins | sample 1612131 | NCBI WGS metagenome assembly OKMM01 (sample SAMN04436778, study PRJEB24849) | human gut metagenome | biome: human gut; feature: NICU; material: stool | host: Homo sapiens | place: USA: Saint Louis, MO | collected 2011-05-04 | reverse complement strand
AACGATTGGTCCGGCAACCAGTTGAGGAAAGAACGATACATAGAAAACATAATCGATCCAACGGTCGAGAGGTTGGATTCGTCCCCGATAAACATCTATCACATAGCTTATACTCTGGAAGGTAAAGAAAGAGATTCCTACCGGAAGGAAGATGTTCATCTTCAGCCATTCTCCCCCGGCGGCCATAGTAAACAGTTCGCCTAGGAAATTGAAATACTTGAAATACCCCAGCATACCTAGGTTTATGCAGAGACTAAGCGTAACGAATAATTTACGTTTTAATACCGATGTCGTATGCGAGATACATTGCGCTATCAAGAAATCGGAAGTAGCCGTAAATACCAGCAGCCCGAACCAAAGTCCACTACTTTTATAATAGAAATAAAGGGAAAACAGTGTCACGTAAATAATGCGAGCCAACGTATGTTTCCTTAGCGACATATAAATCATCAGGAAACCGATAAACAAGAAGAAGAACAACCCGCTACTAAACAAGATCGGGGCATTATGATGATACGTTAGGATATCTCCCAGTTTCTCCCACGTGAATTGATGATTACTAAGCCAATCTCTAAGTATATTATATTCCATATAAGATTCTTATCGGTTATTATATGATTCCATGAACGCCCTAAACAGAAGCGTTCCTTGTTCTTGATACCCTTCTTTCGTAAAGTGAATCCGATCCCGTCCCATCAAACGAGAACTATGCCATTTGCGGCACGAGTTTTTCCCTCCTGTCGTAGTGAATAAATCCCAGCAAGCGACCTCTTCTTTCTTCGCTACATTCCGGATAGCACGGGCAGCCCGCTCGGTATTATCATTACGCACATACGTTCGCTGCTTATTGACTCGCACCCTTTTGTAACATTCCGGAGGAGTCGTCAGTAAGATCGCCGTATTCGGTAGCTCCTTCTTGACGATCGCCAAGAAAGCCTCTATCTGGCCGGAAAACTCATCGGTATTAAAACGTCTGCCGAATGTCTCGTTGGTTCCCATAGAGATGATTAGTAAGGACGGTTTTAATAAAGCCAACTGACGTATATAAGCCTCGTCCGTATAATTCACATACATCGCCCCATTCACTCCGATGGAATGGTATAAGATACCCCTGCCTCCATTCTTCAGTGTCAGGCCATAATATAAATTCGTAAAGGATGAGGCCGGTCGCAATGTATTCGTGCCCTCTTTCCGTCTCGTACTCTGCAATTGTAGAGTATCGGTCAAGCAGGAGATCCGGAAAGTGTCGGCTAATACACCGGGAACACATACGGTATCCGCACGGAATGTTTGGACCGAGTCTTTCAAAGCCCCGGCAGGAAGCATGGGCATCGACTTCTCCCCTCTATATAAAATCGCCTCATTAAACTCGTATCCGGCACCATTATTCGGAGTTATCACGACATCAAAATTAATCGAGGGGGAAACAGACTTAATCCCGATCCCACCGATCCCTATCGGGGTTTTCTGGACATGCTGAATACAACGTCCGGCAATCCAATCCTTAGCGACGGATTTGATAAAGTAATCATCCGGCTCGTTGGTCTTGCTCAACTTAAAAGGAGCGATCCAGCCTCGTCCGGCATTCCCGAACGCCTGTTGGAAAAGGCGCATGACACGACCGCTTAAATGTCCGGCTTGGATATGCGAATCCCCCAACTGGACGATCGTGATAGCCGTATCTTTCCCTGCACGCAACGAATCCAGTTCATTGAAAAAATTATTCCACGCCTTACTAGAATCCGGTAAGATCAACGTATCTTTTCCCACTTTCATAGAATAAGATAAAGGAGGCAACGCTACAGTATCCCGAACCGCCAAACTATCAAGAGATACATCCCCGTTTATTCCGGCTTTAGGTTTCGGAACAGAGAAGCCCATGATCACTCCTAAAACAACCAGACTAATTAACCACTTTCTCCGCTTCATCATAAAAATCTTTTTCTGATAATAACGCTTTCAGCAAGGCATCGGCAATCTCCCGTCCACCCCTAAAGCTTAAATGCGTATAATCCTTACTAGCCCAGTTTAATTCTACGAAACGGACCATACTGTTCTCTCCTCCCATAGCACCGAATACATTCCAGAAAGGAACCCCTGCCTTTTTAGCGGCTTGCCTTTGCGCATGCAGCAAGGCTAACACGGCCGGCATCGTCTCGAATTCCCCATCGTCTTGACGGCTTCTGTCCGACACCCCCAACATCAATATATCAGCTTCCGGAAAACAAAGTTGTATATGGTTAATGACCTTTACCATCCGGCTACTATACCATCCATAATTCATCACGCTATCGCTCACGACATTCAACCCATACTGCAAGACAATCAAGTCATACGGACGGATCTTATTCAATGCTTGGCAACGGGAGACATCCAATCGCTCCAATATCATACCCGAGTTTCCCCGAAGAGAGAAATTATCGACCACGACACCTAAATGATCCTCCATAGCGACCCCTAATGCCCGGAACTCAGGAGTATTCTTAAAAGTGAAATCCGCTTCGGTGAACATCCCTTCCAACTCGTATTGGGTTACGATCGATGTGGCGGGAAGCATCTCTTGTAGGGTATCGGCGGAAGCGTTGCAAACCAAGCGCATCTCCGTATTCTTATTCTGCTCATAAATCAGTTTCAAAGAAGAGAACGTCTGAAGCTCCGGATAACGCTTAGTCGTCTTCACATGGATGGAGGCGTTTTCCTCGTTTGCCTCGAACATCATCCCAGATAAAGTATATCCATGCTCATGATCTGTCAGCATAGACCAAGTAGTCCATCCGGAGGCACGTTGCTCCACGGTTGGACGGAACTGTGCCGCTACGGATGTGACCGGTACAAAACCAACACCCCGCCCCCCAAATTCCTTCTGCATCCCGGAACGGAAATCGGCCACCATAATATCTCCTTCGATAAAAGAATCTCCAAGGAAGGCCACACGTACCGGACGATTCAATTCCCGCCTGTTTTTTAAGGCGGCGAAGAATCGTTGCAAACCGATATGTCCAAGAGAATAGTCCTCGATATGAGCCCCCAGCGAATCCGCCCCTTGAACAGCATAGACCGCTTTGTATAACGAATCACGAAGGGCCAAAGCCGCAGAATCTATTCCGGCGGAACGCATGATAGAATCCCTTAATGCTACCGAATCTACTTGAAGGGTGTCCGCTTGTTCCAATTGTTGTTTCAAAGAATCCAAGGAGAGCTTTTCCTCTTTCACCTTGAAATCCGATAAAAGATCTACCTTTTTGATCTTATACCCGAACAATGTATCCGGAAGGCTATATAAACCAAAGCTCATCAACAACGTCAGCGACAGTAACGCTAACACTCTACCCAAATTATTATCTTTGTTCATCTAACTTTTGCTTATAAGGGGACAAAGATAGACAAGTTTACCTACCCGGAAATAATCTTCGGACAAAAAATAACCTTAAATTATCCGTTCAGGGTGGATCATCCCTTAAACGTAAGTTGAGACAAAAAGAGATGCAATAACGAAGGCTCCAGCAGCATTGGGAAAATCAATCCATAAATAGCCCCGTAGAAATGGGCATTATGATTTATGTTATCTCCTGTTTGTTTCGCCATATACTGGCAATAGGCCAGATATAGCAAGCCGAATACGATTCCGGGGACAGGCAGCACGGCGAAAAACAAGATCTTTCCCCAAGGATCAAGGAATATAGAGGTAAATAGAACCGCCGATACCGCTCCAGACGCACCGATAGAGACATAATACGGATCATTACGTCGTTTTATCAAATCATAAAGCGAAGCCACGATCATTCCCCCGAAAAAAAGAGCCAGATAAGCCCCATTGCCGAATCCCATATATCGAAACGTTCGTTCAATATAGAGACCAAATGACCAGAACGTGAACATATTCACTAGCAAATGTGTCATATCCGCATGGATAAATCCATGTGTCACGATACGATAATATTCATGATTCCGGATCGTACGATATGGGATAAACGCTAATTTCATAAATAACTCCCTATTACTAAAACAGATAAAAGAGAGAATCACTGTTATTCCAATAATCAAATAAGTAATCATATATTCTATTATTTTTCTGATGAGCCACAAAGCAAAGCATAAATTCCGGTTTATACAAATATCAGGTATATATTATCTAAGCCAAAGGAAAAACAAGAATCCCCAAAGAAAAACAGATAACAGTAAAACCAAAGGCTTCAAAACTTTATCGCAAAAATAGCTCCTTACTTTCTTTCGATCAGGAATATTTTCCACTGCGATAACACGATTCACCTTATTCGTCCTATCAAAATAGGAAGAATATAGAATCAATATATAAAAACCGAATATTTGCAAAAGAAATAGGATGGAGACTAATGGCTTTTCATATCTTTTCTGTTTCTCTTCTATTTTGAATTGCTTTAAATCAATCTCTTTTATAACCCGAATCAATGTTTTCTTTTCTTCCAATATTAAAGAATCTAGATTCTCTGAAAAAGAAGAATCTAGACTTTTTAAATTCTCATAGTACCGGACCATACTATCAATTCTATTTCTTTCTGTATTCAAAGAACTCAATTTCATACTTTCAGCAGTCATATCTATATATGATATAGAAAAAGGGAAAGCTAAAGACAACACATTACCACTAATAACAACAAATGTTTTATTCAAGCCTCTGTTTAGTTCCTTCCAAAAAATATTTGTCAAAAAGAACACACTAAGCTGTATAATACAAGCAATACATAAAGTACGTATGGTATACCCCACTAATTGCAGCCAATTCTCCATCGCTTCTACATCTACAGTAATACCAAAGAGGGTCACCGCATAAATCAATGTTATAACCATCATTAATCTATGTTCTTTCTTTAATCCAAGTACCAGATCAAACATTCTTTCCCACATACTATCCTTATATTTTTTCGCCAAAGATACAAAGATTGCTTTAAGCACATGGTATATAATAAAAAAGTGGATAAGCCTTTTCTCATATCCACTTTTTTATTTGTTACTTGAATAAGAAGCTACTTCTTGCTATCGATTACCAATAACGGAGTATCGGTGTGGAATAACATTTTTCTCGCAATCGAAGGATTGAACATTCGGGCTAGGATATTACGGCGATATGTGCTTAGGGCTATAACATCAATTTGTTTATCACGAACAAATTTCTCGATGGCTAACAGCAAGTCACCATCGGCAAGCACCGTATGGGAAATATGGGCATGTGGATATTGTTTCTTGAAATATTCACGGACGCCTGTCAAACGAATCTCATTCCATTCATCTTTGCTGGTAGAGATATTGAATAGATGAATATTAAAATCAAAACCTTTGATGATTTCCATGAACTCGTCGAAAGCAACCAAATCTCTCTGGTTAAACGATGTAGCGAAAGCGATATTCTTAGCGTCTCTCAAATCCGTGAAAGGAACATTCTCCGGTATCGCCAATACAGGAACCCGGTTTACCTCGATTACCTCTCCGGTCACGCTACCGATCAGATCCATATCTTTTTGGCTCTTACCTCTCGTTCCCATCACGATCAATGTCGGATGATACTCCTTGCTATAGGCGATGATCTCCTCTTCCGGCAAGCCTTCACGTAATACATAATCGTATTTTACCTTTGGCAATTCGCCAGAGGACATCTTCCGGTTGATATGCGTACAAATATTCTCCATATCGATACGGACACGTTGTAAGATATGCTGTACGGATTCCTCCTCATTTACTTGGTAAGCTAATGTATCTCCCATCGGGATAGCAGATGGAAAATAGGGGCTGAAATAGGCGTGCATGATCATCACCTCCGCACCTACCGCATGAGCGTAATTAATTCCCAACTCACAAGCCTTGGCGGAATAATCCGAGAAATCAATCGGGATCAGCACTTTCTTGACCGCATTAACCTTCGCTTCTTCCTCCTTTGGTTCCTCAAACCACTTATTGTCTTCAATAATGCGTAAAGCATGCGGTAAATCACTCTCCTTAATACGCACACGTACTCCTGCCGAAACGACGGGCTGGATCTGGTTTACATTATGTATATAGACCTCTATGCCTTCTGTTTCGAGGATTGTCTTGAGAATCTGGGCTTTCTCGAACGTGTGGATAGCCAATGTCACTAATTTATCTTCCATACTCAATACATTTTTATAGATGAAACAATCGGGATTTATGAATTGTTGAATATAAAAAAATCCCAAAGCGTTCTTTCATTTAGCTATGGGATTTTTTATACGAATGAATTTCTCTTACGCTTTCTGTGCTTCGGCATCCTGACTCTCGGCCAGTATCTGCAAAGCACGCTCGAAAATAGTCGTATCATCTAAAACAACCAACCCTCCGTCTGGACCGGGCTCGATATGGAAACCACAACTCCGTCCATCTTGAAAATTATGTCCACCGAAATAGTTACGAACTGTCTCTACCTTTAATCCCAGCTCATCGGCGATGCGTTGTGTACTTCCGTCAGGTAACGAATCTTTAATTCTTCTCAGTTCGTTAAATGTAATCGTCTTTGTCATGGCTTTCTTATTTTGAAGGTTAATACTTTTGTTTAATATTATGGCACTAACTTAGTCATTTAATAGCATTGAAACAAATTATTATTGAGAAAATCAGCTGAAAACAAATATGCTTTACGACATACTCAACCAAACTCTCTTATCTAAAGCATGATACCAATTGCTCATTAAATAGAGCTATTAAAAGGATGGTCAACCAAATCGCATAGGTGATCAAACGTTTCCGGGTATCCGAGTAAATGGCCTCCGGACGTACCCAAGAATCTACCGGAATCAATTTAGGCCTTATATAGAGGTATAACAGATATACAAGATACCCGAATAGCAGACCGGATAAAGCTCCCGGAATAATATCCGTGATAAAATGCACTCCTAAATAAATACGAGTATAGGAAGTCAAAATCGCCCAAAAGAAAATAGTCCATCCAAATAGCTTATTCCGGAAGATCAGCGCCATCAAGGTAGCGAAACCGAAAGCGTTCGCCGCATGGCTGGAGATAAATCCATACATACCTCCCCGATAACCGAACACCACCTTTACCTGATCCATAAAATCAGGGTGATGAGTCGGACGGAAACGGGTGAAGATGGGCTTACAAACATGCGAAGCGAACTGGTCGCATAGCGTGATCGTCAAGACTATGGCCAATAAGATCAACAACCACTCCTTCCAGTTCTTCTTATAGCACAATACCACCAATATAAAAAAGGCTAACGGTAGCCAAACCGCCTTGCCTGAATAGATCCACATAAAGCGATCTAAAAAAGCGGAGTCGCTACCGTTAAGCATAAAGAACGCATCACGTTCCCAAACCAATAATTGTTCTAGCATGTATCAGATTTTTTCTATGTCTTTACTAGGCATCCATCCTACGTTCCCATCCTCAAGCTCGATCTCGCTCCATTCGCCGAGCGTACTCTTCACGGTCACGTTCGTTCCCTCATGTAATACGAAAAGATCCGTACCGCTAGCGTCGGGCGAGCTTTTCACCGTAACGGTCGGGGCGAATACGATGGCATGTTTACGGTTTATCATCTCATCCTTCTGGTCGCTGGCGAATATATTGGCAAAAACAACCATGATAATAAATAGGACACCCAAATAGAAACCGATCTTCTTCAAGCGTACCCAACGGGAGAAAAAGAACAAGATCAAGCAACCGATAAACAACAGGAAGCACACGATACCTGTCTTCGCCCAAGAGTCTGCGGATCCGAGATTCTCCACGCTCTTAAACCATTTGACCAAGAAGAAATCACCAACCGGCTCAATCTTATCGATCGTCTTCTGACGGGCCATCTGTAAATTGAAGCTATCACCCGGATCCAGCAGAAGACAACGTTCGTAGTTCAATATAGCCGGAGCGATCTTACCCGCCTTATAATAGGCATTTCCCAAATTATAATAAACGGCGGCAGACTCACCATTGCTCTTCAAGATTCCCTCATATAGCTCGATCGCCTTCGCGTAATCTTCTTTCGTGTAAGCGACCTCGGCCTCCTTCAAGGCGGTATCTTGCGCATAAGCAGATCCTATCAGACATAGAGTCAATAAGAAAAACAATACCTTTCTTAAATTTATAGTCATCTTCATCTTCTTACTTTTTAATTGTATTCTCCATTTTACCAATAGCGTCTACCGTCAGCTCATACAGCTTATCCATAGCGTCTGACGCTTGGGACGGAGCGTAACGAGCGAACTCACAAGTATTCAAGATATCCATGAACTCATTCGTCAAGGATTCGTCTACACCGTATTTAGCCAATTCTGTCTCTACGTTATCCTTGGTCAGATCGGATTGCGGGATACTCAGCTTATCGCTCAAATAGCCCCACAACGCACGCAGCACCTCGTCGTAGAATTCTTCCTTCTTATTCTCTTTCATCAGCTTGCCAGCGTTCTTCAGACGTCTAACCGCCATCTTGTTCGCCTTCTTGGTACGAACCAAGGCGATGTCGGCGTTTTCCTTCACCTGCTTACGATAAATAAAGAAGAATACGATAAACAAGATAGCCGGTACGATATAGCAAAGATAATACATAAAGGAACCGAAGAAAATACCATCACCTCCCTCGATAAAGGAGAAACCTTTCGTCTTCAAGTAACGGATATCCTTGCCTAAGTATTTCACGCTCTCTTTATTACTGAAGTTCGATACGACCGGGGAAGAACCGCTACCGCCCTTACCTTGCTCCACATGCAACTTATAAGGCTCGGACTTGATGGTCTTATAGGAACCGGACTTGATATCGAAATAGGAGAAAGCGATCGCCGGGATCTCGAAATCACCTGCGTAACGGGGTATCGCCATATATTCGATCGTCTTGCTTCCACTGACACCGGCAGTCGTGGTCTTGATGTCCATCTCTACTTTTGGGTCGTAGACATCGAAATCGTTCGGGAAAACCACTTCCGGGTTCTTCACCAACTTCACGTTTCCGTTACCCGTGATTTTCACCTTTATGGTTACAGCCTCGTCTGTCTTGACGTTGTTCGAGCTGATATTAGCCGTCATGGAGAACGTACCTACGGCACCGGAGAAAGAAGCGGGCTTACCGGAGGGCAAAGGCTTCACGTCGATAGTAACCGGAGAGGTGGTCAACACCTTGCTCACATCCCGATACGAGTCGAAGAAGCTATCGAAGATGCTACCGCCGCCCGCTTGTTGCATACGGACACGCACCACGGCATCATACTTTCCACCTTCGATCGTGATCTTACCGGAACGTTGGGGATACAGGATCACCTGACGCATCACGGCCGACTGGTAGTTACGCCCGTTGTAGTTTTCCAAGGTCAGTTGTTTCTCTTGCGGCAACTCAACCTCTTGTACCAAGAAACCCTCGAACTCCGGATATTTCAATCCCGTAATCGAGAAATTTTCCAAGGAATAGACCTTGAAAGTCACCAAGAAACCTTCTTGCTCGAACACGCTTCGTTTGGAT
>OKMM01000491.1_pt1 | contig 9483 bp, 7 predicted proteins | sample 1612131 | NCBI WGS metagenome assembly OKMM01 (sample SAMN04436778, study PRJEB24849) | human gut metagenome | biome: human gut; feature: NICU; material: stool | host: Homo sapiens | place: USA: Saint Louis, MO | collected 2011-05-04 | reverse complement strand
TGCTCTTTGACTATGTGCGGATTCGCTTCCCCACTACGGATGTGAAGCATATCGTGGAAGACGTACTGCGGCTAAAGCTGCCTTACTTTATCCATGAAGACTACGGATTCTACTCTTACACGGAGCATTACTATCTGGGTGATATTTTCGTTCTGGTATCGCCGGAACTGGAAAAAGGGGTGCTGCTGGAACTGAAAGGGCGTGGCTGCCGCCAGTTTGAAAGCTATCTGCTGGCACAGGAACGGAGCTGGTATGAATTTTTTATGGATGTTCTCATGGAGGACGGCGTAATGAAGCGACTTGACCTTGCTATCAATGATAAAACGGGAATCCTAAACATTCCCCATCTGACAGAGAAGTGCCGGAATGAGGAATGTATCTCGGTCTTCCGCAGCTTCAAAAGCTACCGCAGCGGCGAACTGGTACGGCGTGAGGAAAAAGAATGTATGGGGAACACCCTGTATATCGGTTCCCTCCAAAGTGAGGTGCACTTCTGCATTTATGAAAAGGACTATGAGCAGTACAAGAAGCATGATATTCCCATTGCAGACGCAGAGGTAAAGAACCGTTTTGAAATCCGGCTGAAAAATGAACGTGCCTTTTACGCCATCCGTGACCTGTTAGAACATGACAATCCAGAACGGACAGCCTTTCAAATCATCAACCGCTATGTCCGGTTCGTGGACAGGGACGATACGAAGCCCCGTTCTGACTGGCGTATCAGTGAGGAATGGGCGTGGTTTATAGGGGAACACAGGGGAAGCCTGAAACTGACAACCAAACCGGAACCCTATTCCTTTGAACGCACCCTGCACTGGCTCTCCCATCAGGTAGCACCCACGTTAAAGTTGGCTCTCCGTCTGGATAAGATGAACCACACCCAGATTGTCCATGACATCATCACCCATGCAAAACTGACGGAAAAGCACGAAAAAATCCTAAAGCAGCAAGCCGCCGCTGCAAAGGAGGTGGTGCTTTAACGGCGGCAATCTTGGAACCTAAGAACTCTTACAGGAAAGAAAGGAGCTTTTATGAATTTCGGACAGAATCTTTACAACTGGTTTTTATCCAACGCCCAGTCCCTTGTGCTGCTGGCAATCGTGGTGATTGGACTGTACCTCGGATTTAAGAGGGAATTTTCCAAACTTATCGGCTTTCTGGTGGTTTCCCTTGTAGCGGTCGGTCTGGTCTTCAACGCGGAGGGCGTAAAGGACATCTTACTGGAACTGTTCAATAAGATTATCGGTGCATAGAAAAAAACATATCACACTTCCGTTATGGAGCAAGCTCTGATTGCTTCATGGCGGAAGTCCACTAGGGGCTTGGGGAGCGTAACTCCCCAAACAACCTAACAGAGAAAGGATGTGTTACCGATTGAAGAAATGAGAATCTACATCCTGAACACCACACGGTTTTACCATGAAGATTTTGAGGAATATCCGGGGGCTTGGTTTTCCTGTCCCGTGGATTTTGAGGAAGTCAGGGAACGTCTTGGGGTTCAGAATGAAGAAGAAATTGAAATTGAAGATTATGAGCTGCCGTTTCCATTGGAGGGCAGCACAAGGCTCTGGGAAATCAACGCCCTTTGCCGGATAGTACAGGAAATGCAGGGAACGCCCCTCTATTATGAAATGGATGTGATACAAAAGCGGTGGTTCCATAGCTTTACGGAATTTATCGACAACAAAGACCACATACGCTGCTATCCAGTGCAGGACGGGGAATCCCTCGCCCGTTATCTGGTGCAGGAAACGCAGATATTTGGGGAAGTACATCCAGACCTGATGAACCATATTGATTATACTGCCATTGGTCGGAAACTGGAAACCAGCGAAAACTACCTGTTTACGGACAATGGTATCTTTTCTTACCGCTAAAGGGAGGTGGAAGAACTTGGAGGAAATGCGGATTTACATTGCCAACTTAGGAAAATACAATGAGGGCGAACTGGTAGGGGCATGGTTCACGCCGCCTGTGGATTTTGAGGAAGTTAGGGAACGTATCGGCTTGAATGATGAGTATGAGGAATACGCCATCCATGATTATGAGCTGCCATTTGAGATTGACGAATATACCCCCATTGAGGAAATCAACCGCCTGTGTGAAATGGTGGAGGACTTACCGGAATACATTCAGGAGGAACTATCAGAGCTGCAATCCTATTTTGGCAGTATCGAAGAACTCTGTGAGCATGAAGACGATATTATCTGCCATTCCGGCTGTGACGATATGGCGGATGTGGCTCGCTACTATCTGGAAGAAACCGGACAGCTTGGGGAACTTACGGCACACTTACAAAACTATATCGACTATGAAGCCTATGGGCGTGACATGGAATTGGAGGGAACTTTTATCGTCACAAACCACGGCGTATATGAAATCTTACGGTAAACCCGTCTGTATCTCCTTTGGGAAGTGCAGGCGGCTTTTTTATTCAGGGGCGGCTTTTGCTGCCCCATCTTTTAGAAAGGACAGACAACATGAAGAAAATACGAAGCTATACCAGTATCTGGTCGGTGGAAAAGATACTCTATTCCATCAATGATTTTAAGCTTCCATTCCCCATCACGTTCACACAGATGGCGTGGTTCGTGGTGTCAATGTTTGCGGTTATGCTCTTTGGGAACTTCCCTCCTCTTTCGTTCATTGACGGGGCATTTTTGAAATACTTCGGCGTACCCTTTGCCCTCACTTGGTTCATGTGCCAGAAGACCTTTGACGGGAAAAAGCCTTACGGCTTCCTGAAATCCGTACTGGCATATCTGGTACGCCCGAAACTGACGTATGCAGGAAAGCCCGTGAAGCTGGAAAAGGAATATCCGGTACAGCCCATCACGGCAGTTAGGAGTGATATTTATGGCATATCCGATTAAGTATATCGAAAATAACCTTGTGTTCAACCATGACGGGGAGTGCTTTGCTTACTATGAGCTGCTTCCCTACAACTATTCCTTTTTAAGCCCCGAACAGAAATATCAGGTACACGATTCCTTCCGGCAGCTTATCGCCCAGAACAGGGACGGGAAGATTCACGCCCTGCAAATCAGCACTGAATCCAGCATACGGGCGGCACAGGAACGCTCCAAACAGGAAGTGACGGGCAAGTTAAAGGACGTTGCCTGTGCAAAGATTGACGCACAGACCGAAGCCCTGATTTCCATGATAGGGGAAAATCAGGTGGACTACCGCTTTTTTATCGGCTTTAAGCTGCTTGTCAATGAGCAGGAAGTCACCATGAAGCAGTTCCGCAGGGAAGCAAAGACCGCCGTTTCCGATTTCCTCCATGAAGTCAACCACAAACTCATGGGGGATTTTGTTTCCATGAGCAATGAGGAAATCTGGCGGTTTCAGAAGATGGAAAAACTGCTGGAAAATAAAATCTCACGCCGCTTTAAAGTCCGGCGGCTTAACAAGGACGATTTTGGTTATCTGATTGAGCATTTATACGGGCAGACTGGAACCGCCTATGAAGATTATGAGTATTACCTGCCGAAGAAGCGGTTTCAGGAGGAAACGCTGGTGAAATACTATGACCTCATCAAACCCACCCGTTGTCTGATAGAGGAAAACCAGCGGTATCTGAAAATCGAACAGGAAGATGGGACGGTCTATGCCGCCTACTTCACCATCAACAGCATTGTGGGGGAACTGGACTTTCCATCCTCGGAAATCTTTTACTATCAACAGCAGCAATTCACCTTTCCCATTGATACCTCTATGAATGTGGAGATTGTCACAAATCGGAAAGCCCTCTCCACGGTGCGGAACAAGAAAAAAGAGCTGAAAGATTTGGATAACCACGCATGGCAGAATGACAGCGAAACCAGTACAAACGTGGTGGACGCTCTGGACAGCGTAAATGAGCTGGAATCCACCTTAGACCAGAGCAAGGAATCCATGTATAAGCTGTCCTATGTGGTGCGTGTGACGGCTCCCGACTTGGAAGAACTGAAACGCCGTTGCAATGAGGTAAAAGATTTTTATGACGATTTGAACGTGAAGCTGGTCCGCCCCTTTGGGGATATGCTGGGGCTGCATGGGGAATTTCTCCCTGCCAGCAAACGGTATATGAACGATTACATCCAGTATGTCACCAGTGACTTCCTCGCGGGTCTAGGCTTTGGTGCAACCCAGATGTTGGGGGAACCGGAGGGCATTTATATCGGGTATAGCCTTGATACGGGAAGAAACGTGTACTTAAAGCCTGCCCTTGCCAGTCAGGGTGTGAAAGGCTCTGTCACCAATGCCCTTGCTGCCGCTTTTGTCGGCTCCCTCGGCGGTGGAAAATCATTCAGCAACAACATGATTGTCTACTACTGTGTATTGTTTGGGGCACAGGCTCTTATCGTTGACCCGAAAGCGGAACGGGGACGCTGGAAGGAAACCCTGCCGGAAATCGCCCATGAAATCAATATCGTAAACCTGACCTCGGAGGAACAGAACAGGGGCCTGCTTGACCCTTATGTGATTATGGAGAACCCAAAGGATTCCGAATCACTGGCAATCGACATCCTGACCTTTTTAACAGGCATTTCCAGCCGTGACGGGGAGAAGTTCCCCGTCCTTCGGAAAGCCATCCGTGCGGTAACAAACAGTGAGGAGCGGGGGCTTTTAAAGGTGATTGAGGAACTACGGGCGGAGGGAACCACCATCAGCACCAGCATAGCAGACCATATTGAATCCTTTACGGACTATGACTTTGCACATCTGCTCTTTTCGGATGAGGATGTCACACAGTCCATCAGCCTTGAAAAGCAGCTCAACATCATTCAGGTGGCGGATTTGGTGCTGCCGGATAAGGAAACCTCGTTTGAAGAATACACCACAATGGAGCTGCTTTCCGTGGCAATGCTCATTGTTATCAGTACCTTTGCCCTCGACTTCATCCATACCGACCGCAGCGTGTTTAAGATTGTGGATTTGGATGAAGCATGGAGCTTCTTACAGGTGGCACAGGGCAAGACCCTCTCTATGAAGCTGGTCCGTGCCGGACGTGCCATGAATGCAGGTGTTTACTTTGTGACCCAGAACACGGACGATTTGCTGGATGAAAAACTGAAAAACAATCTGGGCTTGAAGTTTGCGTTCCGTTCCACGGACATCAACGAAATCAAAAAGACCCTCACCTTTTTCGGGGTGGATTCCGAAGATGAAAACAACCAGAAACGGCTCCGTGACTTAGAAAACGGACAGTGCCTTATCAGTGATTTGTACGGGCGTGTAGGAGTGATACAGTTCCACCCTATCTTTGAAGACCTGTTCCATGCCTTTGACACCAGACCGCCCGTAAGAAAAGAGGTGGAGGAATGAAGATAAGAAAGCCCATCCAGCAGGGGACAGCCCTTGTCCCTTGCCGGACAAAGGGACAAAACTCTTTAAAAAAAATCGGGAGTATAGCAGGAAAAGTGCTGCTGGCACTCCTGCTCATCCTCCTGCTGCTGGCAGTCTTCGGTACTGCCGCCCACGCTGCCGGACTGGTGGATGATACGGTGGACGCTGCCAACGAATACAGCAAATATCCTCTGGACAACTACCAGCTTGATTTTTATGTGGACAGTGGATGGGACTGGCTCCCGTGGAACTGGCTGGACGGTATCGGAAAACAGGTAATGTACGGGCTGTATGCCATCACAAATTTTATCTGGACCATCAGCCTGTACCTTTCCAACGCCACAGGGTATCTGATTCAGGAAGCCTACTCGCTGGACTTCATTTCCTCCACGGCGGATTCCATTGGGAAAAATATGCAGACCCTTGCAGGCGTTACCACAGGCGGCTTATCCTCGAAGGGATTTTATATCGGGTTCCTGCTGATTCTCATTCTGGTGGTGGGGATTTACGTTGCCTACACAGGGCTTATCAAACGGGAAACTACAAAAGCCATCCATGCCGTTGTCAATTTTGTGGTAGTGTTCGTGCTGTCCTCTGCCTTTATCGCCTACGCTCCTGATTATATCGGGAAAATCAATGAATTTTCCGCAGACATCAGCAATGCCAGCCTGACCCTTGGCACAAAGATTGTGCTGCCCAACTCGGAAAGTCAGGGAAAAGACAGCGTGGATTTGATACGGGACAGCCTGTTTTCCATTCAGGTAAAGCAGCCGTGGCTCCTGCTGCAATACGGCAATTCGGATGTGGAAAGCATTGGAGCAGACCGTGTGGAAAGCCTGCTTTCAACCAGTCCAAATGAAAACAACGGGCAGGACAGGGAAGAAATCGTGGTGGAGGAAATCGAAGACAGGGAAAACACGAACCTTACCATCACAAAGACCATCAACCGATTGGGAACCGTCTTCTTCCTGTTCCTGTTCAATATCGGTATCTCTGTTTTTGTATTCCTGCTCACGGGGATAATGATTTTCTCACAGGTGCTTTTTATCATCTACGCCATGTTCCTGCCTGTGAGCTTTCTCCTTAGCATGGTTCCCTCTTTTGAGGGGATGTCAAAACGTGCCATCACGAAACTGTTCAATACCATCCTTACCAGAGCCGGAATCACCCTGATTATCACGGTAGCGTTCAGTATTTCCACCATGCTCTACAACCTGTCTGGGGAATATCCGTTCTTCCTGACGGCGTTCTTGCAGATAGTGACCTTTGCCGGAATTTATTTCAAGCTGGGGGATTTGATGGGGATGTTCTCCTTACAGAGCGGTGATTCCCAAAGCATGGGAAGCCGTATCATGCGAAGACCCCGTATGCTCATGCACGCCCATATGCACCGTTTACAGCATAAGTTAGGACGTTCTGTGACAGCTCTTGGGGCTGGAACAGCTGCATACCACGCAGGGAAACAGGCTGGCTCAGACCAGAAAAATGCTTCCAACTCCGGTTCCTCCAAACGGACACAGGCAGACCACAGCAGACCAGACGGACAGACAGCACCGGAAAAGGAATCTGCATGGAAACGGGCTGGCTCTGCGGTGGGTGCAGTGGCAGATACCAAAGATAAGATAGCCGATACTGCCGGACAGCTTCGGGAGCAGGCAAAAGATTTGCCTGTCAATGCAAAGTACGCCCTTTACCACGGGAAAACACAGGTATCAGAGGGAGTACAGGATTTTACTTCCAGCGTGACCCAGACCCGAACTGCCAGAGCCGAACAGCGGAACGCACAGGCAGAAAGCCGCAGACAGACCATTGCAGAACGCAGGGCGGAACTGGAACAGGCAAAACAGACGCAAAAGACAGCTTCCGAAGCACCCAAAGGGGTGGCTCCCGTCCATGAACGCCCTGCCACTGCAAAGACAAAGCAGCCAGCTTCCCCAGCTATTAGGGAACGGGGGCAGGTTTCTTATGGGGGAACTGTAGCGGAACGGACTTCGGTTCCGGTGGTAAAAGCGGCTTCCATCCACCACGAACAGATACCGCCTGTAAGGACAGAACGCCAGATAGTCCCTCCGGCTTCCCCAGACAAACCAGATGAAAGACAAAAGATAGCTCCTGCTATTACACCTGCTGCTCCCCGTCCGGCAAGACCTGTCCAGAATGATACGGCTCCTGTGATACCGGAAAGAAAACGGGCTGCCCCTGTGGTTAAGGAATCGAACTTTACCATCCGGCGTACCACCGCCAGAAAGGAGTGGACAAAAACAGTAAAAGCGGCTGCCAAACAGAAGAAAGGGGAGAAACCATGAAGTTAAGACACCTTTTCTTCGCCTGTTCCGGCGTGTTCGTGATGATGTTTTCCCTGCTCCTTTTGGTGGTGATTGTCTTCTCGGATGAGGAAGACGGCGGAAGCGGCGGAAACCTTATCTATGGGGGCGTGAGCGTATCACAGGAAGTCCTCGCCCATAAACCTATGCTGGAAAAGTATGCAAGGGAATATGGCATAGAGGAATACTTAAATGTGCTGCTCGCCATCATTCAGGTGGAATCCGGCGGCACACTGGAAGACGTTATGCAGTCCTCGGAATCTCTGGGGCTTCCCCCGAACTCCCTTAGCACAGAGGAATCCATCAAACAGGGCTGCAAATATTTCTCGGAACTGCTTACAGCAGCAGAAACAAAGGGCTGTGACCTAAACAGTGTGATTCAGTCCTACAATTACGGCGGCGGCTTCCTGGACTATGTGGCAGGACACGGGAAAAAGTACACCTTTGAACTGGCAGAGAGCTTCGCAAGGGACAAATCCGGCGGAAAGAAAGTCACCTACACCAACCCTGTTGCCGTAGAAAAAAACGGGGGCTGGCGGTATTCCTACGGAAATATGTTTTACGTCCTTTTAGTATCGCAATACCTGACCGTGGCACAGTTTGATGATGAAACGGTGCAGGCTATCATGGAGGAAGCCTTAAAGTATGAGGGCTGGACGTATGTGTACGGGGGCGATTCCCCCTCCACTTCCTTTGACTGTTCGGGACTGGTGCAGTGGTGCTATGGCAAGGCAGGAATCGCCCTGCCACGGACAGCACAGGAACAGTACAATGTAACACAGCACATCCCTCTGTCCGAAGCAAAAGCAGGGGATTTGGTCTTTTTCCACTCCACCTATAACGCCGGAACCTATATCACCCATGTGGGGCTATATGTGGGAAATAACCAGATGTACCATGCCGGAAATCCCATTGGTTATGCAGACCTGACAGGCTCCTACTGGCAACAGCACCTTGCCGGAGCCGGACGAATCAAACAATAGAAAGGATGAACCGATATGATTCAGATTAGAAAAGAGGAAAACCAGAAAAAGCAGAAAGAAAAGAAGCTGAAAGTTTACAAAGTCAATACCCACAAAAAAACCGTGATTGCCCTGTGGGTGCTTCTGGCGGTGAGTTTCCTGTTTGCCGTCTATAAGAATTTCACGGCGATAGACATCCACACTGTCCATGAAACCAAAGTGATTGAGGAAAAAATCATTGACACCCACAAGATAGAAAACTTTGTGGAGAATTTCGCAGAAGTCTACTATTCATGGGAACAGTCCGCCGCTTCCATTGATAACCGGACAAATGCTTTAAAAGGGTATCTCACCGGAGAACTGCAAGCCCTGAATGTAGATACCGTCCGAAAGGACATCCCCGTATCGTCTGCCCTGACTGACTTTCAGATATGGGAAATCATAGAAGAAAAGGAGCAGCATTATCAAGTGACCTATACGGTAGAACAGCGTATCACAGAGGGGGAATCCAGTAAAACCGTCCGTTCCGCTTATCAGGTGACAGTCTATGTGGATGGCTCTGGAAACCTGACGATTGTTCAGAATCCTACCATCACCAGCGTTCCCGTAAAATCCGGCTACACTCCAAAAGCAGTACAAAGTGACGGTACGGTGGATTCCATCACTACGGAGGAAATCAACGAATTTCTCACTACCTTTTTCAAGCTGTACCCTACGGCAACCGCAAAGGAGCTGACCTATTATGTGAATGAGGGCGTGCTGAAACCTGTGGGGAAAGAATATATCTTCTCGGAACTGGTGAATCCGGTTTACAACCGAAAAGGGAATCAGGTGACAGCTTCCCTTGCGGTGAAATATCTGGATAA
>OKMM01000488.1_pt1 | contig 9534 bp, 8 predicted proteins | sample 1612131 | NCBI WGS metagenome assembly OKMM01 (sample SAMN04436778, study PRJEB24849) | human gut metagenome | biome: human gut; feature: NICU; material: stool | host: Homo sapiens | place: USA: Saint Louis, MO | collected 2011-05-04 | reverse complement strand
ATGGCTATGATAACCCTCTGGCACATACCTCCCGACAGCTCGTACGGATACGCCTCCATCCGCCGTCTGGCATCGGGAATCCCAACCCGTTTCAGCGCCTCCTCTGCCATGTTCCTGGCCTCTGCCTTGGTGACCTTCTGGTGGGCGCATATCATCTCCACCATCTGGCTCCCTACCTTAAAGACCGGCGACAGGGATGTCATAGGGTTCTGGAAGATCATGGATATGTCCTTCCCCCTGAATTCCAGCTTAAGGACATCCGTACCATTAAAATCAATGGACCCGCCCACGATTTTTCCTGTCTTGGCCGGCAGGAGATGGATGATGGAGCTGGACGTAACGCTCTTGCCTGAACCTGACTCGCCCACAATGCCCAGGATTTCTCCCTTTTCCACCTCAAAGCTGACTCCGTCCACGGCTTTGCTGACTCCGCCGGAGGTATAGAAGTACGTCTTCAAGTCTTTTACTGTCAATAATTTCTGTCCTTCCATATCCTCACCTCTCATTCATACTGCTTCTTCATATCCTGAAAGGCCCTGTCCACCTGTTCCATAAGGCTGTCGTCGGATAAAAGCTCCACCGCAGTCATGGCAAGTGCCTTGGCGCCAGTCAGGGCCGCCCTGTGTCCGTCCGGACTTTTGCAGGCATCTTCGAATTCCTTTGTGTGTCCCCGGAGCAGGGGAACCACCTGGACATAGGATTGGAGGGCCGGAAAGGCATGGGTCAGATTACCCACATCCGTACATCCGATTCCCAGTTCCTTTCTTCTTGGCATTACCGTTTCTCCCAGCCGGGTAAATTGCTCTGCCAGAACGTCCTCTATAACCGGATTGTTGCGTATGTCCTCATATGTGTAGCCGTCTTCCTTCCACTGCCAGGTAGTACCGGTCATCCTGGCTGCGGCCTCGCAGGCCTCCAGAAAGTCTCCCAGAAGCTTCTTCTTGGTCTTCATGCTGAACGAGCGCACTGTAAACTTCCCCTGGCAGTGTTCCGGAATGTGGATGGGGTCCTCTCCGCCTTCGGATATGATACCTAAAATAGTTCCCTGCCCATTCCAGCGAAGCCTCATCTGGCTGATATGCTGGAACAGCAGAAGAAGGGGATCCAGGGCGCTGACGCCCTCCTCAGGCCAGGTAGCGGCATGGGCTCCCTTTCCGAAAAAGTCCACGATGATGTCTGTCCTGGAGTATGAGATATCATTCACCACTGTCTCATTGGCGGAATGGATTATCATAGCCGCGTCCACCCCGTTAAATGCCCCATTTTCAAGCATGATGACCTTTCCTCCGCCGCCCTCCTCGGCCGGTGTCCCGAATACGGAAATACTGCCCTTAAGCTGAGGCAGCACGGACTTCACGGCAATCCCTGCTCCGGCCGACATGGCCGCCATCAGGTTATGGCCGCACGCGTGGCCCATTCCCGGCACAGCGTCGTACTCCGCCAGGAACGCAATATGAGGTCCCGGCTTTCCGGAATCACAAAATGCATGAAATGCTGTCTCAATCCCGCCGGTTCCCCGCTCCACCTCAAAACCGTGCTTCTCAAGCAGTCCGGTAATGGACCGGCATGCCTTATACTCTTTAAAATTATATTCCGGATTGTTCCAGATGGTATCTGCCAGCTCCGTAAGCTCCCCGGAACATCGGTCTATACACGTCCCGACCTGTCTTTTCAATTCTTCTCTCATGGCTACCTCCTCATCTTGGGATCCAGTACATCGCGTATACCGTCTCCCAGCAGATTAAAGCCGATAACTGTCAGCAAAATAAAGCAGCCTGAGATACCTGCGATATGGGGCGCCGTGTTCAGGCAGTCCCTTCCCGACCTCAGAATACTTCCCCAGGAAGCTGTGGGCAGCTTGATGCCCAGTCCAAGGAAGCTTAAGGATGCCTCTGATATGATTGCGCTGGCAGTGTTAAGGGTAGCATACACAATGACCTCACTCACTGTATTGGGCAGTATATGGTGAAGCAGCATCCTGGTATTGGAAATGCCGATGACCCTGCCTGCATTGCAGTACTCCTCCTTTTTCACTATGAGCACCTGGCCTCTGACCACCCTGGAAAAGCGCGGTACAACCGCAATTCCGATTGCCAGGATCACATTGAATATACCATCCCCCAGTACCGTCATAAGGATAATGGACAGCAGGATAAAAGGAAATGCCATGACGCCGTCCATGCAGCGCATAATGACCGCATCCACCACGCCGCCGGCGTAACCCGATATAAGTCCCAGGGCTACCCCGATGACACCTCCCAGTACCGTGGCTCCCACTGCAACCAGAAGAGAGACCCTGGCCCCGTAGCATATTCTTGTAAACAAATCCCTTCCGGCTTCATCCGTGCCGAACAGGTGCCCCTTCTCAAAGAAGCCCAGATATGCGTCAATGGGATGTATCTCATTGGGCTTTCCCCCTGTGATGAACGGGGCAAATACAGCAATGGCGGTCATAATCACAATGATGAACAGTCCAATCATAGCTGTCTTATTCCGTCTCAGCTTATTCCAGGCGCTGTTGGCCCTCCGTTCCTTCCTGAGGATCTCCTCGTAAGACGGTTGGGATGCGGCTATATCTGTCTTTTTCATTTAGCTACCCCCTTCGTAGCTGACTCTTGGATTGATCAGCATGTATACAATATCTACCGCCAGATTTACCAGGACAAATGCCAGCGCGATTACAAGAACAGCGCCCTGAATCAGCATATAATCACGGTTGTCAATGGCGCCCACCATCAGTGATCCCATGCCGGGCCAGGAAAACACGTTTTCCGTCAGGATGGCGCCTGCAAAACAGGATGCCAGCTGAAGGCCAAGGACTGTGACGATGGGAGGAAGGGCGCTCTTTAAAGCGTACTTCCATATAACAATGGCGTCCCTGATTCCTCTGGCTCTGATGGCCCGTATGGAATCGCTTGAAATGGATTCCAGGATACTGGAACGGGTGATTCTGGCAAAGGTTGCCATTGGTATGGTGGACAGACAGAAACAGGGAAGGACCATGTGGCGTATCACATCCCCCAGGCCGTTTTCAAAGGTTCCCATGCCCAGGGCCGGAAGCCACCCAAGCCGGACGCTGAAGGTCAGTACCAGCATAAGGCCCATCCAGAAAATAGGCATGGAAACCCCAATCAGTGCAAGTATCATAAATATGTAATCAAACAGAGAACCCTGCTTTACCGCGCTGACCACACCAATCACCATGCCTATCAAAAGCGCAACCGCTATGGAGGGAATTGCCAGCAGAAGTGTATTGGGTATCCTCTCCGCCACAAGCTTTAAGACCGGCTGGTTGTAGGAATAGGATGTCCCGAAGTCCCCCTGCAAAACGCCGAGGACATAGTCTTTGTACTGAACCAGCATTGGTTCGTTAAGCCCCATGCTTTCCCGCAGCTTTTCCACGTCCTGCACGGAAGCCTGGGGACCTGCCACGGCCCGGGCCGGGTCACCCGGAATCATCCTCGTAAGTACGAAGGTCAGGGTCACCACCACAAACAGGGCCGGTATGATCTGCAGGCATCGGTTAATTAAAGTCTTTAACATAGATGTCACCAAACTCCTTTTGAGACAGGAATGCCGCCATAAGACGGCATCCCCGGTGCCGGTTCCATCAAGCCGGTACTGATATAATACCGTTGCTTGCGAACCTTACTTTGAAAGCCATACGTTAATATCGGTTGTACAGATCTTTACCTTGCCGTCAGCCCTCTGGACCAGTCCCTGGACATTGGGCGTCACACCCCACTCCACATTCTCATTGGCATAGAATATACCGGGCATATCCTTCACGATCAGGGCTAACGCCTTCTTGTACAGGTCTGCGCGCTCATTCTGGTCTGTTGTCAGCAGGGCGTTCTCCAGGCATTTATCAACCTCAGGATTATTGTAACCCTGGCCGTTGCCCAGGGAACCGATTTCTCCGCTGTAGAACAGCTTGTTTAAGAAGAAGTAGGGATCCGGATACCATGTCCATGACATACCAAACACATCTGCCTGTCCGGAAGCGCCAATCTCGCTGAAGGTTCCCCACTCACTGGTATTAATGTTTACATTCACGTTCAGGTTCTGCTGCAGGTATGCCTGGAACAGGGTTGCCATCTTAACCCTGGTAGGCGTATTGGAAATATACAGGTTCAAATCAAATCCGTCCGGATAACCTGCCTCTGCCAGAAGCGCCTTGGCTGCTTCCGGATCATAGGTTGGAACCTCTGCCTTTACAGCCTCGTCGTATCCCCAGGAGCCCGGAGGCAGCGGAAGGGATGCAGGCACAGCCTCGCCATACTGGTACACGCCGCCTGTCAGTTCCTCCACGTTTACAGCCTTGATCAGGGCTTCGCGGACCTTCGGATCCTTGGTAGGCCCATTTACCATGTTAAAGTACAGGTAGGATACATGAAGCCCCGGCATCTCCAAAAGCTTGACGGTGTCATCATCCCTTGCCACCTGCACGGCCTCTCCCGTAAGGCTGGTAGCCACATTGACCTCTCCGGTCCTCAGGGCATTCACTGCCTGGTTTCCGTCGCTGACAGGACGGAATACCACCCCGTCCAGGTGAGGCTTCTGTGCCCAGTACTTTTCATTTCTCACCAGGGTGGCCTGCTGGTCCAGCTTGAATTCCTTCAGCGCAAATGGACCGCTTCCTACCAGATGGGTTCCGAAATCATCTCCCCATCCCTCCACTTCCTCTTTGGGGACAATTACATTGCCCGCATCGGTAAGGGCAGTAAGGAATACCGCGTTGGGATTTTCCAGGACACATTTCACTTCCGTATCGCTTATCACTTCACAGTGATCCAACATGTCCAGCCTGTTCATAGCAGACAGCTCATGAGAACGCTCCAGGGAATACTTGATATCCTCTGCCGTTACCTGCCTGCCGTCCTGATACTGTCCCGGCTGGAAATACACATCATCCCTCAGCTTGAAGGTATACTCTTTTCCATCATCGCTGACCTCCCAGGAAGCCGCGATAGAGGGCATGATCTCAGTCAGGCTGCTGTTATACTCCACCAGTGTGTCACATACGCTTCCGATAATCTGTGATTCATATGTACCTGTATATTTCACAGGATCCAGATTTTTAGGCGATGAGGAAAGTGATATTGTCAGTACCCCGCCGTCCACCGGCTCACCGGCATCAGCGGTCTGTGTCTCCCCGCTGGCCCCCGCTTCCGCTGCCGTGGTCCCTGCGGGCGCGCTGCTGCCTACATTTTCTGTGCCGCCCCCCGAACTTTTGCCGCACGCTGCCATGGATACGGCCATTGCCATTGCCATCAGGCTTACCATCCATCTTTTTTTCATAAGTTATTACTCCTCTCTTTTTTTGTTTTTGCTGCCCTTTTGTAAAATTTTATAAAAAAAACGATAGTCAAAGCAAAACATAGTCCCCTTTAACTATCGTTTTATATCTTCAATTCGGATGATTATTTAACCAGCATATGGCAACCTCTGCATAGATGGCCGACATTACCGGTATCATGTCCTCGCTGAATGTGACTTTGGGATTGTGCACCCCGTAAGGATATCCTTCCTCCTGCGAACCGGTTCCGACCCAGAAAAGCACACTGGGCACAAGCTGTGACAGTACCGAAAAGTCCTCCGAACCAGTCATCCTTGGCAGTTCATAACAGGTTCCCGGTCCCAGCAGGCGGTCAATATATCCCGCTGCCTCTTCCAGAAGCTCCTGGTCATTTACCATAGGCGGGACACCGGAATAGAGATATTCCACCCGGGCAGATGCCCCAAAAGCGGATGCCACTGTTGACGATATTTCCTCCAGACGTCTCCTGGCATATTCCCGCACCTTCTGGTTCCTGGTGCGGATGGTGCCGCGCATAACTGCCGTATCGGAAAATACATTGGCTGCGGCTCCTGAATGGAATTCGCAGATTGTCAGTACCAGCATTTCATCGGGATGGGTTTCCCGGCTGTTTAAGGCCTGCAGGGCCATATGGATATGTACGGCTGCGTTGATAGGGTCAATGCAGCTGTCCGGAACAGCCCCATGTCCGCCCTCCCCGTGTATGGTGATTGTGAACACATCACTGGACGCACAAGCCGCTCCGGTACTGTATCCCACACTGCCCATACTGTGATGGACCACATGCAGGGCCATGGCGCCGTCCACGGAAGGATTTTCAAGAACGCCTGCCTCAACCATGTCGGCAGCTCCGCCCACATCTTCCTCGCAGGGCTGGAACATCAGCTTGACCCTTCCTCTCAGCTCGCCTTCCCGCTCTTTTAATATCCTGGCAGCTCCCAGAAGGGCACTGGTATGAATGTCATGACCGCAGGCATGCATACAGCCGTTATTGGAGGCAAACGTGAGACCGGTCAATTCCTCAAAGGGAAGGGCGTCCATATCAGCTCTCAGAAGAAATGTTTTCCCGCCCGCTTCAGCGTTACCAAGAACCGCGCTGATTCCCGCTTTTCCTACTTTCTTGAATTCAATTCCATATGCCTTTAATTTCTCTGCCACAAGGGCAGTTGTTTCCGGAAGGTCAAATCCAATTTCAGGGTTTTGATGAATTTTCCTTCGTATGGAGATCAGCTCATCGCTTAATTCTCCGGCCCTTGTAAGGGTATACCTGTTATCCATGATATTCATGTGTCCTCATCCAGAATCTAAATTATTTATTTTAATCATCATATCAAAACTGCACTATCCTTACAATTGCATCATGCATGATATTTAAGTTTTTTAATATGCATTATGCATGATTCTTTCTGTTTTTGTCGTCTTTGTATACACTTATGTCCTTGATGTGCATACACTTTTGCCTTTTTGCCTTTTCTCAGCTCACAGTCCGGTCTCAGATATCTGACAATTCCGATATCACCCGGGCCGCCATGGTGCGGGAAAGGACCACTGTCTTCCCTGTTTTTTCTGCAACCTCCCGCTTCATGGCAAAGGAATATCCGATGCAGTCCATGACAACCAGAGGCCCCTGAAGTGCGCTGATCTTTCTGCATGCCTGTTCTATTTCCTCCCATCCCCCGTACGGGGAAGCCGCCACCGTCACCACGTCGTTTACATATTTCCTCCATTTTTCCTGGGACTGTTGTACCTGTCTCTGGGTGGGTGTCACCACAATCAGCTGTCTGTCCCCGCAGAGAACAGGAATCAGCCGGCTTATAAGGTCGCAGGGGAATATAAGAGGAACCCGGGATTTGAATTTATAGTCAAACTCACCCGTACAAAAGAACAGAATCATCTTGACTCCCTCTGCCTCCAGCTGTTCGATACACTCCTGGATACGAGGCAGGATCTTCTGCTCGGAAAACGAAACCTGGCTGCCGTCCCGCATCCGGGAGACCAGGACATACTCCCCCGCATCCGGGGCCAGTTTGTCTATATCCTCCACCGTCAGGCCATCCAAAGCCCCCCGTTCCAGAATTTCAACCTTCCCCTGGAATATCCCCATAATGTCATCTGTCACGTCTGTCCTTGGAGACTGCCCCACTGTAATTGCGCCTAATTTAAACATCTCTTTTCTCCTTTCCGACTGCTGTATAATGTTGATTCTAAAAGTATAGCATACTACTGTCAAATAAAATATACGGCCTGAAAATGGTACTAACAAAATAACCACCTGTTCCTGAGGCCATAAGCCCGGCATTGAAAAAAAGGCATCCCTGCCATGTTGTCATGGTCCTGGATGCCTTTTATCATATCTGGCTGAGTATACCATTTTGTTTAAAACTAATTCAGCAAAGCCCCATACCGCCCCAAAAAGCTCTGGGTCCGCCCGCCATGAATACCACGCGGTCCGATATATCCCTTGCAAAGGCCATCTCATGAGTGACAATCACCATGGCGATGTCAAGGTCTGCCAGGGACTTAATCACCTTGAGAACCTCACCGGTGAGCTCCGGGTCCAGGGCTGAGGTGGGTTCGTCAAAAAACAGTATCTTGGGATTCAGCGCCAATGCCCTGGCAATGGCCACGCGCTGGCACTGGCCGCCGGACAGCTGGCACGGATACGCATTTTCCTTGTCCTCCAGCCCCATCTTTTTAAGCAGTGCCTTATCCCTTTTCTGCACATGGATGGGAGCATCCGTGATGTTCTTCATAACGGAGTAATGGGGGAACAGGTTGAAATTCTGGAACACCAGGCCGTACTGGCTCTGGATTTCCTTTAAATCCTTTTTTGAGGCGTACACAGCCCTTCCGTCCTCTGTCCAGGCCGCCCGCTTTCCCAGGTATATCACTTCCCCGCTGTCCATGGTCTCCAGCATGGTGGCGCACCGCAGCAGGGTGGATTTTCCCGAACCCGAGGGACCGATGACAGAAACGATTTCCCCCTCCTCCACACTGAGGGATATATCCTTTATGACGCCCAGGCCGTCAAATGACTTTTCCACATGATTTAATTCCAGCAGCTTCATAATCCACAATCCTCCTGTTCCTAACGGTAATAATCCATCTTCTTCTCAACCCACTCCATCCCAACTGCCACTACCAGGTTGAAAATGTAGTAGAACAGACCGGCCGCCACAAAGGGAATCATATTGGTCTGGGACGCCGCAAGGGCCTTGGCTATGGAAAACATCTCCGCCACGCTGAGGGTAAAGGCCAGGGAGGTGTCCTTGACCAGGGTGATGACCTCGTTGGTCACAGACGGAAGAATCCGTTTGATGACCTGGGGCAGTATGATTTTGAATAAGGTCTGGAACCGGCTGTAGCCCAGAATCTGAGCCGCCTCGTACTGGCCCACAGGCATGGATTGGATGCCGCTTCTGTAGATTTCAGCAAAATAGGCAGCATAGTTGATCACAAATCCAATGAAGGTGGCCCACAGCCGGTAGCCGCTGCCCACCTTGATGCGGAACAGGTAATAGGGTCCGAAATACACCACCATAAGCTGCAGCATCAGGGGCGTGCCTCTCATGATGGATATGTATACCTTGACAACGGCCTGGAGCAGCCGGTTTTTGGACATACGACCAAAGGCCACCAAAAGGCCCAGAGGGAGGGAAAAGATAAGCGTCACCAGGAATATCTGGATACTGGTTCCCATACCTCCTGCCAACTGAATCAACATCTGCTGGATTGTCATTTTACCCATAACTTCTTACCTGCCTTTAACATTTATGCCGTATAAAGCCGCTGTTAAACAAGCTGCCGCCGGATTATCCGGCAGGACAGCAGGTCCAGACAGCGGCCTTTATTACTTGCCAATCGTAGTTACGTCCTCGCCAAACCATTTCTCGGATACGGACTTAAGCGTGCCATCCGCAGCCATCTCTTCCAGGGTGGCCTGTACCTTGTCGCGAAGCTCCGTGTTGCCCTTCTTGAATCCAACTCCGTACTCCTCTGCGGACAGGCTGTCCTCCAGGATAATGAAGTCAGCGTTTCTCTGCTGAATCTGATATCCGGCCACGATTACGTCCATGGCAATGGCGTCCACCGCGCCCTGCTCCAAATCCATGAAAGCCGAGTTATAATCAGCCGTGGTAAGCAGCTGCTTGAAGGTAGCCGTCAGGTCCGGGACCTCCTTTAACGCTGCCTCTGCAGAGGAATCCACCTGGCAC
>OKMM01000482.1_pt1 | contig 9703 bp, 10 predicted proteins | sample 1612131 | NCBI WGS metagenome assembly OKMM01 (sample SAMN04436778, study PRJEB24849) | human gut metagenome | biome: human gut; feature: NICU; material: stool | host: Homo sapiens | place: USA: Saint Louis, MO | collected 2011-05-04 | reverse complement strand
CAGCCGTATGCCATCGGCGGTTATACGCCGATCAAGCGGGCGTACAGTTATAATCCAGTGCCTGTGGATTCGTTGACTGCCGAGGAAAGTAAGCATATCCTAGGGGTGCAGGCGAATACATGGACGGAGTATATCAAGGATGAGAAACATTTGGAGTATATGATGTTCCCTCGTGCCTTGGCGGTCGCCGAGATCGGATGGACTCCGCAAGAGGATCGTAGTTGGGAGGATTTTAAGCCTCGTATGAACGCGAATATCCCGGTTCTGCAACGGATGGGTATCAATACGTTCACGCTCTCGGACGAGATCGAGACCACGATGGAGGTAGATACCTTGCGGCGAGAGATCAAGGTCATGTTGGATGCGGAGAAATATCCGGCGGAGATACGTTACACGACAGACGGCTCTATTCCCGCCGCCTCTTCCCGGGTCTATAACGGCCCGATCGTGGTGAAAGACTCCGCTGATATCAAGGCCGCTATTTTCCGTGACGGGCAGCTTCAAGGAACGCCTACCGAGAAGAAGGTGGATTATCACCGGGGTATCAATAAGCCTATACATTATAATAGTAAGCTGTATAGCGGTTATATGGCGGGTGGCATGAACGCCTTGCTGGACGGCTATAGGGGAGGCTTGACTTATCTGGACGGCCGTTGGCAGGGTTATTTGAATGACTTGGATTGCGTGGTGGACATGGGCGAGGTGACGGATATCCATAAGGTATCGTCCCGCTTTATGCAATTGATCGGCCCGGGCGTGTACCAACCGGGAGAGGTGGAGTTGCTGACATCGGAAGACGGGGAGAGCTATATCTCGCAGGGAGTTATCCCTACTACGATATCCAATACGGATAAAGACCTGTCTTTTCAGGAATATACGTTTAACGGCGATTGGAAAGCCCGTTATATCCGTATCAAGGCAAAAGAGGCAAATAAGGGTTTCATCTTCACGGATGAGATCGTGATCTGGTAAGTATGAATCAATTAATTATCAACTAAAATACATTTATCAAATGAAGAAACAGTTAATGACCTTCCTGTTGTGTGGCAGTCTGTTCGCTACGGCGCAGCAACCGGTAGATTATGTGAACCCCTTCATCGGTACGAGCAATTACGGTACGACGAATCCCGGTGCGGTTTGTCCGCAGGGTATGATGAGCGTGGTTCCTTTCAACGTCATGGGGTCGGAGAAGAACCGTTTTGACAAGGATAGTCAATGGTGGTCTACTCCTTACTCGGCAGACAATAAATTCTTTACGGGATTCGCCCACGGCAGCTTGAGCGGCGTGGGATGCCCGGAGCTGGGAGGTTTGCTATTGATGCCGACGACGGGCGAGTTGAACGTGGACTATAAGGCTTACGGCAGTGAGTACAAGGACGAGGTGGCTCATCCCGGTTATTATAGCAATACCTTGACCAAGTATAATATCAAGGCGGAGGCTACTGCCAGCATGCGTACGGGCTTGAGCCGTTTTACCTTTCCGAAAGGGGAGAGCCTCTCTCTCCGCAATAAAGGGTGTAAATCAAGCATTTGCGAGATTTACACCCTTTTTTACACCCAAGAATGTAAAATTGGGTGTTTTTGTATTTTTTAAGATTCTTCAAAAGAATGTCAATTACAAAGCGATTGGTATTTCTATGGACTGGCAGAATGAACCTTTATGACGAAAAATATAGTTATTCAAAAAAATAAATATCTTAAATATGGAATTCATTTGCCAAATATGAAATTTCTATTCATATATTCCTCTTTTGTAATTCATTAGATATTGGGTAAAAGTCTTGCCTGTTTCTTTTTTGAAAAAACGCATGAGGTGACTGGGGTCGGAAAAGTGGAACTCGTCTGCCAGTTGGCTCACATTCAGATTGGAGAACAGTAGCTCATTTTTCAGCTCTTCCAAAAGACGTTGCTTGAGTAAGTGAATGGCTGATACACCAAATTGCGCCATGACAGAATTATTCAAGGTGATACGACTTACCCGAAGCATATCAGCATATTCTTGAACGCGCTGTGTCGTTCGGATATGTTTTTCGAGTAAGTACTTGAATTTGAATGCGTAATTGTTTTTTGGCACTTCGACAGGTAGACGATAAGTTTGAGCGTATGCCCGGTTGATAATTACCAGTAGATAATAAAGCACTGACACAATGAGGTTGTAAGTGTCTACCACAGGATGTTGTAGTTCTTGTTTTATCTTTTTTAAGAGGCGCATATATTCCGTCAGCTCCTCCGGCTCGGCAAACAAGTAGGGCGGTGTATCAGTCTGATAATAATACAACAGCCGATATACGAAGAACTTGTCAGCAATGAACGTGCGCATAAAGTCTTCGCGGAAAATAAGAAAAGTGTAATCTAGTTCTACCTCGTTCACGTGCCATTCCTGTTGCTGGTGCGGCGACAAAAGCAGCACCATACCATCCCGTAACTCCACTTTTCGGAAGTTCAGCAACAAATATCCATTGGCACGACGAAAGAAATAGAAGCTGAAAAAATCTGTCTTAAACGCCTTATGCTCGGTCAAGACACCACAGATGTCCTTGCTTTCGCCTGTGTTAATGTAGAAGTCTACGCCACATTGCGTTTTATTGAACGGAACGCTTACAAGTCTTTCGGGATTGATTATAGCTTTCATCACTCTTGTTTTTTGCTTTTTGCAAATATACATCATTCTTTTATCAAAATGGCATATATTCCTGTTTTTAAGGCATAGAGACATTGGGATATCCTTTCGAACTTTGTACCCGAAAAATAATACAAAACATAACATCATGAACGAAAAAGCAATTATTCGGTTGGTACGCAGTGCCACCTTGAAAATCAACTATGCAGGACATACCATTCTTATTGACCCCGTATTTGCCGACAAAGGAACCCTGCAATCAGCTCTCGGTGTATATAAGAATCCGAGGGTACATCTCGTAATGCCTATTAGCGACATTACTGAAGGTGTTGATATGGTACTGCTCACCCACAACCACATCGACCATTACGAACCAAGTGTAAAGCAGCATTTGCCGAAAGACATTCCTTTCTACACCCAGCCACAAGATAAGGCCGCCATCCTGAAAGATGGTTTCTCAAATGTAGAAGCGATTGAAGAGAGCATAACCTTAGGTCATCTGACCATCCACCGTGCTATTGGCCATCACGGTTTCGGTCAGATAGGCCAGATGATGGGACCTGTTTCGGGCTATGTGCTGATGTCCGAAGGGCTTCCGACTATTTATATCATGGGCGATTGCAAATGGGAAGAATGTACTCTTGCTACCGTGGAAAAGTATCGTCCTAATTATATTGTGGTGAACAGTGGCGGTGCGGTATTCCCCGAATTCTCTAAGACGGACGGTTGTATCATCCCCAATGAACAGGAAGTAATGGCGATGCTTGACACACTCCCCCCACACATCAAGCTGATTACCGTACACATGGATGCCATCGATCATTGCCAGACCACCCGTGCCATCCTTCGCAACGAAGCTCGCCATCACGGGACGGATATGAGCCGACTGATTATACCGGAAGACGGAGAAAGCATAACACTTAAATAACTGTATAAACAATCATTTCAAAATATTAGAAAGATGAAAAAGATTAGGAAAATCGCGGTAGAACAGAATTTCGCCGCGATCAGTGTCGGTAAGTTGAATGAACTGAATGAATACGAACTTCAGCTTGGCCCGGATGTGAAAATTCCCGGAAAAGTATTCTGCAGCACCGCTCTCGGAACTACGGGAAGCGAGTTTTCTTTCCAGTCATTCGCCCCGGGTACAGAAACCGGATTTCTGCATAGTCACAAGAGTCATGAGGAACTTTATTTTTTCCTCTCCGGTAAAGGTGAATTTCAAGTAGACGGAACAGTGTTCCCAGTGGAAGAAGGTAGCGTTGTCAGGGTATCTCCTGCAGGAAAACGAAGTGTCCGTAACAACGGAACGACTCCGCTCCTCATGCTCTGCATACAATATTGCAGCAATACATTCTCACAGGAGGATGCCACTGACGGAATCATACTGAAAGAACCGGTAAAATGGAAAGTCTCTCCGAAATGATTCTAAAAAGGAACTCTAAGCAGATGACTATCTGTATAAAATCCCTGATAAAGAATATGAACATAGTGGTAGGCTGCTCCATCGGGTGCAGCTACTGCTATGCCCGTAACAACTGCCGCCGTTTCCATATTACGGACGACTTCTCCGTACCGGAATATATGGTGCGAAAGCTGCGTATCATCGACACGCCCAAGCCTCACGTATGGCTGATGACCGGAATGAGCGATTTCTCCGATTGGAAGCCTGAATGGAATGCGGAAATATTCAGACGAATGAAAAGCAATCCGCAACACGCTTATATATTCCTTACGAAATGTCCGGACAAGATCAGTTTCTCTACAGATGACGAGAATGTATGGATGGGCGTGACCGTCACGCGCAATTCCGAAAAAAAGCGGCTAGACGATTTGAAAAGAAATATCAAGGCCAAGCACTACCATGTCACTTTCGAACCTATTTTCGATGAAATCGGCGATATAGATTTCGAGGGTATCGACTGGATTGTCATAGGTACGGAGACCGGACATCGGAAAGGCAAAGTGGATTCCCGTCCCGAATGGGTGCTTCACATTGCCGACCAAGCCCAAACACAGGGCGTCCCCGTGTTTATGAAAGAGGATTTGCTGCCTATAATGGGCGAAGAAAGGATGATTCAGGAACTGCCGGAACAATTTACAAAACGCTTACAATGAATACCGAAATAATCAAAGAAATAGACGTACAGAGCGTTATGACCAAATCCTCACTGCCGGTCGGAGGATATTCGGTCAACCCTTACGTGGGCTGCCCCCACGCCTGTAAGTATTGCTACGCATCGTTTATGAAACGATTCACCGGGCATACAGAACCGTGGGGTGCATTTCTGGACGTGAAGAACTGGAAACCGATAGCCAATCCGCACAAATATGACGGAGAGCGCATTGTGATAGGTTCCGTGACGGATGGTTACAACCCGTATGAGGAGCAATTTTGCCGTACCCACAGGCTGCTCGAAGAGCTGCGTGGGAGCAACGCCGAGATTATGATATGCACTAAGTCCGACCTTGTCCTGCGCGACCTCGACCTGTTGAAGCGTTTTCCCAAAGTAACGGTGTCATGGTCGGTCAATACGCTTGACGAGCGTTTTCGTACGGATATGGACAATGCCGTGAGCATAGAACGTCGTCTGAACGCAATGCGTCAGGTCTATGAGGCGGGCATCCGTACCGTGTGTTTTGTATCGCCCATATTCCCCGGAATAACCGATATGAAGGCGATTATCGAGAAAGTGAAAGGATATGCCGATTTGATATGGCTCGAAAACCTGAATCTGCGCGGGCAGTTCAAGGGAGGGATAATGACGTATATCCGTGAGAAGCATCCCGACCTCTTTCCGTTATACGAAGAAATATACAACAAAAAGAGGCTTGATTACTGGCAGGCATTGGAACAGGACATTTCCCAATACGCCAAGGCACAGGGGTTTCCATATAGAATAAATGATTTGCCTTACGGGCGCTCGGAAAAAGGCAAGCCGGTTATCGTAAATTATTTCTACCACGAAAAGATACGATTGACTAAATGAGGGAAAGATATTGACAATATGGTATATTAATAGTGAATAAGATATTCTTTTATTGCTTATTTTACTTTAGAATAGTTAGACAACTTAGATTTTGTACTATATATTACGATAGAAGTACAATCCATGATGAATTGTACTTCTCTATATTACATCCTGAATCCTCTGGATTTTTGTTCTTTCTGCACTGAGTTACGCAGATGCTGCTGTAACTTCTCCCATTGTTCTTTGAACCATTCGCTGATTGGCTGTTGGTTTATAGTCAGCATCAATTTATTCTTATCGATCGGGCTTCGTTCAATTTTGAAAATTACATTTTTTGTTTCAAATCTCTGTCTATATTCTTCGGAATAGATTTTTCCACTACATCTGAGAGCTTCCTTTTTGTATAAAAGAGAATCAACCATCCCCTTGGTAAAACCAGTGACATAGCATAATTTTTCCATTCTCAGCATTTCTTTGAGTAATGGGAACCAGCATAATGCCTTTTCAAGCAGGGTGTTTAGCCGTGATATTTCTTTGTCTTTAGCTTCAATCTCTTTATTATGTATTCCTTGAAGATTGCGTATTTGTCTGCCGTGCTGTTCCTGCATTTGTTGCATCTGAATTTTTAATTCATCAGTAGCTTTGTCCCGGTTGGCAATCTCCTGATGTAGCTGCTCGATGTTATGTTCCAGTTCTTTCAACTTACCGCTTCCGAAAAGAGAACCTACGCTGCTGGTTATGGCAGTGGCTACATCGGTAGCTGCACTTTTGAGTTTGTCTGTACGTATCTCAGCTTTTACCTGTTTGAGTTCCTGTTCGGCAAGGCTTACCTGTTGCTCCTTGTGTCGCTTGGTTTCTTCTATACGTTGCAGTTCGGCTTTCTGCTTCTCAATGATGAAATCGTTTCGTTCCAGATGCTCTTTACCTGTGACAGCTTTTGTCTGCCCACGTTCCATTAGCAGAATATCGGAAGCAAGGGTCTGCATGGTTGCCATATCCTCGTCATTGAGCTTTCGGCTCTTCCCGGTTTCGTGGTTCATCCAGTCGAATACGATATGAGCATGATAGTTCGGCTTGAACCATCTGCTTCCTATTTGGAAGCTCTCTTTGTCTTCCGCTTCCGGCTGACCGTTCAGCCAATGCCCTTCGTCTTTATGCAGGAAAATCTGTAGCGGAGTGATGCCCCAGCGTCTTTGGCACTCTTCACCGAATTTGCGTACATCAGCCAGTGTGGTGTCCGGTCTGATAAGCAATACTCCTTCACGGATGGGTGAGCATCCCGCCACCTTGATAATCTTTCCATTCTTTCCCTTGCGTTCCCTTTCCTTTTCCTGCATGGCACGTCCGGTCTTTTCCTTGACCATTTGCTTGATATTGTCATAATGAGTTCGCAGTTCGGGAGTGCCGAAGTCGGGATTTATCCACTGTTCGTTATCGGTGGAAAGTTCGGGAACGACATAGATTCTGGACTCCCCGATATTACGCATATACTCGGCAGTCCTTCGGTTGTGTGCCTCGCTCGATGCGATGTTGCAAGGCTTGATGTGTATGCTTGATTTTGTTGCCATAGCTTCTTTTCTTTGTTTACAATTAATTTACTTTGCTCGCTTTCGCAGAGGGGTTATTTTATGAATCTCGGCTGCATTCGGCATAGGTCAAGCAAGTTTGCCTCTGCTCTCATTTGCACGAGATTTCTTAGGGGTAACCCATAAGCGGAGATTGCAAAGAGAGGGTCACTCTTTGCTCGGGGTTCTCAGGGGTGAAACGCCCTGAGTGGGTCATTAGGGCAAAGCCCTAATCCCCTCGGGAGAGCCCACAACTACGAAAGCGGAGCGTGTAGTTATAGTGGGCTATAACCGGAAGCCGCTCTTCTTCTCCGGTGATTGGCTGCGCACCCCTTTGGCGGACTGGAGCTGCCTTTTTCTTTCAACCTGTTTCTGTAAGTATTCGTTCAAGTCCTTGCATCCGCTGTAAATCTGCGAAGCGTCCCGGATGTACCGGTCTCTGCCGTATTCCATGCGGATTTGCCGGAGTGCTTCCATTCCTGCATGGTCGTTGTCGAAAAAGCAGTGGATGCGTTCGTAATTGCCCAACGGATAGAGAGCCTTGTTCACATTCGATACGGAGTTCAATACAATATAGTCCTGCCCGTCCAATTCCGGATAATTTGGGCAGCTCTCTTGTCTCAATGTCAGAAAGGAAAGGTAGTCCATGAAACCCTCGAACACATAGCAGGCAGTCCTTGCTTTTCCCGACTGTCTGATGTGGGAGATTTCCTTGGGGGCGATGCAGCCCTTGAAATAGGGGTTACGAACCTCAAACCCACCCGAACCGTTAGGGAAGGCAATGGCAAAGTAACGCTTGCCGTTGTGGGTGTAACGGGCTTCACTACATTCTCTTTTTGCCAGTTCCAGATTTATTCCTCTACCTTGTAAATAGGAAAGCAGGGCAGGAGACGATAGCGGTACTATCTCCAGCTGTTGGAAGCTCGGACCGAAAGAGTCCTGCTTGCCAAAAGAGAAAGATACCGGGTGTACATGCGGTGTCTGTTCCGCAATCCGCTCCAGCAGGTAAGGTACATGGTCGGTAGCATACAGGTGTGCAGCCAGTTCAATGATACCGCCCCCTTTCCCTAAACCGAAGTCGTACCACTGGTTGCGTTCGGTGTTCACTTTGAAGGAAGCCTCTGTTTCTTCCCTCAAGGGAGATTTGTACCAAAGGTTGATACCCTGCTGTTTGACGGGTGAATACCCCAGGCTGTGCAGGTAGTCAGCCAGATTGATTTGTTTTGCAGTCTCGATGTTCATAAGGAAATCGTTTTTAGTGAGTGCTTTGATTATTTCTCTTTTTGCCCGCAACTCTTAAAAGTATGCGGTCAGTACAATCACTTCACTAAACTCCTAATATATAGACCCCCGGAATAAAGTGAAGTGATTTGTCTGTTTCTGAAATCACTTCACTAAATTGTCGTATATATAGGATACGGGAATAAAGTGAAGCGATTTTCGGGATTGTCGGCTAATAGTGGTAATCGGGCTTGAAGGAATACTTCCTGCCGTTTTCCTGCACTATCATCCGTTTGTTGCGCAGCATGGTGATAAGCGCCACTGCATTCTGGTGATTCAGTCTAACCCCTTCTGCCAGATAAGTCCTGATTAAGGTGTCTTCCAGCTCCTTGTAGCCGTATTCCTCTTTCAGTGCAAAAGCGTCTTCCAGTGCGGCACGGTGCTGCGGTTCTGAAATATCCTTGTAAGGGTCAAACTTTTCCACCGAGGGTCTTCCCGGCTTCCTTGCTTCCGGCTTGTAGCCTTCCGCAAGTTCGGGCAGGGCTCTGTCGTTGATGCAGAATGCAAAAGGCTCGAAATCCATCGCCCGGATGTGCATGGCGGAAACATGGCTGATGTCGCTGTTCCCCTTGTCCTTTTCCACCAGCAGGACTGTTTCCGCCTTGTTGTTCAGTTCCGTACCAATGTGCCCTCTTGCGTTCTCATCCCCCTTGTTCTGATGCAGTATCGTATGGATATGAATCTGCCTGTCGTCCGTCCACTGCATCAGCTTGGATATGATGCGGGTGGATTCACCGGGGCTGTTGATGTCGTACACCATATCCCGGATGCCGTCTATGATGACCAGCCCAATATCCGGTGAGTGGTAGTAAAGCGTCTGAAATCGCCATCAAAGCCGGCGCCGACTTCATCAAAACCTCTACCGGTAAAGTTCCGGTGAACGCGACCCCGGAAAGCGCGCGCATCATGCTGGAGGTCATCCGCGATATGGGCGTTCAGCAGAGCGTCGGCTTCAAGCCGGCAGGCGGCGTGCGTAGCGCAGAAGACGCGCAAAAATTCCTCGCGATTGCCGATGAGCTGTTCGGTGCCGACTGGGCGGACTCTCGCCACTACCGTTTTGGCGCCTCCAGCCTGCTGGCAAGCCTGCTGAAAGCGCTGGGTCACGGCGATGGTAAGAGCGCCAGCAGCTACTAAAACGTAATTTGCCGACCTCAAGGCCGGATGTTGTCCGGCCTGCGGTTGGTCTTTGACTCTTTCCCCGGGAGGTTATCTTGTTTCTCGCACAAGAAATTATTCGTAAAAAACGTGATGGTCATGCGCTGAGT
>OKMM01000465.1_pt1 | contig 9983 bp, 12 predicted proteins | sample 1612131 | NCBI WGS metagenome assembly OKMM01 (sample SAMN04436778, study PRJEB24849) | human gut metagenome | biome: human gut; feature: NICU; material: stool | host: Homo sapiens | place: USA: Saint Louis, MO | collected 2011-05-04 | reverse complement strand
TCCGCCCCCATGTTCAGGCCCAGTATCTTATCCACTTCCTCTGACTTGGCTGACAGGAAAATAACGGGAAAGTCATATTTTTCACGGAGTTTTGCTGTCATAGTAATACCGTCCATACGCGGCATCATCACATCCACAATGGCCAGATCAATCTCTCTTTCCTCCAGCACCTTAAGCCCTTCCACTCCGTCTGCTGCCTGGAATACTGCATATCCCTGGCTCTTTAAGAATATTTCCACGCCTTCCCGTATCTCTTTGTCATCCTCTACCAGTAAAATCCGGTCCCCATTCATGTTCATTTCCTCCTTACGCTATTTATACTAACAACTAAAACAAAATTTAACCTTCATAAAAAACAAAAGAATATCTAAAGTCTTATTGTAACATTCCTAAACACATTGTTCAACGGGGGATAGCTGTCTGATCCGGCTGCTTTGCCCCAGGCAGCGGTATATAATGGGCTGAAAATCACTGCCAATATAGGTGTTATCTGTTAAAAATTGTGCGATATTGTTATTTATTTATTTAAATTGACAAAGCAATTTACTCATGATATTGTTGTAGTAAATTTTTTATTCAGAATTATCAATATTTAACAAATTATTTTCAATTAAAAGGGAGGAATTACATTGAGTACATACGTGATTACAGGCGGCACTACCGGCATAGGAGCTGCCACCCGCAAGCTGCTCCTGTCCCAGGGCCATGAAGTGTTTAACATTGATTTTAAGGGAGGGGACTGCCTTGCGGATCTGTCCGCTCCGCAAGGACGCCAGGGCGCTATTGACGAGGTATTCCGCCGCTATCCCGACGGCATTGACGTACTGATATGCAATGCCGGCGTAGGACCCACGGCTCCGCCCCAGATGATATTTGCGCTGAATTTCTTTGCCAGCGTTAAGATTGCCGAGGCACTGCGTCCCCTGTTAAAGAAAAAGAAAGGCAATTGTGTGGTAACCTCCTCCAACTCCATCACCAACATGACGGTGCGCATGGACTGGGTGGATATGCTGTCCAACGTTATGGATGAAGAACGCATCCTGGAATTTGTAAAAGACATTCCCCGTACCCAGGCCGCATCCTGTTACAGCTCCTCCAAGCATGCCCTGGCACGGTGGGTCCGCCGGGTTTCACCATCTTGGGCAGTGGACGGACTGCGCATTAATTCCGTTGCTCCGGGCAACACCACTACGCCCATGACACAGAACATGACCGATGCCCAGATGGAATCCGCACTGCTGATTCCCATTCCTACCCGCTATGGACGCAAGGAATTCCTTGACGCGGAAGAGATTGCCAACGGCATCACCTTCCTGGCGTCACCCATGGCCAGCGGCATCAACGGGGTCATACTGTTCGTGGACGGAGGCATCGACGCGCTGCTCCGGTCCGAACGTTTCTAAATGAAAATGGAGGATATGGATATGACAATTCTGGAAAGCTATATTGACTGTATGCAAAGAGGCGACGAAGCGGCCCTGGCGGATTTGTTCAACGAATACGGAGTGCTTCATGACTCGTCTCTCATTAAGGCAGGTATGGACACCCTCCACCTGGAAGGCAGAATGGCAGTGGAAATGATGTTTCACCACAAGTTCGGCTTTAACGGAGGTCCCTTTCCCATACACAGCGTGAAATATCTGGACGGAAATACGGTATGGTATTTCATCACCTACAACGAGCATGTGGTTCCTGTAACCGCCTTCCTGTCCGGGGTGGATGAGGACGGCAAAATCCTGCGGCTTAATATCTATCCGCTATAAAAAAGGACCGGAGCTGGAGGAAATCGTTTATTTCCCAGCTCCGGTTTGCGTTCTATTCAAAGATGACCAGTTTCTCCAGTGTTTTTTCCACATCTATCAGGGAATACAGGCTGCCATTCCACATAAAATATGCTTTTTCAACCCATAAACCTGACTCCTGCTGTTCCGGCCCCTTGATTTGTTCATCCACGCCAATTTGAGTCAGATATGGCTCCTGATACAGAAGGATGCCCAGAAAATATTTCTGATGACGGAGGACCAGTACCATCTGCCTGGCTTCTGCCTCTTCTCCGCCGGACGCAGAGCCTTCCTGACAAACCACCGGCACAATGCTCCCCTTATAGTTGCAGACGCCTGCAAAATGTCCCGGAAGACATGGCATCAGGGATATCATCATATCCTTGCAGATTTCCTCCGCATAGGGAAACTCAACAGCGTAATTCCTGTGCTTTCCCGGTAAACAGAGCAATGTCTTTAACGCCTCATCCGCCATACCTTCCCTCCTTCTCATATCTGCTTATGATAATTTCCGTATCCAGCGCTGCGCAGATACGGCCGCTGCCCATGATGCTGCAGCCGCAGATGCCTGTCCTGGACCGAAATCCCGTTCCCAGAAGAGCAGGAAGATTCTTCACCACAATGCGCTTCTGTTCATAGATGGAATCTATGAAAAAGCAGCCTTCCTTCTCCGCACCCTTCACATACACCAGAATGGCCCGCTCCGGAATCTCCCCTCCCAGGGAATAGAACCTGCGGAGATTAATAAGAGGCATCATCCTGTCTTCATACAGGATGTAATCCCGTCCGTTAATTTCACGAATCTGTCCCCGGAAGGACTCATACTCCAGAAAATGATATACATGCCGGGCCGGTATGGAGAAGCGGTACTGGCCCACGCGGAAACGCACGCACTCGATAGATGCCAGATTCAAGGGAACTGATATGGAAAAGGCGCTTCCCTGTCCAATAGTACTGCGGATGGAAAGATTTCCCCCCACGTCTTCCATAATGTTCTTTACCACATCCAGACCCACGCCCCTGCCGGAATATTCAGTAACTTTTTCATTGGTGGAAAAGCCGGGATATAGGATAAACTCCCTGATTTTCTGGGGGTCATACTCCTCGTCCGCACTGGCAAACAGCCCCTTTTGCCTGGCCCGTTCCCTGACCCGCTCCTCGTCAATGCCTTTTCCATCGTCGCTGATGGTCATTCTAAGTTCCCCGGCCACATTATCAGCCGAAAAGGTAATCTTTCCTCTCCTGTCCTTACCGGCAGCCAGCCGTTCCTCCGGGGATTCGATTCCATGGTCCACCGCATTGCGCAGAATATGCAGCAGTGCTTCTGATACATAATCCACCACACTCTTATCCGCTTCCACGTCCGAACATCTGACCACCAGGTCAGCCTCCTTTTTCTGGTCACGGCAAATATCCCTCAGTGCCCTCTTAAGCTTTGGCACAATTCTGGACACAGGCACAAGGCGCATCTCCATCACGGACCGCTCAATCTGTCCCACCAAAAGGCTGATCTGATGGCCCAGTCCGCTCTCTAAATCCTCCATCCCATTCCGTTTAAGTTCATTTTCCAGCACCTGCATCTGCAGCAGAAGCTCTGAAGCCAGGTTTTGCAGATAGTCCAGACGCTCTGTCCGAACCTCCATAAATTCGCCTTCCCTGGAATCTGTATTTTCCCGCTCAGGCGCCGCCTTCTGGGCAGCCGCAGCCGTATCCTGAGGCTGGCTGTCAGCCAATACCCTGCACTGTGCCACAAAAAGCCCCTTCCTCAGAGTCTCCAGCACCTTCTCCTTATCGCCGCTCTCAAAACGGATGAACACGCCATGGCCTTCAATGTACTGCGCGCTTTCACCCTGTTTCTCCAGGTTTTCCGGATAAGTCTCCACCAGGGTACAGAGACCGGTAATGGATCGCACCAGCATGAAAGCACGTATATTCTCCATGCGGCAGCCTTCCTCCAGCGTCACATTTACTACGGTTCCGCTTTTGGAGACAAATAGTTCAGGTATGACAGGCAGTTCCTCTTTTCCCTCTTCCTCCCCCTGCGTCTTCCCGCCCTTCCCGCTGTCCTTCTCCTCTTCCCTGCTGACATGCCCCAGAAAGTCATCCGTCATCTGCTCAAGCACAGACGTATCCCCGGGCGCATAATCCTCCCTGTTCATCTGTTCCAGTTCCTGGGCAATAAAATCAGAGGCAGCAAACAAAAGGTCAAAAAGGTCCGGTTCCGGATGCTCCAGCTTGTCCATATTTTCCCTGTAGTAAGAAAACAAATCTTCCAGCTTATGGGCCAGGGAAGAAAGACCGTTAATGTCCATCATAGCGGAGGAGCTCTTGATGGTATGCATGACCCTGAAAATACTGTGAATACTGCTTTCGTTAAATCTGCCCGCTCTCTCAGCCTCTAAAAGTATCTCTGACAGCTGGCCGTTTAACTGCCTGGTCTCCAACAGGTATACTTCCAGCATCTCCAGGGCATCTGACTCAAAATATCCCATAATACACTCCGTCCATTACTGCTCCTTATACCACATGCTCTGGTTCTTGCCATGCCGTTTGCCATAATACAGTGCCTTGTCCGCACAGCCAATTCCTTCCTCCAGCCCTTCCTGCTCATGGAAGATGTGAAGTCCCAGAGTCATGGTACAGAAAAAGCCCTTATCGCCGTAAGGTATCACAAATTGTTCCACCTGCCGGCGCACCTTCTCACTGAGTTCATATGCCTCGTCCTTTGTCACATTAAAAAGAATTAAAAGAAACTCCTCGCCGCCCCACCGGACCACTCTGTGTCTGCGGCAGTTTGATTCCAGGATATTGGCAATGCATACCAGCGCCATATCTCCCGCGTCATGGCCGTATGTATCGTTCACCTGCTTGAAGTCGTCGATATCCGCCATGATAAATACGGTTTTTACCTCATCCTGACCGCAGGAACGCATATCCTCCATCAGATCTCCCACCACATACCGCCGGTTATACAGCCCCGTAAGCCCGTCCCTGTAGGCCATATAGTTAAGCTTCTCCATATTATTGCGAAGCTCCCTGTTCTGGCGGTCCAGGTCGTCCCTCTGCTTTTTCTGTATCAGATGCGCACGGATTCTGGACTGAAGCTCCTTTTTCACAAAAGGCTTCTTGATATAATCACATGCCCCCATAGAAAAGCCTTTTACCACATCCTCGTCGCTGGACCTGGATGTAAGAAAAATAATGACGGCATTTTTATGGTCTAAGTCCTGTAATATTTTATACAGTTCATATCCGTCGGCATCCGGCAGGACCACATCCAAAAGGATCAAATCCGGCTGGCACTGTCTCAGCTGCTCCTGAGCCTCCAGTCCGCTGTGAGCCTCACAGATTATGATACTCTCCTCCTTCAGCGCTGTCTTGATTTGTTCACAAATCAAAAGACTGTCATCCACAATTAGTATTGTCTGTTTTTCATCCATGGACATTATTTCCCCTCCCGGCCTTACAATACGACGGCTGAATGCCTGACCGTATTCACTTCCTGCCTTCCGTTTTCTGCGTAAAATAGTATGGTCCTGCCGTAATTCTGACCTGTATGCTGGGCTACCAGACGAATCCCCTCCTGAGCAAGGCATTCCCTTACGGCCACTACATTCTGCTGTCCTATATCCAACATTCCGGACGGCGCACCAAACATTCTGGCGCCCCCGGCAATCTTTGCAATCAGACCTGCGGGCCGCGCTCCCTGCTCTCTCATCTGATTTATCAGCTCATGTACGCCCTCATCGGCAAACTTGTAGGCGTTATCCCAATGGACTGAATACTTCCTTTCCGGAAGTATAATATGGGCCATGCCCGCTATGCGCTCCCTGCGGTCGTAGAGACAAATCCCCACACAGGAGCCTAGGGCATAGGATATAAGCACCTGATTTTCCCTGGCAACCTTTCCTTCCGCGATTCCCACAATGATTTTATCCATAGCGCTGCTCCCTGAGCCGTGAAAGCATAGTTCCCAAATCTTCCTGCTCCGGAAGGAAAAGAATACGTCCCTTAAAGATTTCCCCGGACATATGGAATATATTTTCTATGAGAAGTATGTCATCGCTTACAATTACCCACTTGGACATGGGATAGGTGAGAATTGCCCCGCCCATATCAATGCACAGCTCCGGCACCGACACATCCATATCCATGTCCATCAGCTGGGACAGGGCCCGTATGTAGGAACCGCACATGATGTTCCCCAGCTCGCTGATCAAAGAACACTCCATATCATCCAGAGACGTAAGGTTCCGTTCCTCCTCCCCCAAAATGGTATTTATTACGGTCTTGGTAAAGGCTTCGCTCAGCATAAACAGGAAAATCCCCTTTAGCTGACCCGTAACTTCAATCAGAATGCCTGTCTGCAATTCCTCCGGCTGTTCCAGGAGTTCATGCATCTTATAGTACTTTACCACTTTTAGGGAAGGCATATCCAACTCAATGGGCTGTTCCATCATCTGTGACAGTGAAGTCACTGCGTTTCCCGTCCCCACATTTCCTATTTCTTTTAATATATCCCTGGATATCTCATCCAACTGTACATAACCATCCATTCCCTGTATCTCCCGTGATTAAAATTCAAACCTTTCCACCAGCTCCTTCAACAACTGGGCCTGGGCAGACAGCTCCTCGCTAGCTGCCGCGCTCTCCTCGGATGTGGCTGAATTTCCTTGAACAATCTCAGAAATCAGTTCCACGCTCTTTCTTATCTGTGTAATGGCATCCGCCTGCTGTACAGATGTCTCTGAGATCTTATCCATCTTATGGCTCACCTGTCTGGCGCCTTCCACGGAAGTCTTCAGGGTTTGTGCTGTTAAATTCACTGCATCCATGCCGTCGCTTACCGCATCGGAATTCTTTTCAACTAATCTTGGTGGCCAGCCGCCTTACCTCCTCTGCCACAACAGAGAATCCCCTGCCTGCATCTCCTGCCCTGGCCGCTTCAACAGCAGCATTAAGCGCCAGTATATTGGTCTGGAAAGCAATGTCCTCAATCTGTCTGACTATGCCGGTAATCTTTCCTGAATTGTTCTTGACCTCATGTATGGACTTCATCAGGGTTTCCATCTGCCCATCACATTCCTCCAGCTTCTGTCCCACCAGAGCCGCCTGCCTGCTGGAATCCACGGCGCTGTCAGCATTATCCTTTACGCTCTGCGCAATCTCGTTGATGCTGACCGCCAGCTCCTCTATGGAACCCGCCTGTTCAGATGCTCCCTGGGCCAGAGCCTGAGAACTGTTTGATACCTGCTCCGCTCCCAGTGACACCTGCTCCGCACTGCTGTTAATCTGTTGAAGTGAATTGCGCAGCAGACGGCTGATTTCCTTAAGCCCATTGCCCAATGCCACGAAATCCCCTTTGAATTCCACTTCAGAGCGGTAATTCAGCCGGCCATTTCCAAGGGCGGTCAGTCCGCTTTGTATCTCAGACACATAGCTGTTCAGAACCTTTGCAGTACGGCGGATGTCATCTGCCAGCTGACCCAGCTCATCTTTGGACCTGTACCCAAGGGCAATATTCAAACGGCCGTTGGATATGGTATTTGAAGCCTCTTTCACCTCATTGATGGGGCGCACGATATTTCTGGTGACCATGGAGCATATAAGGATGGTGGCTGCTATACATACCGCCGACAGTATAACCAGCATGATTATGACCCGATGGTTGCTGTGGTGCTCTGTTTCTATGCTTGCAGCTGTTTCTTCAGCTGACAGGTCCGCCACTTCCGAGAGCACTATCCTTACATCATTGGAACGGGGCAGATACTCGTCTGCATATAAGGACAGCACCCTCTCATCCTCGCCCGCTTCCAAAAGGGTCATTATCCTGGCCCTTGTCTCTGCCAGTATCTGAAACTTTTCGTTCAGCTCCTCCACCTTTTCCGGCGCTGTAATATATCCGGTGGACAGCTCGGACAATGCAGCCTGTTCATCCCGGATCAGCTCCCTGGTATTCTGCAGGTATTCATCCTCGTCCACCAGCCCCTCCGTGGCAGCCAAAATAGCGATATTTCTCCCAACTGCCCGCAGACTGGCAGTCATCCGCAGGGATGACTGCACATTGGCAAACTGGTCAGCGTAAATGGCCTCCATACGCGACGATATCGTTTCCACGTTGACAATGGCCACTGTCACTGTCACTACATACAAAAGGATAATGGAAAAAAATGCAATGACCATCTTCCTTCCTGTCTTATAGTTCCTGAACCGCTCTCTCATCCTTTGTTTCCCCGCTTTTCTACTGTTCCAGGCAGCGATTGACTATCCTGGAGAACTCATCCGCCTTAAATGGTTTTACGATAAAATCAGCAGCCCCTATGGTCAGGGCTTTCTGAATCATCATCTCCTGCCCAACGGCAGAGCACATAATAACCCTGATATTGGGGACCAGGCTCAGCATCTCCTCCAGCACCTCCAGGCCGGAACGTCCCGGCATGGTGATATCCAGAAGCACCAGATCCGGGCTGACTTCCCGAAACAGCTCCATGGCCTTTTCCCCATCCTGGGCCTCCCACACCTGGGTATATCCGTCCTCCTTAAGTATCTTGCGAATGATGCTCCTCATGAACATGGCATCGTCTACTACCAGAATCTTCTTATCCATATAGTCCCCCTCTATCCTCATTCTCTTTGACAGGCTTTTTATATACAGCCGGAAAAACTGCTTCCAGCCTGGTCTCCTCCCTGGACAAAAGCTCTGCATGGCCCACCAGAAGGTAACCGCCCGGACTCAGGCAGCGTTCCAGCTGCTTTATAAGCTTCTCCCTGGATATCCGGTCAAAATAAATCATAACATTCCGGCATAATATCAAATCGAATTTCTCCGGCCCAGGAGGCATCTCCATCAGATTATGCCTTCTGAAACGTATATTGTATTTTAATTTCTCATCCACCCGGAATGTATGGTTGTCCTCCACCGTACAGTACTTTCTCTTCCAAAGCTCCGGAAGATCCTCCATTTCCTTCAGCGGATATATTCCCTTTTCTGCCTTTCTCAATACTTCTGCGGATATGTCTGTGGCAAGAATGCGGACAGCCAGCATACGCTCAAACCTATCCCCGTAATCCTGAATCAGCATGGCTATGGAGTAGACCTCCTCCCCGGTGGAACATCCTGCATTCCATATGCTGCAGCCCCCCATCTTCCGGTTCTCAAACAGCTCCGGCAATATTTTATTATTCAGGATAGAAAAATGGGCCGGCTCCCTCATAAAATAAGTATAATTGGTGGTCAGGCGGTTCACCATCTCACCAGCCATCTCACCGGTCCTGTCCTTTCTCATCTGCTCCATATACTGGGCAAAGGAGGTCAATCCCCTTTTTTCCAGCTCCCTGGCCATCCTGCACTCGATCAGCACCTGCTTTTTTTCCAGATTTATACCATAATTGTCCCGGATGTATTCCACAATCTCACAGAACTCCCTGTCATTCAATCGTATCACATTTTTTCTCCCATATTCCCGGTATGACTTCCATCATCTTCTCGGGTTCCCCGCTATCTTCAGCTCCCGGTTCCCCGATGACTCCTATCATAGTCCCGTCCCTGAGTCCCAGGATGAATCCACAGGTACAGCCGCCGCTGTCTCCCAGCCGGCAGAACACAACCGGAGTCCTTTCATACAGCATGATTCCGCAGATATGGTCAGGCGCGCCAGGCACCTGCTGTATCTGCGGATGTATCACCACTTGCTTGATAAGATTTTTTTCCACATACACGGTACAGCTTCCGTCTTTTACGGTTACCAGCTCCATCATTCTGTCTCCTTCACAGCACCGGCCGTGGTATAAGAAGAGACGGGACCACTATAAACGCCAGTTTTCCTTTTTCCTCTTCCGCATCCAATGCCGCCATGCGATCCATATACTGGTTCCGGCTGCTTCTCACCGCCTCAGGAATGGCATATATCTGTTCTTCCTCCACCTGTACCAGACCAGTCACTACCTCTGCCCTTATACCAATTTCCCTGTCACCGCAGTCTGCAATAATCAGATAGGCCTGGTCTGACAAATTTCCAGCCTCCGGCAGCTCCAAAAAGTCAGCCAGGGCCATCTCCGACTCCCGTTCTTTCATGTCCGTCACCCGCTTTACACAGGAAAGCGGAAGAAGGAAATGAGAACCCGCTGAAAAAAAGAGCAGGTAGGAATTCACACCGTCAGCCATCCTTTTTCCCTCCCCATGATTTGAGTTATTCTAAGCCC
>OKMM01000462.1_pt1 | contig 10073 bp, 8 predicted proteins | sample 1612131 | NCBI WGS metagenome assembly OKMM01 (sample SAMN04436778, study PRJEB24849) | human gut metagenome | biome: human gut; feature: NICU; material: stool | host: Homo sapiens | place: USA: Saint Louis, MO | collected 2011-05-04 | reverse complement strand
GGCATCGGCGCTGCGTTTGGCGGGAGCCGGGGCGGGCGTCGTGCCAGCGGCCGAGGCGGCGGAGGCGGCCTTGGCCTCGGACTCCTCATAAGCGGAAGCAGTGGGACGCGGCGGCACCAAGCCGGTTTTCTCGCTCATCTGCTTGGCGTAACGCTCCAGTTCCACGGCGGCAATCGCACCGTCGGCGGTGGCGGTGACCACTTGGCGCAGGTTCTTGACGCGCAGATCGCCGGCCGCGTACACGCCCGGCACCGAGGTTCTGAGGTAGTCGTGCGTGACCACGTAACCGTGGTCGTCGAGCTCCACCACGCCGCGCACCAAATCGGTGGCGGGCACATAGCCGGCGAACACGAAGACGCCGAAGGTGCCGGCGTCGGCGGGCTTCCACGTTTCGGTCTGGCCGGTGGCAAGGTTCAGGATTGAGGCTTCTCGCAGGCCTCCTTGGCCGGCGGTGACGCCCTTCAGCTCGACCTGATAACGCACGTCGATCTTCGGGTTGTTCTTGGCTTCGGCGGCCACTGCGGCATCGCAGGTGAAGTCCGGTTCGCGCACGAGCACGGTGACTTTGGAGGCGTATTTGGTCAGGAACACGGATTCCTCGGCTGCGGCGAATCCGCCGCCGACCACCAGTACTTCCTTGCCGGTGAAGAACTCGCCGTCGCAGGTGGCGCAGTAGGCCACGCCGCGGCCGGCGTACTCGGCCTCGCCCTCGAAGCCCAGCTTGCGCGGGCTGGCGCCGGTGGCGATGAGGATGCCGAACGTCTTGAGGTCGCCGCGTGAGGTGTGCACGGTTTTGATGTCACCATCCACGTCGAGACCGGTGGCTTCGGCGGAGAGGAATTCGGCACCAAAGTCCTGAGCCTGCTGACGCATGGTCTGGGTGAGCGCGCGGCCCGTGGTGCGGCCCACGCCCGGATAGTTGACGACTTCGTTGGTGATGGTGATCTGGCCGCCGAAATCATCTTTTTCAAGAATCAGCACACGGTAGCGAGCGCGGGCCAAGTACAGGCCGGCCGTCAGGCCAGCCGGCCCGCCACCAATGACGACGACGTCATAGAGATTGTTGGTCTGAGTCATGAAAACTCCCTTACATACACTGGCTCCCCTCTCTGAGGGGAGCTGTCGTAGTGAGACTGAGGGGAGCATATCGGATCAGGCTAGCTCTCGCGAGCACCCCCCCCCAGTCGCTTTCAGCGACAGCTCCCCTCAGAAAGGGGGGCCAAGATTACCGCCTATTCAGTGTCGATCACAGCTGGCCGACGAGGTCGAGGCTGGGCTCGATGGTTTCCTCGCCAGGGGTCCAGTTGGCGGGGCAGACCTGGTCGCCGTGCTCGTAGACGAACTGGGAGGCCTGCACGCGGCGCAGCAGCTCCTCGGCGTTGCGGCCCACGTTGGAGGAGATGACCTCGTAGGCCACGACCTTGCCCTCCGGGCTCACGATGAAGTCGCCACGCTCAGCCACGCCATCGGCCTCGTTGTAGGTGTCGAGATCCTTGGCCAGCAGGGCGGTCGGGTCGGCAAGCATCGGGTACTCGATCTTGGCGATCTTCTCGTTGGCGTCGTGCCAAGCCTTGTGCACGAAGTGGGTGTCGCAGGAGACGGAGTAGATCTCGCAACCGATTTCCTTGAACTTGGCGTAGTTCTCGGCCAGGTCTTCAAGCTCGGTGGGGCACACGAAGGTGAAGTCGGCCGGGTAGAAGAAGAACAGGGACCAGTGGCCGAGCACATCGTCCTTGGTCACTTCGTGGAACTCATTGTTCTGGAATGCGTTCACCTTGAAATCGGTCAGTTCATGCTGCAGAAGAGTCATCATCGGTCCTTTCGGGAATTGTTAATCTTCAAGCGTTTACCACCACCTATCGTAATGTGGTGAGCCACGGCTCGCGCGGGTGTAACGTATGAGCCTTATCACACCACCCGCAACCCTTGTGCCCAAATGGCCGTTGCCCCAATCACGACTATGCGCGAATACTCGCTAATATGGCAATCAGCAGCCCGCTGATAATGGAGGTTTCATGGCTCAGTCAGACTTTGAACAGGAATCGACCGCAAACGCAACGTGGAGTCGCATGCTGCAAGGCAACCGGCGCTTTGCCGAGGGCAAGCCCGACCATCCATGGCAGGATCAGGAGACCCGTCAAACGTTGCTTGATGGCCAGAACCCGGATGCCGCGGTGCTCTCCTGCTCGGACTCGCGCGTACCTCCGGAAATCATTTTTGATCAGGGCCTGGGCGACCTGTTCACCGTGCGCACCGCCGGGCAACTCATCGATAGCGCGGTTATCGCCTCGCTGGAGTACGCGGTCAAGAAACTGCACGTCAGCCTGATCTGTGTGCTCGGTCACGAGCACTGCGGCGCAATCGAGGCCGCCGAGCAGGAGCTGGACGACCTGATGCACACCATCACTTCCGAAGCCGACGGCTCACTGGAGGCCGCGGATGCGATGGACGACCTCGACGAGCACATCGCCGCCGCCGAATCGATTATTCTGCGCCAGGCCGGCATGTCCGTCTGGCAGGCGCGCGAAGCCGAGCTCGACGCGCATGAAGACATCGAGCGCGTGCATGTGGCCCACATTATTGAAACTTTGGTGGAGCAGTCTCCTGTCATCCAGCAGGCCCTCGCCGCTGACAAGCTCATGATCGTCGGCGCCCGCTATCAGCTCGATTCCGGCAAAGTAGAAGTGCTGAGCTTCTGAGCGTGCGATCCGCAACATCGCCAACCTGCGTGGGATTTGGCGAATCCTTGGCCATAGCCGCGAGAAACAGCCTCTCTGCACTAGTAATGCCGTCCAGCGCTGGAGCGCATACGGCATCGTCGAAGGCGAGCAACGCATCGGAAACACCGGTCGACACGTCGGCCGCAGTAATGATAAGAGTGCCCTTCCCTTTGCCGAGTTTCTTACTGCCCAGCCAGCACACCCCAATTTGACGTGCCGCTCCCCTAGAGTTGAAGCCATGTCACTTGGTTTGAACATCCTCCTGATTTTTGTATTTCTCGTTATCGGTTCCGTGTTCTCCGGCACCGAGTTGGCATTGGTCTCTCTGCGCGGCTCGCAGATCGAGCAAATGGAGCAGGAGGACGCTCGCGGCGCCAAAGTCGCCAAAATCGCACGTGACCCGAACACCTTCCTCTCCACCGTGCAAATCGGCGTGACGCTCTCCGGCTTCCTGTCCGCCTCGTTCGGAGCCTCCTCGATATCCCCGTATCTGATTCCCGTGGTGGAAGGCTGGGGTGTGCCGACCGGCATCGCCGGCGGTTTGGTGAACATCGTGCTCACGCTGATCATCTCCTACTGCTCCATCGTGATTTCGGAGATGGTGCCCAAGCGCATCGCCATGCAGCGCACCGAGCAGATCGCGCGCGCCGTGGTGCCCGCCATCGACGCCTTCGCCGCCGTCTGCCGCCCGATCATCTGGCTCATCGGCAAGAACACGAACGGCATCGTCCGCCTGCTCGGCTTCGACCCGCAGCAGACCGAGTCCGAGGTGTCCGATGACGAGCTGCGCGTGCTGGTCAGCTCCAACACCAACCTCTCCAAGGACGAACGCACGATTCTGGACGATGTGTTCGATGCGTCCGAAACCATCGTCGCCGAGGTGATGCGCCCGCGCGCCGACGTGGTGTTCATCGAGGCCGACCAGCCGCTCGCCGAGGCCGCCGCGTTCGTGCGCGACCAGCCGTACTCCCGCTATCCGGTGACCGGCAAGGATTTCGACGATGTGATCGGCTTCGTGCACGTGCGCGATCTGCTGGACGTGCGCGACCCGAAGGCGAAGACCGTGCGCGATGTGGTGCGCGAAGGCATCTCCCTGCCCGGCACCTCCAAGCTGCTGCCGAGCCTGGAACTGCTGCGTAAGCGCGGCATCCATCTGGCCGTGGTCATCGACGAGTACGGCGGCACGGACGGCATCGTGACGCTTGAGGATATGACCGAGGAGCTTGTGGGCGATATTCGCGATGAGTACGATCTGCCCAGCGAGAAGGGCGGCGAACGCACCACCCGCACCGCGTTCGTCAATGGCGTGGCCACGATCGAGGCCAGCATGACCATTGAGGACTTCGCCGATCTGACCGGCATCGAATTGGAGGACGGCCCGTACGAGACGGTCGCCGGCTACTTCCTGTCCAAGACCGGCAAGATGGGAGCGGTAGGCGACGTGCTGCATTCCGACGACGGCTACAACATGGTCATCACCAAGGTGGATGGCCGCCGCATCGAAACCATCGAAGTCCGCAAAGCCGGCGCCCCGGACCATGCGCCACTGCCAGCCGAATCACAAAGCGACGATGCCAACTAGCCACGTGATATTCACCACCTATTCGTTCGGCCCGGGGCATAACCAAAAAACGTAGAATGAAAGGGCAACGTTCCACCTACTGAAAGAAGGAACATTATGACACTTGCATTTGTTGTGCCGGGCCTTGATGAAGCGGCCAGTGAGAAGGCCATCGCCATCCTGCAGAACCGACTGAGCCAGGAGCAGGAGGCCGCTCTGGTCCTGAAGCACGCACACTGGAACGTGACCGGCCCGAACTTCATCGCCGTTCACGAGATGCTTGACCCCGAGGTCGAGGCCGTGCTGGCCCAGGCCGACGAGACCGCCGAGCGCATTGCCACTCTGGGCGGCACCCCGGATGGCCGTGCTGACGCCATCGTGCGCAACCGCACGTGGAAATCGTTCGACGCTGAGGGCCGCGTGGGCACCGAGGAGTATCTCAAGGCGCTGATCGAGTACTACGACGCCTTCATCGCCGACGACCGCAAGGCCATCGCCGAGCTGGACGAGCTGGATGTGATCAGCTCCAACATCATCCAGGACCACGTGCAGGAACTCGAAAAGTTCCAGTGGTTCATGCGCTCTCACCTGGCATAAGTAAAAGCCGTATTCCGTGGCTCCCCTCAAAGAGGGGAGCCACTTTCGTCTCACGTGAAATAGAGAGTCTCCACATACATAAGTTGGAAAAGTGTATAAAACTCCCCATTTTGAGGTTGGAAAACGTAGCCAAAACCGCATTCTTATGGTTGGAAAAGTGTAAAATATGCGCTATAAACAGTTGGAAAACGTGCCCAGCATAGATGCAAGGCCTACAAATGACTGGAGATTCTCATGCTGCGAAGAAAAAACGAGACACAGCTGGAAGCTTGGAGATCCGCGCCGAAACGCACTGCACTGCTGGTCACCGGAGCCCGTCAGATTGGCAAAACCTATATCATCAGGCACTTTGCCCAACAGCATTACGACCATATCGCCGAGCTCAATTTCATCGAGAACCCTGACCTCGTTGCATTATTCGATCGGCCCCGCGATGCCAAAAACCTACTGATGAGGCTGGAACTGGCCGTAAATACGCCATTAGTACCCGGCAAAACCCTGATTTTCTTTGACGAGGTCCAGCGTTGCAAGGAAATGGTCACCGCAATTAAGTTCCTTGTAGATGATGGTCGGTTCGATTACGCGCTTTCCGGCTCGCTACTTGGAGTCGAGCTCGAAGATATACGCTCGGTACCGGTCGGGTACCTGACCGAGCTGGATATGTATCCACTGGATTTCCAAGAGTTCTGCTGGTCGCAGCATATCGGCAACGACGTATTCGATATGCTTGCCGAATGCTTTGCCAAGCACCAGGAAGTGGATGAGTTCATTCATCAAAGGCTCATGGAGCTATACTCCAAATATCTGGTCATCGGCGGCATGCCTGCCGCAGTCGACTCGTTCGTGGCAAACGGCAGCGTTGCGGACGTGCGCACTATACAAGAGAACATAAAGCGTGAATATCGCCGCGATATCAGCCAATACGCGCGCAAAGAAGACCGGCTGCATATCCGCGCTATCTACGATTTGGTGCCCAGCGAGTTAAATAACCCAAACAAGCGCTTTACCTTCGCCAAAATCGAAAAGAACATGAGATTCCAATCGGTTGCTTCCGATTTCGATTGGCTGGTCAATGCGGATGTAGCCGTCGCCGCGTACAACGTGGACGAACCGTGCACACCGTTGGAGATGAGCAAGGAACGTAACCTCTTCAAACTCTTTTACAACGACGTGGGTCTGCTTACCGGCTCGTTTCTCAAGAAAACCGCGCTCGACGTACTCGACGGCAACCCTGATATCAACTACGGTTCAATCTATGAAAATGCGGTGGCCCAAGAGCTACGCGCTCACGGATTTGACCTGTACTACTACAACAGTAAGAAGCTTGGCGAGCTCGATTTCCTCATCCAAGACCGCAACGATCACGTGCTGCCGATTGAGGTGAAGTCCGGCAAATCCTACAAACGCCATCGCGCAATGGACAACGTGCTCGCCCACCCTGAATACCATCTCAATACAGGCTATGTGCTTGGCCCGTGCAACGTCTCAGTCGAAGGGAATGTAACCTACCTGCCTGTATACATGGCCGGCATGTTCCATAACGAATGACGGGCCGCACACTTAGTCAACAAGTACATGTCGGTCAGATGGTTCGGACTGGTCAGAGGGCCCGCTCTGATCAGTTAGGTCGGTCTGAACGGACTGGCTGGGCTGGTCGGCCTGAGTAGCCCGTTTGGACCGATCCGGTTCGCCCTTGCTGGCCTTCACACTGCTTCAGCTCCAGCTGAAGTTCGCTGATGCGCCGTTCGAGTTCGTCGATGCGCCGCACGTGTGGCGAAGTGAGACTAAGGGGAGCCGAGAGATGGCTCACAGGCCGAGGGCACCGGCCACGGCCATGGCCTCGTGTTCGGGATCGGCCTGGCCGATGTGTACGTTGACGTGAATTTCGTCATCGCCCGGCTCTTCGAGAATGTCGGACTGGGATTGCAGCATGCTCGGCTTCATGAAGTGGCCTTGGCGGTGGGAAAGGCGTTCCATCACCTCGTCGAATGTGCCCTGCATGTAGACGAACACCACGCCTTGACGGCGCAGCTTGTCGCGGTAGATCTTCTTCAACGCCGAGCAGGTGACCACGGCGGGCTCGCCGGCGGCCACGCGCTCGTCGATCCACGCGGCGATGGTGTCGAGCCAAGGCCAGCGGTCTTCGTCGGTGAGCGGGTGTCCGGCGGCCATCGAGATGGTGGCGCATTCGGATCATGCGAACGAATCCGATCAGGCCATCAGCCACATCGCCGGCACTGAAGCCTGACCCGTCATCGTCACAGCACCACGCGGCGGTTGAGGTCGCGGCGCAGCGTCTTCCAGCCGGGTAGGTAGGCGGTCATGCGGCGCTGGAATCCGGCACCGTGGCCGCTTTCCCACAAATGCGTCATCTCATGGACCAAGACGTATTCCAGGAATTGCGGTTCCATCAGTCCCAATTGAAGGTTCAGACGGATGCGGCCGGTTCGCGGTGTACACGATCCCCAGCGCGAGGTCATGACCCGTAGCGTGATATGCGTGGGCTGCCGGCCGACGACCGGCCCCCACTTGGCCAGCAGCTGTGGCAACGCGGCGTTGATCGCGGCCGCCGCTTGTCGTTTGCGTTCGTCGGTCCAGATTTGGGAGCGGTCAAAATACGGTTGGACATTCGTACCGGCTTGGCCTGGCCCGGCGTCACCAATTCCCGGACGACTGATATCACCGGTTTTCGGACGACCGGCAACGCCTCCATCATGGCCGCTGGCACCAGCTACACCACGACCTCCGTTCTCGAAGCCGGCGCCCTCGTTCAATGCCATGATGGAGCGCCGTTGCGCCTCAGCCATGCGCTGCTGCTGGGCGAGAATCCACGAATGTCGCTCTTTGACGAAATCCGCAATGCGACTCTCGCTCATCCGCATCGGTGCGGAGATTTCGACGCGGCCGCTCGGCGGTTTGATGCGCAGATACAGGTTTTTGATGGGTTTGCGCGTCAGGTGCAGATGGATGCCATCAATATCCAACGACTGCCCGGCGGCAGCGGACCGAACGGATTTCGGCGCACCGGACTTCGGAGCGGTGGATTGACGACGGCGATAAGGCACGCAAGTCATTCTCGCACAACGGCGGACAACGATGGCGGCCCGCCCGGAACCTAACGTTCCGAACGGGCCGCCATCAGCAATGAACGGTGCTGTCGGCAACGGCTACAAACCGTCACCGAGCCATTGAGTCACCCAATCAGCAACCGGCCGCGGTCAGCACCTGGTCGAGGATCTCGACGCCCTGGGTCGCCTCGTCGGCGGAGATGACGCAAGGAGGAGTGACGTGGATGCGGTTGTTGTGCACGCCGAGAATCAGGCCGCGCTTGTCGCCTTCGGCCACGATCTGCTTCATCGTGGCGTCGTCCAGCGGCTCCTTGGTGGTGCGGTCGGCAACCATTTCCACGGCCCAGAACACGCCCTTGCCGCGAACCTCGCCGATCTTCGGGTGCTTGTCGTACAGAGCGGTGAGCTGCGGGCCGAGCACGTCCTTGCCGATGGTGTAGGCGTTGTCGACGATGTGCTCCTCTTCCATGGCTTCCTGGGTGGCCACGATGGCGCCCATGGCCAGCGGGTGACCGGAGTAGGTCAGGCCGCCGGGGAAGACGATGTCGTCGAAGCGGTGGGCCACCGGGTCGCTCATAATCACGCCGCCGGCGGGCACGTAACCGGAGTTGCAGCCCTTGGCGAAGGAGATGATGTCCGGCGTGTAGTCGTAGTCGTCGAGTGCGAAGCCGGCCATGACCTCGTCGGTGATCATCAGGATGCTGTACTTCTTGGTGATCTCGCGCACGCCCTTGAAGTAGTCCTTGGGCGGAATGATGATGCCTGCGGTGCCCGGCACGGATTCGAGCAGCACGGCGGCGATGGTGTCCGGGCCCTCGAACTGGATCACGTGCTCGAGGTGAGCCAGCGCACGCTCGCACTCCTCTTCCTGGGTGGTTGCGGAGAACTCGGAGCGATACAGGTACGGGGTGAAGAAGTGCACGTGGCCGCGAGAGTAGTCGTTGGGCTTACGGCGCCAGTCACCGGTGGCGCTGATGGCCGCACCGGTGTTGCCGTGGTAGCAGCGGTAGGAAGACAGAATCTTGTCGCGGCCAGTGAACAGGCGGGCGGCGCGCATCGCGTTTTCATTGGCGTCGGCGCCAGCGTTGGTGAAGAACACCTTGTCGAAGCCTTCCGGAGCGCGGCGGGCCACCAGGGAGGCGGCGCGGCCACGGGCTAGGTTCGCGTAGTCAGGTCCGACGGTGCACAGGAGTTCCGCTTGCTTCTTGATGCCCTCGATCACCTTCGGGTGCTGGTAGCCGATGTTGACGTTGACCTGCTGGCTGGTGAAGTCGAGCATTTCACGGCCGTCGCCGTACTTCAGCCACACGCCGTGACCGGTTACCACTTCAGTGGGATCCAGGTTGCGCTGTGCGTGCCACGAATGGAATACGTGTGCGCGGTCCAGCTTGTAAGCGTCGTCCCAGATTTCCGCATCCTGCGAAAGATCATGCCCCATGATGTGTCCTTTCCTCGATATTTTCTCGAAGTGCCCGATGCCGTCTCCCGTGGATCGGGTCAGGGCAGCAACGCGCTGTGAATGTCATTATGAGAGTTGAACATTTCGCGTCAAACTCGAACATTTAATAATGTTACAGTAGTGGCGAATACGAAATCATTTTGAAACATAGGAACAAGAACAATAATTGTATCCAGATTATGTAATGTTTATGTTATTCAAAAACATACTCATTGCACAATGCGGCGCTAACATTTGACTACCGTTGCCACAGTGACCGTTACTATCGGCAGTCAAGCAGCCAGCAACAAGCCGGCAACCGCCATCGATCATCAGCCGGCGGCAAACGGCAACATTCACGCAGACGCGCGCTCATCACGCTCGCCGCCAAGATCCGGGAGGCAGATCATGGATACGCCATCGCCATCAACCGCATCAACAACCGCACATGCCGTCGGCTACAACGATGAGCCAAGCATTACGGCCGCTCCCCTGCGTTCCACCGACGACCTGGCCGTTGATGCCGGCCAGTTATCCTCACTCATCCTCACCACCGAGGCGACGGCCACCCCGCAACGCATCGTCGAATCGGTCACCTCGCTGACCTCCTCCGGCATACTTGCGGAAGGCCAGCGCATGCCCACCGTACGCGATCTCGCCCGACTGCTACGCACCAGTCCGGCCACCGT
>OKMM01000457.1_pt1 | contig 10181 bp, 10 predicted proteins | sample 1612131 | NCBI WGS metagenome assembly OKMM01 (sample SAMN04436778, study PRJEB24849) | human gut metagenome | biome: human gut; feature: NICU; material: stool | host: Homo sapiens | place: USA: Saint Louis, MO | collected 2011-05-04 | reverse complement strand
AGTCGAAAATCAGATCGCCTCCGTATGAACTTTGGTTACTCCACCTACTTTTAGACCATTATGAGAATAGGAGGTTTGCAGAATGGAGAGGTGGAGCTGGAACCATTGTTTGAATACGACGGTAAGGAGGACCGGCTTTGTCAGAAAGGGGGAAGGACACAGGCGGGACCTGGTTAGGCAGGAAATTGCCAGGAGGAAACCGGAAAAGAAGGTTCCCAGGGCCAGGCCTCCCGACCGGGTGGATTACAGTACCTACAGACTTACTGCCGGAGAGTGGCTGTTATACGGAGCTCTGGGGGTGGGAGCCTGTGGGCTGGCATCCTATGTCTTTTACCGCAGTGTGGTGGTGTTCCTGATTCTGATGCCTGTTGGAGCCTGTTATCCTTTATACAGGAGATCGAATTTGAAGAAGGAGAGGGCCCGGCGGCTGGAACTGCAGTTCAAGGAGGGAATCCAGGTTCTGTCCTCCTTCCTGAGCGCAGGGTATTCATTGGAAAACGGACTTACCCTTAGCATAAAGGAGCTGGAAATACTGTTTGGAAGGAGGGAGATGATTACAGAAGAATTCCGGATCCTCTCCGATGGAATCCGGATGAACCGTCCGGCAGAGGAGCTGTTTATGGATTTTGGCCGGCGCAGCGGAGTGGAGGATGTGGACAATTTTGCCCAGGTCCTGTCAGCGGCTAAACGAAGCGGAGGCGAGCTGGTGGAAATCATCCGGCAGACAGCGGGAATTATCAGGGACAAGGTACAGGTCAAGGAGGAGATACACACCATGCTTGCCTCCAGGATTTTCGAACAGAGAATTATGAATCTGATACCGTTCTTGATTGTGCTCTACATTGACCTTACATCCCCTGGTTTTTTCAGCGTGATGTACGGTACCTGGATGGGCCGGAGTGTGATGACCATGTGTCTGGCGGCCTATGCGGGTGCGCTGGTTCTGGCCGGTAAGATACTGGACATTGAGGTGTGAAAGGCAGGTGAGGCGGACGATAAAGGTGAGAAAAAGACCGGCAGAGAGGCTTCATGCCTGGATTGGCCGGAAGCAGATCCTTTGTCTTATGGCTGGCCTTTTCATAGGAATGGCGGCTCAGTTGTGGCAGCGTACAGACAGTGCGCTTTTGGAAGGAGATACCCTGGTAAGGGGAAGTTATGGGCAGGGGGATCAGACATACAGCCTGATAGTAGAGGGGCTTGGGGAGAAGGAGGTTCCTGTGGAAATGGTCCTGTCAGAAAGGATGTATACAAAACAGGAGGCACATAAGACTTATGAGGCTGTGATGGTCCAGCTTCCGCAGCTCATACTTGGGAATAATCCGTCTCTTGAGGATGTAAGGCAGGATCTGAACCTGCTTACATATCTGGACAGCTATGGAATAAGGCTCAGGTGGGAATCGGATGAGCCGGAGCTTTTGGATTCCTTCGGTGAACTGCATGTGCAGGAGCTGAAACAGAGGGGGATAGGCGAACAGGGAATCAAAATCAGCCTGCATGTGCGCATGACAGAGGGAAACTGGCCGGAGGAGTATGAACTGTCTGTGTGCGTAAAGCCGCCGGTGCTTACGCAACAGGAACAGACGGAGGAAGCATTTGTGGAATTTCTTAAGAGCCAGGATGAATTGCAGTCCTACACTGCTTATATGAAGCTTCCGGAGGAATATCAGGGTCAGAGCCTGAAATACAGCCTGCCGGAGGAGTCTGTGTTTGTTCCTGTGATGGGATTGGGGGTGGCAGGAGCTGTATTATGTTTTTTCGGGGACCAGGCCAGGCAGCAGAACAGGACAGAGGAGAGAAAACGCCAGCTGGCGCTGGATTACCCGGAGGTATTGTCCAGGCTGACCATTTTTCTCGGCGCAGGCATGAGTATCCGCACAGCCTGGGATAAGATTGCCCTGGAATACAAAATGATGGTGGAGCAGGGAAGGCGCAGGAAACGGTATGTATATGAAGAAATGTATGAAACCAGTTGTCAGATGAAGGGGGGAGTGCCGGAGGGCAAGGCATTTGAGGAGTTTGGACGGCGGTGCGGGCTTCAGTCTTATATGAAACTGGGAGGTCTGCTGGAGCAGAACCGTAAAAATGGTTCAAAGAATCTCAGGAATCTGCTGCGTACAGAGATGACAGATGCATTTGAACAGAGAAAACACCAGGCCAGGCGCCTGGGAGAGGAAGCAGGGACAAAACTGCTGCTTCCTCTGTTCATTCTCTTGTCCGTGGTCATGGTCATGATCGCTGTTCCGGCACTGATGGAATTCAAATAAAATATAAGGAGGAGCGTAATGAAGTTAGGAAAGGAAATCAGGGAGTTCTGGAAGGACGAACAGGGGGTGGGAGTGATTGAGCTGGTGTTGGTATTGGTGGTTCTTATAGGCTTGGTCATTATCTTTAAAAAGCAGATAACCACCTTACTCCAAAATATTTTTAAGGAGATAAACAGCCAGTCAAAAGAGGTGTATTAATGTGCAGGAAAGGTGAGATTACGGTATTTCTGGCAATGATACTGTTCAGTGTCTGCGCACTGCTGTGTGTGATTGTGGAATCGGCCCGCACAGCAGGCGCCAGATGCTATCTGCGGATGGCTGTGGATTCATCCGCAGATTCCCTTATGGCCCAGTATCACCGGGAACTGTGGAATAAGTACCGGATATTGGGGCTTGAGTATGACAAGGCAGAGACACTGGAGAAGGAGTTCAGGGAATTTATGAGGCCCTATATGGAGGCTGAAAATTGGTATCCCATGAAGGCGGAGCAGATTCGGATAACAGATATGACAGATCTTACCCAGGGGGACGGAAGATATTTTGAACAGGAAATACTGGATTATATGAAGTATGGTCTGTTGGATGCAGATTGGGACGAGCTGGATGAAGCCGGCGCATCAGAACTGTTGGAGGCCTGGAAAGAGGGAAACAGTGTTAACCGCGTTTCAGAACTATATGCCGCCCATTCCAGGGAAGCTGTAAAGGTGGAAAAGGCGCTGGAGATAATCAACAGTACACTTCTGGCCCAGAGGGAACGGTGGGAACAGGGGAAGGGCTGCCTGGACCAGCTGGATGGGGGAGGATTTGTATCCCAGGCCAATAAATTGATACGGGAGCTGGAACGGCTTCCGGGCCAGGTAAACTCCTATGAAAAGCGGGCCGATGAATTGTATGAGAAATTGGCAGACAGCAGAGAACGTTTTTTGGAAGAAGCCAGTGACCTGAGTGGGGATGTGAGGGCTGGCCTGGAGGAGGAAATCAGACAGTATGAGGCATATGCGGCCCAGGATGGACAGCGCCGCAGGGAGGTTGAGGCGCTGACAAATCTGAGCCGGGACAGAATACTGTGGATTAGGGATGTGATTGATATGGCGGAGGCGGTAATGGAGTATATCAGCAGCTGGGAGCCGGAGGATGAAGACGATGAGCTGGACGAGGATGCCTTATGGCAGCCGGTAAGGGCGCGCTGGTCCCAGTACGGCATGCTTACACTGGGAGTGGAATTCGGGGTCCGGGATAAGGAAAAGGAAGGTTTTCTGGAACAAGTAGGAAATATGGCAGGAAGAGAAATGCTGGAATTAGTATTACCGGAGGGAACCGTTGTTTCTGGGACAGCCCTCAGGCTTTCCGGCACACCATCCGTCCAGAGGAAAACAGACGGCGGTGGATGGAAGGAAACAGACCAGGATGGAGATTCTAAGAGCACCGGCTTTTTGACCGGAGTCAGGACACTGATACAGCGCCTGTTGATTGGAGAATATGATATTCGTTTTTTTAAAGGGTTTAAAAAAGAGATGCAGAAGGGGGAATTTTATGAGCTAGAATATATCATTCATGGAAAGGAAAAGGACAGGGACAATTTAAGCGGTGTGGCGGCGCGCCTGGTTGCATTTAGAGAGGGACTCAATCTGGTACATATTCTGTCAGATGCCGGAAAACGCCAGGAAGCGCGGAATCTGGCTCTGACCATTGTGGGAGGGACCGGGATTTTGCCACTTGTATCAGTGGTGGCATTTTTTATCATGGCAGTATGGGCTCTGGGAGAGGCTCTGCTGGATGTGCGGTACCTTCTGGAAGGGAAAAGGGTACCGGTCTTTAAGACTGGATCCGACTGGAAACTGGATTTGGCCGGACTTTTGGAGATGGGAAGGAGCGGAAGCCTGATTGATGAAGAAGGAGGAAATGGAAGCGGAGCTGATTATAAGGGCTATCTGCGGATACTTATATTCGGCGCTTATGACACGGATCTGGTTTACCGGATGATGGATGTAATGCAGATTGTCACTGCGGTGAAGCAGCCTGGATTTTCTTTGGCAAACTGTGTATGTACGGTGGATGCAGAAGCTCTTGTCAGTGGAAAACATGTGTTTTTTTCAAATGGATTGTGGAAAAGCCGGGGACGGGAAGACGGTTACGCATATGACACGCGTATGGCTGTAGCCGGGAGCTACCTGGAAGACTACAAAAGCCCATAAAGACGGGAACTGTAAATTTTCAGGAATGGGGAAAGGAGGTTCATGATGATGCCCTTTTTTCTGGTGCAGAATAAAAAATCAAATCCGTATTGTCCATATAAAAAAACAGCAAAAATAAATACAACCGCACCTCTCCAAGTACGTAAATGCTGTCGACTGTTCCATGGAAAAAGGGCATTATCATGGAACTCCTGCCAGATGCAGGGGAGTCTCTCCGTAGAGGCTGCTCTCAGTCTGTCCCTGTTCCTGTTCTTTTGTTTCTGTCTGATTATGCCTATGAAAATGCTGGACCGTCAGAGACAGATACAGGCTGTAATGGAATCCGTGGGGGAGGAGCTGAGTCAGTATGCCTATGTGGAATACTGTTTCCGTAGCGCAGAGGAAGGAGGTGCAGAGGTGGATGTGGGAAGAGCAGAGGATACAGCCACCTCTGTTTTGGCAGCAGCTTATGCTTCCGCCAGAATATTGGGAGAGATTAACAGGGAGTGGGTGGAAGCCGTATCATTTGAGGGGACGGACATAGGGGAGGATGAGATGGTCCATATCGTGATGAGATATAGGATGCGTCTTCCCTTTTCCGTATTAGGAGTCAGCAGCATTCCCGTGGAACAGGTATGCAGCCGCAGAATGTGGAATGGAGCAGATGGGGGACGTTTTGGGGATGGTGACAGGGATGGGAATGGAGAAGAAGATGAGATAGTATACATTGGAAAAAACTCCACCCGCTATCACCGCTTAAGGACCTGCCACTATCTGTACAATGATTTAAAGGCAGTGGATTTAGGGGCTGTGGGGGAACTGCGGAATGAGGCAGGAGGAAGGTATTCTTCCTGTGGGACATGCGGTGGGGGAAGCGGAGGCACAGGAAGCGGGGGCGCGGGAAGCGGCAGTATGGGGAGCAGCGGTACGGTTTATGTCATGCCATATGGTTCAAGCTACCATGTGTCTAAAAGCTGCCGGTCCATCATTGCGTATGTTCAGGCGGTTCCATTGACGCAGGTGGAATATCTGGGGGAGTGTTCTTATTGCAGAGGAAAGTGATGTGGGAGACGGGGGTGTTATTTGTTGGGCATATTAAATGGGGATTTGACGGAACAATTAACAGCAGGACACGACATAGCCGGAGTATTGCTGCGCTGCGGATTTCTTATGACGCTGTCAATTGGAGCCTGGCAGGATATGAGGAATCACAGAATAAAACTCAGCCTGATTGTGATGTCCGCAGCCGCGGGCGCGGTTCTGCGATGCATGTATATTGTGCTGGATGCGGCAATCATATACCGGGATTCGGGACATAAGATACCTTCGGACTTGGTGTCGGGCCAGATTATAGATACAGCCATGGCCATGGCTGTAGGAGCGGGATTGCTGTTTTTATCCCGGATAACAAACGAGGCTGTGGGAAAGGGGGATGGATGGTTTTTTCTAATATCGGGCATTTATCTGGGTGCATTGAAAAATCTGGTTTTGCTGGCAGGCGGCTTGGGGATTTGCTTTTTACTATCTATGGTTTTAGTATTTAAAGGGATTATACAGGGAACAGACAGGGGGAGGCTGCGCATTCCTCTTCTTCCATTTCTGATCCCGGCAGGAATCGGGGTGATGTTCCTATGAGGGAAAAAACGCTTAAGGGAAGTCTTACGGTTGAGGCCGCATGGATTATGGCCATGGTATTACTGTCCATAGCGGTGATGCTCCAGCAGGCATGCCGTATTCATGATGAGACCAAGGCCGCCATGGGTCTGCATGAGGCGTTGGAAAAGGGCCGTCATGGAAGTGCAAAAGAGCTGGAAGCCTCTGCGTCCGGGGTGCAGGAACATTTAGGCCGTCTCATGTTCTTTCCTGACTGCGATCTGGCTATAAAGGAAAAAGGGAAGAGGATATACGGAGAAGGCAGAGGGGGAAAATGGAAAAGAGAGATTGAGGCGGAAAGGTTCCGGCCGGAGACATTTCTGCGCAAGATTACTTTAATTGAAGGGCTGGTTAAAGAAGATGGAAATTAGCTACAGGAGAGAAGCAAAACGCAATTACCTGGTAGCGGGGGTGGCAGACGCCACAGCTGGATATGAAGCCAGAATGCTGGCCCACAACGAGATTAGGGGACTGTTAAGGATGTACATAACATACCAGGATGGACTGCCCTTATATTGTTATGACATTACCTCCAGACAACCGTTAAGCCGCCTTCTGGAAACCCGTTTTATAACCAGAGAAGAGATATGCCAGTTATTAATCCAGATACATGCAGCGCTAAGTGGTATGGAGGAATATCTTTTAGATGCAGGGGGTGTCCTGCTGGAACCGGAATATATTTATGTGGAGCCGGAATTATTCCAGACCGGTTTGTGCCTGATCCCTGGTGTTCAGGATGATTTCCAGGGTAAACTGAGCCGCCTCCTGCAATATATACTGAAGAGGATAAATCATAAAGACAGGGAGAGCGTAGTCCTGGCTTATGGACTATATCAGGAAAGCCTTAAGGAAAACTGCGGAATGGATGATTTGCTGGGGCTGATTGCGTCAGAACGGCGGAAAGGGAAGAAACGGGAGTTATTGAGCGAACCGGAGGGAGATTACATAAAGAAAGGAGGACTACAGGAAACAGATCATTGGGAGAAGGGGCTGAAGGAGAAGGGACAAGGGAAGGAACAAGGGAAGGAACAAGGGAAAGAACAGGGGAATGAGCAAAATAGAGATTGTATTACAGGGAAGTGGAAAGGAAAAAGCGGGGAGACAGAGAAAGAGCATAACAGTGACAGGGGGGAGAAGCGAAGAAAAAAAGAAAAGGGTAAATTGGAAAGGTGTGAAATAAAACAGAAAGGCTCAGGCCGGACTGAACCTAAATGGAAAGGAACCACTTTCAGACGGCAGTTTATCGTATGGCTGTCAGCGGCAGTACTTTGTCCATCCGCACTGTGGATGTTCAGAGGGATGACAATGGTCATTGACAACTGGAGGCTGCTGGCAGCAATCGACGGAGGCTTGCTGTTTATGCTGTCAGCCATGAATCTGTATAGGCTGTTCATTGGGCATAGGGCTGCAAAGGCAGATGGGGCAGGTTCAGATGATGAGCAGGACCCATGGAGAATTTTGTATGAGGATGAAGATGACGAAGACGAGGATTTAGGTAATCAGCCATCTACTGCGTATATGAATGGGGATAAAAATGAGTATTTGCAGAAAATGCCGGAAAGCAGCGCCGGAGAGTGCTTTCAGACCGTGCTTTTATCAGAGCGGCCAGCACAAGGGGAGGAAGTCCGGCGTTTATCTGCCCTCAATGGTTCGGATGAGGACATTGTAATATCCTATTATCCATTTGTGATTGGCAAACACAAGGATTTAGCAGACTATGTGCTTTTGAAAGATACAGTCAGCCGTTTTCACATAAGATTAGACGAGGACAATGGGAGTTATACTGTAACGGACCTTAACTCTACCAATGGTACCAGGGTCAAAGGACGATTGCTGGAGGCAAACGAGACAATGCAGCTGGAGCCGGGAGACCAGATATTTATAGCTGACTGCGGATATATTTTTTATTAACAGCACAGAGTAACCCAGTATGTTTCGTTTATCTTAAAAGACAATTGTGTGAGTGTGGTTGCAGAAATAGTAAATAACAATGGGGTGGGGGCATAAAAAATAACTTTATTGCGTCAAAGCCACTTAACAAGTCCTTTAAAGTATGCTAAGATTATATATCATTGAGGATGTGAGGAATACGGATGGTTACGGGCATAAACAGGAGCAGGCCATATGTCAACATTGCGCTGGCAGCAGTCAACGTATTGGTATTTCTGTACCTGGAGGCCATCGGCTCCACGGAGGATGGCGTATTCATGGTAAAACACGGGGCTGTATTTGCGCCTTTTGTTATCCTTGGTGGAGAGTATTACAGGCTGTTTACTGCCATGTTCCTGCACTTTGGAGTCAGCCATCTGGCAAATAATATGCTGGTGCTTCTGGTGCTTGGAGAGAAGATGGAAAGGGCGCTGGGTCATATCAAGTATTTGATATTTTACCTTGCCAGCGGTGTTGCTGCCAACAGTATATCCCTGGCTGTCCAGGTACGGACAGGGCAGGCCAGTGTGTCCGCGGGGGCTTCAGGCGCAATCTTCGGTGTGGTAGGCGGTCTGGTCTATGTGATTGCCATTCATCATGGTCAGCTGGACGGACTAACCAACAGGCAGCTGGGCTTTATGGTTCTGCTGACGCTTTATCATGGGTTTACTTCAGCAGGAGTGGACAATATGGCTCACATAGGGGGCCTGATTTCCGGCTTCATATTAGGTATCCTGCTTTACAGGAGAAAAGATGCTGCCAGAATTTCCGGTATGGCTGGATAGAATGCAGGCTGTGTTAACCGCAGCGGAAGGAGGATTTTCAGAATGACAGATGACAATTGTATTTTTTGTAAAATAGCAGGAGGGGTGATTCCGTCAACCACTCTGTATGAGGATGAGGATTTTCGCGTGATTCTGGATTTGGGACCAGCGTCCAGAGGACATGCCCTTATCCTTCCAAAACAGCATTTTGCAGATGTATGCGCACTGGATGGGGATATAGCCGCCAAGGTACTTCCTCTGGGTGCCAAGATTGGCTCTGCGATGAAGAAATCTCTTGGATGCGCGGGATTCAATCTGGTTCAGAATAATGGAGAAGCAGCCGGGCAGACTGTTTTCCATTTCCACATGCATGTGATTCCAAGATATGAGGGAGGTCCAGACATGGTCAGCTGGACTCCGGGAAAGGCTTCGCCGGAGGAATTGGCAGAGGTTGCGGATAAAATCAAAGGCTGTCTGTAGTTGCAATGAAGATTGAGAAGATGGATACAGAAGATAAAAAACTGTTTGAAGAAATGTATCTGGAATATGAGGTATACCTGAGAAGGATAGCTTATGTTAACGATATTCCTGTAGATTATATTGAGGATGTGGTACAGGATACATTTGTTTCATATGCCCGCTATAAATATTCCCTGGATATGTCTGAGGAAAGTAAGAGGGCGTTGCTGATACGTATTCTGAAGAGCCGGTGTATGGACTTTCACCGAAGAATGAAGTACAGGAGCTATGGGGAATTGGACGAAGAGGCATATAACAGTGAAGATTATCCGGCACACGATAAGGCTGCCAATCTGCCGGATTATGTAGTCAGCAAAGAGAGATGTCAGGCGCTTCTTAAGGAAATCGAGAGGATGCCTGAAAACTGGCGTCAGGTCGCGACGCTCAGATTGATAGAAGGACGGCCGACAAGGGAAGTATGCGCTATGCTGAATATTACAGAAAAGGCATGCTATTCCAGAGTCAGCCGTATCAGGAAATATCTTGAGGAACTGCTAAAAAGTGATAATTGGCCCTAACGTTATTTTACACATGATTCAATGAGAGATACAACTGTTTTAACAGCATTGTTCAGACTGCTCTGCTCCATGGCCTGTATATAGGAATTGCGGTTTAGGTATAAATCGTTAATGGCATCAAACAGGGAGTCATCAGACAATGCTTCTTCTTCCAGAACTTTGCTGAATCCTTGTTTTGCAAAGGAGTTAGCATTGAGAATCTGGTCTCCGCGGCTGGCCGCGGCTGACAGAGGAATAAGCAGGTTCGGTTTGCGCAGTGCCAGGAGCTCGCAGATGGAATTAGCCCCTGCCCTTGATATGACAAGGTCGGCTGCCGCAAAAAGATGCTTTAAGGGAGCGTCAACGTATTCATACTGTACA
>OKMM01000456.1_pt1 | contig 10189 bp, 4 predicted proteins | sample 1612131 | NCBI WGS metagenome assembly OKMM01 (sample SAMN04436778, study PRJEB24849) | human gut metagenome | biome: human gut; feature: NICU; material: stool | host: Homo sapiens | place: USA: Saint Louis, MO | collected 2011-05-04 | reverse complement strand
CCGTAACTTTGTTATATTTGCAGAAGGCCACCGGAGCAGCAACGGAAATGAAATACTGGATTTTAAGAGCGGTACATTTAAGAGTGCTGTAAAAGCAGGCTGCCCCATTGTACCTGTGGCCCTGGTTAATTCCTTCCGTCCCTTTGACATGAACTCGTTAAAAAGGGAAGAAGTGCAGGTTCACTATATGGAACCTATTCTTCCGGATCAATATATGGGAATGAAAACCTCAGAAATAGCACATCTTGTGCATGACAGGATACAGGAAGAAATAAATAAAAATCTCACCAAAAATGGCTTGACAAGCTAAAATCTATTTAGTATAATGGTCAATGCGTCTGAGGACAAGCATGTCAAAAGAAGCAATCATATGGAAAATATCAATTCGGAGAAATACTCAAGAGGCCGAAGAGGCGCCCCTGCTAAGGGTGTAGGTCGGGAAACCGGCGCGAGGGTTCAAATCCCTCTTTCTCCGCTCCATTTTCCAAATGATTATTTTTTTCACTCTTGTTTGTAAGATGAAAAAAAGTTTTAAAAAGTTGTTGACAATAAACGACAGTTATGGTATAGTTAATACCCGCTGGACAAAAAACAACAGCGACTGATGATTGCGGAAAGCCATTTGGCTGAAAACAAAAATCAAAAAAAGTTAAAAAAGTTGTTGACAAACGCAAGCGACTGTGATAAGATATAAAAGTTGCTGCTGAACAAGCCGACAACAAAGAACCTTGATAATTGAAGATTAGACAGTATGTAAAACCCTGAAAATTCTAAAAACAAAAGGTCTGGTTTAGGCCTTTGGATTTGAGAAAATTCAGAACAAAACCAAGTAATGAAGGTTAAAGATAACTAGCCAAGCTAAGTAGTCTGAAACCTGGAATCAACTTTTAAACATGAGAGTTTGATCCTGGCTCAGGATGAACGCTGGCGGCGTGCCTAACACATGCAAGTCGAACGAAGCAATTGAAGGAAGTTTTCGGATGGAATTCGATTGACTGAGTGGCGGACGGGTGAGTAACGCGTGGATAACCTGCCTCACACTGGGGGATAACAGTTAGAAATGACTGCTAATACCGCATAAGCGCACAGTACCGCATGGTACAGTGTGAAAAACTCCGGTGGTGTGAGATGGATCCGCGTCTGATTAGCCAGTTGGCGGGGTAACGGCCCACCAAAGCGACGATCAGTAGCCGACCTGAGAGGGTGACCGGCCACATTGGGACTGAGACACGGCCCAAACTCCTACGGGAGGCAGCAGTGGGGAATATTGCACAATGGGCGAAAGCCTGATGCAGCGACGCCGCGTGAGTGAAGAAGTATTTCGGTATGTAAAGCTCTATCAGCAGGGAAGAAAATGACGGTACCTGACTAAGAAGCCCCGGCTAACTACGTGCCAGCAGCCGCGGTAATACGTAGGGGGCAAGCGTTATCCGGATTTACTGGGTGTAAAGGGAGCGTAGACGGCGAAGCAAGTCTGAAGTGAAAACCCAGGGCTCAACCCTGGGACTGCTTTGGAAACTGTTTTGCTAGAGTGTCGGAGAGGTAAGTGGAATTCCTAGTGTAGCGGTGAAATGCGTAGATATTAGGAGGAACACCAGTGGCGAAGGCGGCTTACTGGACGATAACTGACGTTGAGGCTCGAAAGCGTGGGGAGCAAACAGGATTAGATACCCTGGTAGTCCACGCCGTAAACGATGAATGCTAGGTGTTGGGGGGCAAAGCCCTTCGGTGCCGTCGCAAACGCAGTAAGCATTCCACCTGGGGAGTACGTTCGCAAGAATGAAACTCAAAGGAATTGACGGGGACCCGCACAAGCGGTGGAGCATGTGGTTTAATTCGAAGCAACGCGAAGAACCTTACCAAGTCTTGACATCCTCTTGACCGGCGTGTAACGGCGCCTTCCCTTCGGGGCAAGAGAGACAGGTGGTGCATGGTTGTCGTCAGCTCGTGTCGTGAGATGTTGGGTTAAGTCCCGCAACGAGCGCAACCCTTATCCTTAGTAGCCAGCAGGTAAAGCTGGGCACTCTAGGGAGACTGCCAGGGATAACCTGGAGGAAGGTGGGGATGACGTCAAATCATCATGCCCCTTATGATTTGGGCTACACACGTGCTACAATGGCGTAAACAAAGGGAAGCAAGACAGTGATGTGGAGCAAATCCCAAAAATAACGTCCCAGTTCGGACTGTAGTCTGCAACCCGACTACACGAAGCTGGAATCGCTAGTAATCGCGAATCAGAATGTCGCGGTGAATACGTTCCCGGGTCTTGTACACACCGCCCGTCACACCATGGGAGTCAGCAACGCCCGAAGTCAGTGACCCAACTCGCAAGAGAGGGAGCTGCCGAAGGCGGGGCAGGTAACTGGGGTGAAGTCGTAACAAGGTAGCCGTATCGGAAGGTGCGGCTGGATCACCTCCTTTCTAAGGAAGAAGAAGTAAGGGTTTTATATACTGTCTAGTGTTCAATCAAGAGGACACAAAGAATTTCCGGTGCCGATGCGCTTAGGGGGAACACCCGTACCCATCCCGAACACGATGGTTAAGACCTAAGCGGCCGATGGTACTATGCTGGAGACGGCATGGGAGAGCAGGTGGGTGCCGGATTCATTAAAAAACTCACTCGAAAGAGTGTTTTATATAGAACAGACATGTTCCAATGGGTGGAGGTAAAAGCGAAACCTGTGTTTTAAAGAACGTGTTAACCTACGTCAGCAGGGAAGTGCTGTTCCATATAACTGGTTTTTACCAGTGATTAGTGAATTCGAGCAAATCGAATTCGCTAATGACTGATAAAACATCAGTCACATACGTACCTTGAAAACCGCATATTGAATAAAAATGAATTGTATATTCTAAATCAGAATATCAAGACATCCGAGGCCATACAAGAGATTGTATGGAAAAACAAACTTGTAAATGCGAAAGCGTTTATGAAAACCTAGAACCAAAGCGTCCAACGCTATGGACGTTTAGAGGACCCGCAGCAACCCGCGGCGGGAAATCATTTGGTTAAGCTATAAAGAGCGCAGGGTGGATGCCTTGGCACTAAGAGCCGATGAAAGACGTGATAAGCTGCGAAAAGCTTCGGGGAGGAGCAAATATCCTTTGATCCGGAGATATCTGAATGGGGAAACCCGGCTGAGCAAACCTCAGTCACTGCATGGTGAATCCATAGCCATGCAGAGGGAACCCGGTGAACTGAAACATCTAAGTAGCCGGAGGAAGAGAAAGAAACATCGATTCCCAAAGTAGCGGCGAGCGAAATGGGAAGAGCCCAAACCAGCGTGCGTGCATGCTGGGGTTATGGACTGCATACGTGAACCGATTTGTTAGTGGAACTGTCTGGGAAGTCAGGCCAGAGAGGGTGAAAGCCCCGTACACGAAAACAATAGGAAGCAGCAGGATCCAGAGTACCACGAGACACGAGAAACCTTGTGGGAAGTCGGAGGGACCACCCTCCAAGGCTAAATACTCCTTAGTGACCGATAGCGCATAGTACTGTGAAGGAAAGGTGAAAAGGACCCCGGGAGGGGAGTGAAAAAGAACCTGAAACCCTGTGTTTACAAGCTGTGGAAGCACGTTAAGGTGCGACCGCGTACTTTTTGTAGAACGGTCCGGCGAGTTGCCGGTACTGGCAAGGTTAAGAGCTTAAGGCTCGGAGCCGAAGGGAAACCAAGTCTCAAATGGGCGTCAAGTCAGTACAGGCAGACCCGAAACCGGGTGACCTATCCATGTCCAGGTTGAAGCGGAAGTAAAATTCCGTGGAGGACCGGATCCACATCCGTTGAAAAGGGTGGGAATGAGGTGTGGATAGGGGAGAAATTCCAATCGAACCCGGAGATAGCTGGTTCTCCTCGAAATAGCTTTAGGGCTAGCCTCATATTAGTTTAGCGGAGGTAGAGCACTGAATTCCTAAGGGGGCGTCAAAGCTTACCAAGGGATATCAAACTCCGAATGCCGCATAAATGATGTATGGGAGTCAGACTGCACGAGATAAGTTGGGTAGTCAAAAGGGAAAGAGCCCAGACCTACAGCTAAGGTCCCAAAGTGTGTGTTAAGTGGAAAAGGATGTGGGATTTCAAAGACAACTAGGATGTTGGCTCAGAAGCAGCCACACATTCAAAGAGTGCGTAATAGCTCACTAGTCGAGAGGTCCTGCGCCGAAAATGTCCGGGGCTGAAACACAACACCGAAGCTTAGGAATGTATGTAAGTACATTGGTAGAGGAGCATTCTTAGTGCGGAGAAGCGGTACCGATAAGGAGCCGTGGAGCGTTAAGAAGAGAGAATGCCGGAATGAGTAGCGAGATGGAGGTGGGAATCCTCCAGGCCGAATATCCAAGGTTTCCAGAGTAAAGCTGATCTGCTCTGGGTAAGTCGGGGCCTAAGGCGAGGCTGAGAGGCGTAGTCGATGGACAACAGGTTGAAATTCCTGTACCATGTATCATCAGAACTGTGGGGACACAGAAGGACAACACATCCCGGGAATGGGAATACCGGGGCAAGCGAGGTAGGAGTACGGTTGGCAAATCCGCCGTGCAATCCGAAGACGTGACGCGCAGCGAACTAAAGTAGCGAAGTGTGTGATTCCGGCTGTCAAGAAAAGCCGCTATTGTGTGATACATGCCCGTACCGTAAACCGACACAGGTAGATGAGGAGAGAATCCTAAGGCCGGCGGGAGAAGCATTGTTAAGGAACTCGGCAAAATGACCCCGTAACTTCGGGAGAAGGGGTGCCACAGAGATGTGGCCGCAGAGAATAGGCTCAAGCAACTGTTTAGCAAAAACACAGGTCTATGCAAAACCGTAAGGTGAGGTATATGGGCTGACGCCTGCCCGGTGCTGGAAGGTTAAGAGGAGAGGTTAGCGCAAGCGAAGCTTTGAATTTAAGCCCCAGTAAACGGCGGCCGTAACTATAACGGTCCTAAGGTAGCGAAATTCCTTGTCGGGTAAGTTCCGACCCGCACGAAAGGCGTAATGATTTGAGCGCTGTCTCAACAATGCACCCGGTGAAATTGAAATACCAGTGAAGATGCTGGTTACCTGCGCCAGGACGGAAAGACCCCATGGAGCTTTACTCCAGTTTGATACTGGGATTCGGTATTGCATGTACAGGATAGGTGGGAGGCTTTGAAACATGGACGCCAGTCTGTGTGGAGCCAATGTTGGGATACCACCCTTGCGATATTGGGTTTCTAACCTGCGCCCGTGACCCGGGCGGGGGACAATGTCAGGCGGGGAGTTTGACTGGGGCGGTCGCCTCCGAAAGGGTATCGGAGGCGCTCAAAGGTTCCCTCAGGATGGTTGGAAACCATCCAAAGAGTGCAAAGGCATAAGGGAGCTTGACTGCGACACCGACGGGTGGAGCAGGTACGAAAGTAGGACTTAGTGATCCGGTGGTATGAAAGTGGGATTGCCATCGCTCAACGGATAAAAGCTACCCTGGGGATAACAGGCTTATCACTCCCAAGAGTTCACATCGACGGAGTGGTTTGGCACCTCGATGTCGGCTCATCGCATCCTGGGGCTGTAGCAGGTCCCAAGGGTTGGGCTGTTCGCCCATTAAAGCGGTACGCGAGCTGGGTTCAGAACGTCGTGAGACAGTTCGGTCCCTATCCGGCGCGGGCGTAGGATATCTGAGAGGAGCTGTCCTTAGTACGAGAGGACCGGGATGGACAGACCGCTGGTGTACCTGTTGGCCTACCAAGGCCATGGCAGGGTAGCCAAGTCTGGACGGGATAAACGCTGAAGGCATCTAAGCGTGAAGCCCCCCTCAAGATGAGATATCCCATCGCGAAAGCGAGTAAGACCCCTTGAAGACGACGAGGTAGATAGGTTAGAGGTGGAAGTGCAGTAATGTACGGAGCTGACTAATACTAATCGGTCGAGGGCTTATCCAGAAGGTTAAGGGAAAAAGGTTTGTAAACAATCGGAATTCAATATGTGGTTTTGAAGGTATGTATTACCTGCATAATTAATGCAGGTTTTTCATATAATATCTTCAAAAGGTACTTGATGAATTTTTTATTATCATGTATAATAGGAAATCGGAGAGCATCAGCCTATTCCTCGATAGCTCAGTCGGTAGAGCACGCGGCTGTTAACCGCGCTGTCGTAGGTTCAAGTCCTACTCGGGGAGTTTTAGTGGAAGTCCATGGCGACCACTACCTTATTCAGGCCCCATGGTCAAGCGGTTAAGACATCGCCCTTTCACGGCGGTAACAGGGGTCCGAATCCCCTTGGGGTCATTTATAAGTTAATATGGCGACGTAGCCAAGCGGTAAGGCACGGGTCTGCAACACCCTTATCACCGGTCCGATTCCGGTCGTCGCCTCTCAGAAAGAATCACGTATATGTGGTTCTTTTTATTTTAGTTAAAAACAAAAAGCAGGGAGAGGCAATACCATGAGGACAAGGAAGATGAAAAGGTGGCTGTCAATTTTACTGGCAGGCCTGGCGGCGGTGATTCTTATTGCAGCGGCAGGAGGGGCATTCCTGTTCCGGCATGAGTTAAAGACGTTGCACTCGCTTAAAAAGGTGGATGACAATGTGCTGTATACCATGAAGTATGATGGGGATTATGGATTTGATGAATTTCTGGAGACAGGGGCCAGCAGTGACAGTGAGCTGGTGGAATTTGTGACGAATCGTCTGTTAAAGGGAATTCCGCTGGAATTTTCTATTCCTGACTTAGGCTGCTCTACCTTCAGCGCACAGACAGAGGACGGGGCCCGCATATTCGGCCGGAATTTTGATCTGACGTATTCGCCGGCCATGTTCGTATTAACAGAGCCAGCCAACGGTTATCGTTCCATGTCAACAGTCAACCTGGCATTTCTGGGGTTTGGAGAGGACAAGCTGCCGGATACATTGAAACGCAAAATTATAACGCTGGCAGCGCCCTATGCCCCTTTGGACGGTGTGAATGAAAAGGGGCTGGCGGTGGCTGTTCTGCGCATTGGCGATGAGCCTACAAACCAGGATACGGGAAAGACAGATATTACCACCACCACGGCTATACGTCTTATGCTGGATAAGGCCGCCAATGTGGATGAGGCCCTGGAACTACTGGTACAATACGACATGCACTCGTCGGCTGGGAGCTGCTACCACTTCCAGCTGGCAGATGCACTGGGCAACAGTGCGGTGGCAGAGTATATTGATAATGAATTTGAAGTTATCGGAAAAAAAGGAGATTACCAGGCTGCAACGAATTTCCTGCTGTCAGAGAAGAAATTTAATTTTGGAAATGGACAGGACCGTTATGAGATATTGGAACAGGCATTGGGAGAATGTGCCGGCATTGTTAGGGATGAGCAGGAGGCTATGGACCTGTTGGAAGCTGCGTCTAAGGACTGGCATGTGTCTGAGACAACAGGACGTCTTAATGCCACACAGTGGTCCATTGTATATAATTGCACGGACCTTACAGCCAGTGTGGTTACCGGGAGGCAGTATGACAAGCCTGCCCATGAATTCAGTCTTAAATAGCAATCTATTCTTTTGCGGAGAGCAGTCTCTTGACTGTCTTTCCGCTGTTGTTTTTTGGAAGGTTTTCATGGAATATAATATCTCTGGGAATTTCCCAGGATTCCAGATAATCATTCAGCTCCCTTTTTATAATACGGCGCAGGGAAACTGCGTCCTGGCCGGAAGGATTGGGCACTGTGAGGACAACATGGGCCTGCAGGGCATTGTTTTGAAGAATAACAGCGGCTTCCTGTATCTGAGTCAGGGAGTTCAGGGCATTTTCTATTTTTACAGCTGAGACTTTTCTTCCGTGAATATTATATACATTGTCTTTACGGCCATTAAAATACAGATAACCTTTATGGTCTGTATAGCCCATATCGCCAACGCTGTAAGGTCCCGTGATTCCTATGGCGGAATAGGGAGTATCCACATAGATTTCGCCGTTACGGAGGGTTACATCCACGCCGGGAAAGGGTTTGCCGATACAGGCAGGATTATCATTCATTTCCTGGTCTGTCAGCCAGGTGACATAGCTCAGTTCACTGGCCCCATAATAGAGGAAACAGCAGCTGTTGGGATAGGCTGCTTTTAAAAGGACTATATCCCCGTGGCCAAGGCTCTGGGAACCGGCCAGGATGGTCTTGATATCAGGGCTGGGATGGGAGATATATTTTGCCAGGAGCCGGAGCTTGGAGGGGATGAGATAGAGGGCGTCCGCATGGTGAAGCTCTATTTCCCTGCACCAGACAAAAGGATTTACATGGGAAGCAGTGATGATGGATGCCCCTAGTGACAGAAGAGACAGATACAGATTCAGATTGCCGGTGAATGCCAGGCTGCCATGAGCAAAGAGCCGTGTTTGGGCAGTCATTCCAAAGATTGCATTTTGGGTAGGAAAGAAGGAGGCCCAGCTATCCAGGGTACGGAACCATAGTTTGGGCTGACCCGTTGAACCGCTGGTAAGCACTCCCATACAGGCTCCGGCAGGGATTCCCTCTGTTATAAGGGATTCAGGAACATATTTCATGTCCGCAGGCACAATGACAGGAATATGGGATGTACCGCTTAACGCCAGAAACTGTACCAGCTGGGCGTGCACAGACGCTGCCCTGATCCATGCTGCGGAAGGCACAGACGGTTCCGGGGTCAGGGAACGGATACGGCAGGCTTCCCTGGTAAGCATGCCGTATGTATAAAACCGGCCGTTTTCGACCAGGGCTGTCCTGTGGGGCGGAATTGACTGAATCAGAGAGAGATAATCCGTAGAATGTTTCATGGGAGAACTCCTTTTGACGTATGATATTTGGGGAGATGATACTGATTACCGTTCCAAAAGAATGGCGCTTCCGATTCCGCCTGCGGCAGCCGCGCAGCAGATGCCCCGGCAGCTTTTTGACAGCTCCATGGATCTCATAAGATGGAGAAGGATAATGGCGCCGGAAGCCCCATAGGGATGTCCATAGGCCAGGGCGCCGCCCAACGGATTGTAACGGGATGCCTTATCCGGATACGCCCGGTTGATGAGAACATCAATGGCAGCAAACGCCTCGTTGCACTCAATGGCTCCTATGTCATCCATTGAGAGTCCGCTGCGTTCTAAAAGCCCCCTGACAGCAGGAAGCACGGAGGCAGGGCTCATAAGAGGGTCAGCTCCAACCGTACAGGCATTAGAAAAGCGGAAACAGGAGGAGAGTTTGTGCTTTTTCAGATACTGTTCTGAGCAGAGAAGAAGGAATGCAGCCCCGTCATTCATGGTACAGGCATTAGCAGCGTTGAGATACCGGCCATCCTTCAGGACGCAGGGCAGCCGGTCCAGCAGACGCTGATTCAGGCGGGGGCGGATTCCCTCGTCATGGGCAAGGCCATATACAGGGACAATAATGCCGTCAAGAAGGCCTTCCCGGGCTGTTCTGTACGCCCGCCTGTGGCTTTCCAGCACCCAGGCATCCATTTCTTCTGGGGTTATATGATAATGGCATATAGTCTTTTCCGCACCCTGCAGCATCACGTCCTCACGATGCGGGCCGGGAATAAATTTGGCAGTGCTGTATGTCAGGGAAAGATCCGTCCTGTGGGCATTGCAAATGCCGGCAGGATTACCGGAAAGAGTATCATCATGGGCGGCAGCGTATGGATGGTTAGGGTTATAGCAGCGCATGGGCTGGGTGGAACTGCTTTCAAAACCTCCGGCAATTACCAGATCAGCCAGACCGCTCTGTATCCTGGCGGCGGCTGTTATGACGGCCTCCAGGGAGGAAGCGCACTGAAGGTCCACTGTAAAGGAAGGAATGGATTCTGAAAGTCCTGCTTCCAGCGCCATAAGGCGGGTAATGTTGCCTCCTCCTCCCACACAGTTGCCGCAGATTATCATATCAATCTTTGACGGCTGATACCGGTTGGTCAGTTCCTTTAACACAGCCGCCCCCAGATGCTCGGCGGGGACATGCCGGTATGCGCTGTTTCTGACGCCGATATAGCTGCGGAGTCCGCCCAGTATGAATACCTTGTCCATATAGGTCCCCCTAACGTGCCCGCTGGGCGTTTGACAGACTTATCTGCACCGGCTTTGCAATCAGGGCGGCAGCAAAGCATTTAAAAATGTCAAGGGGAATAAACGGGATTACGGCGGCTGTAAAGGTAGCTGCCCAGTCCATTCCGGTTATGAATTTCATATACGCACTTCCCACCAGATAGATTACCGGCATTCCCACCAGAAT
>OKMM01000455.1_pt1 | contig 10220 bp, 9 predicted proteins | sample 1612131 | NCBI WGS metagenome assembly OKMM01 (sample SAMN04436778, study PRJEB24849) | human gut metagenome | biome: human gut; feature: NICU; material: stool | host: Homo sapiens | place: USA: Saint Louis, MO | collected 2011-05-04 | reverse complement strand
AGCGGCTCCCTCAGTCCCTTTTCCTCCGCCATGCGGACGCCCTCGTTCAGACGGTCCAGCTTTTCAGAGGAAACATCCACGCCCCGTTCCACCACACGCTCCATGGCATGTTTGGAAAAAGATACCTGGCTTTCTTCCTTCAGTCTCTGCTCCAGCAGTTCCTTAAATGCATTGTCGTTTGTTTTTTCCCGGGGCCTGCTCTTGGGCGGCTCACCCGGAGTCCCCGTATAGATGGGGGTATGAAGCATTTTATTATAAATCATTGAATCCATTGTTCATCCTCCAGTCCCTTATTCTGGTTCATTAACCGGCTGCTCATAAAAACAGCCATCACACGTTACCGCCGGACGGGTTTTACTTATCCGGAGGAGTCTTATCGGGCGGGGTTCCATCAGGCGGGGTTTCATCGGGCGGGGTTTCATTGTTTTCGCCGGAACCTTCTGCTGCCGGTTTGTCCTTGATCTCCATGATTTCATCCATGGAAAAGGCTTCGCCGTCCACGTAAATTACGAATTTTCCGTCCAGCAGGGATATTTTTTCCACCACTCCGTCTGCCTTTTTCAGTTCTCCCGATACCGTAAACTTAGCAGCGGATACATTCTTTCCTACCAGGGAAGCCACATAGGAGCTCTTGGCATTGTAGGCCATTTCCTCCATCTGCTGCATGGTGGATATCTGGGCAAGCTGGGTCACATACTGGGTGTCATCCACCGGATTCATGAAATCCTGGTTTTTCAGCTGCGCCACCATCAGGGTAAGAAAATCATCCATGCTGACTTTCTTGTCATCCCCGTCTCCAAAGACAGCGTCAATCACATTGCCGGAGCTGCCTGTACTGTCCGTACTGTTTGTTCCCTCTTTGCTGTTTGTTTTTTCTGAACCGTTTGTCTTATCTGAGCTGTTTGACTTCTCTGTATCTCCGCCATTGTCATCGGAAAGCGCCCTGGCTTTTGATGAAGCGGTTCCCGAAAGTGCGGATCTGGAACCGGCTCCCGGCCCGGATGCAGTGCCTGCGCCCGTTGTGTACGGCGGGCTGTAATTTGACTGTATGGGCATTGTTCTCTCCTATTCTTTCTTTTGAATACAGCTAAATGTAGGCGTAAAGCCTGCTCATGCGGCTCTCTGCCATCATCCGTTTTGCTTCCATCAGAAGTTCCTCCTCTGACCCGCTGTCCTCTGCTGCATGGAAACTGTATCCGGTATGGGACTGCTGTCCCCGGCGCTCCTGCATATGTTGGCTGAATCCCGAAAAATCCATGGCATTCTGGCTGCTGTGGTAAACCTCCTGGACTTCTGTATTCAAAGGTCTCAGCATATCCTTAAGACTCTCCATCTGGCTGGTGACCAGCTTCTCAGTCTCCGGATTGGTCACTCCGATTCGCACCGTCGTCTTGTCCCCGGAGCTTGTCAGGTGGACCACAATATCTCCCAGACCTTCGGGTTTTAAGTGGATGGTCAGCTCCCTGGTTCCTGTCTGGGCGGCCCGTTCCACTCCTGTCTTAAGCTGTTCCAGCACCGGAGTATCTATCTGCTGTTCCCTGGCGTCAGACACCGGCCTTAAGCCGTAATTCATTCTGTTCTGTACTGCCTTGCCGGTCAGGTCAATCCCCCTGGCATCTGCGTTCCGTTTCAGTTCCTCCAGCACCTGGTTGGCATCCTTTGGTTCCTCATCCGCTGTCCCGGTCTGTTCCCGCAGCTGATTCAGAGCCTTGTTCTGCCTGCTGTCCGCACTGAAAAACATATCCTCACCGGACTGCCGGGTTTCCTTGTGTCTCTGAACCACGGCCGTCATATCTGCTTCCATGGTATCTGATTGTACCGGTCGGACCGTATCTGAAGTCTTTCCTGATGGTTCCTGTCCGGCCGCAGGTCTGGCAGCTGTTTCCTGAGCCATCTGCTCCCGGACTGCTTCTGCGTATGGCGGCTGAACCAGCTCCTGAGTCTGAAGGGCTGCCGTCTGTTCATGACCGGCTAAAGCTGTGTTGGATATAAGGGTCTGTTCCGTCTTTCCTGGTTCCGGAGCATATTCCGTCAGCATGGCAGCGTCCTGTGCGGCCTGTATGTCCTGCGCTTCCCCTGCCTGCGCGGGAACCGGCACCTCCTGCATCAGAAGCGACATAGCCTGGAGGTTTATGGCCTCCTCCGCCGCGCCCTCATTATGGCGCTTTCCGGAATCGCTGTCCTTATCCGTATTCTCCACTCCTGACTCTGCCTTTTTACTGTCATCCCGGCATGTTCCGTCTTCAATGGGTTCAGAGGATTCGGATTTTTTTCCCTGGTCAACAGACGCCTGGTTTCTGCCTGTATCTCCCATTTCCTGCGCCTTTGAATCAGCCGCCCCGTCCCTTTTCTTGTCTGCTGCTTTGGTCCCGGTCTTGCGGGCATCCTTTAAATTCTGCGCAAACATGTCCATAAAGCTGACGGTATCATCCTGCTTTTCCCTGGATCCGGCCGTTGGATTTGCCTTATAACGGCTGGCTGTCAGGGCCTGTGTTAATGTTCCTGCATTCATCTTTTTCACCTCCTTTCGCAGATAATATCTATTTAGGAAACGCCATTCCTGACAAATGTTCCTGCAACATGCTCGATAATAAGATCCTGCTGCTCCTTTGCCTCCTCATGGCGGTATTCCTCCATCTGTTTTTCCTTCAGCTTCTCCAGCTTCTTTACTTCCTGGGAAGCCTCCGTCACAACACGCCTCTGCTTCTCCGCCCTGGCCTGTGTCCGGGTCAGCTCTGTCTCGATCTCTTCCAGCCGGATTCTGACTCCCTCCAGCACAGAGTAACAGCCTTTCAGGATAAAAACAGTTGTCCCCTGAATCTGGCGCTGTCCGATATCCTCCTGGATATGACGGATTCTTAACTCCTTATCACGTCTGTCCTCCTCCAGCTTATCCCGCTCAGCCATAATCCTTGCAAGAATGCCCTTTTCCTTTTCCAGGTTCTGTTCCTGGTATGCCAGCATGCGCTCCAGCGTAAATACAAACTTTTTCATGACCCGCCCCTTAATCTGTTGCCTGAATCATCTGAATCACTGACTCGTCCAGTGAAAAACTCTCATCTGTCTTCTGCTGAAGAAACCCATAAATACGGTCGATTCGTTCCAATGCATCGTCCAGTTCCGGATTTGTTCCCTTCTTATAAGCTCCGATGGAGACCAAATCACGGTTGCTCTCATATACGGATAAAAGCCTTCGGAGCTTTCCGGCAGCCGCTTTATGCTCCGGCGTCACAATATCATTCATAAGACGGCTGACACTGGATAATATGTCAATAGCCGGATAATGGTTCCTGGCTGCCACCTTCCGGGACAGCATGATGTGCCCGTCTATGATTCCGCGCACCGTATCTGATATGGGCTCATTGGCATCATCTCCTTCTACCAGCACCGTATAGATACCGGTAATGGATCCTTCCTCAAAATTGCCGGAACGCTCCAGCAGTTTAGGAAGCTCTGAATAAATGGATGGGGTATACCCTCTGGCCACCGGCGGTTCTCCGATACTCAGCCCCACCTCCCTCTGGGCCATGGCAAACCTGGTAAGGGAGTCCATCATAAGAAGCACATCCATGCCCTGGTCCTTGAAATATTCTGCGATGGTGGTAGCTGTCATGGTACACTTGGAACGCATCATGGCGGACTGGTTGGAGGTGGCCACCACCAGGACCGAGCGTCTGAGCCCTTCCTCCCCCAAATCCCTGTGAATGAACTCCACAATCTCCCTGCTTCTCTCCCCAACCAGGGCAATGACGTTGACGTCTGCCTTTACGTTCTTGGCAATCATGCCCATCAGCGTACTCTTTCCAACGCCGCTGCCTGCGAAGATTCCCATTCTCTGGCCTTTGCCAACCGTCATAAGGCCGTCTATGGCCTTTACCCCCATCTGCATGATTGTGTCGATTCTGGGACGGGTCATGGGGTTGGAAGGTCTGCCTGTGATGGAATAGTATGAAACATCCTCCACAGGTCCCAAATCATCTATGGGATTTCCCATGGCGTCCACGGTCCTGCCGATGAGATGGTTGGACACCGCTATGTGCAGGCGTTCCCCTGTATTGCGGACCGCGCTGCCGTAGCCGATTCCCTCTGTCTCCCCATAGGGCATCAGCAGCACCTTATTTTCCCGGAATCCCACCACCTCGGCCATGACAGGAGAACCGCCCTCCACCACATCAATGGTGCATACGTCACCCAGCCTGCAGGCAGGCCCCGTGGATTCCACCGTGGTTCCCACAATTTTGTCTATCTTGCCAAGGTATGTATACAGACCCGCGTTCTCTATTACCCGTTCTATCTGTTCCAGTTCCATATATTTACCGCCTTACTCCCGGCTGTTTAAAGCCATCAGCTGTTTTTTCAGGTTATCCAGCTGCACATCCAGCGATGCGTCCACAATGCCTTCTTCTGTCTCTACCTGGACAAATCCCGGTGGCCTGCTTTCTGTCTTAATGCGCAGCACGCCGCCCATTTTATCCCTTAAGGGTTCCAGGCGCTTTTCAAGGGCCTCCACCAGCCCCACAGCGTCCTCCGGAATGTGGACCGTTATATTCTCCTTATCACGCTCCGAGAGCACGGCGCCCGCCACCATGTCGGCCAGCTCGGCCTCGTCATACTCCACTTTTTTCCTGAGTATTTTTTCTGCCATCATAAAGGCCAGTCCCGCCACTCTTTCATTCATCTGGCGCTTGAATTCTTCCAGTCCCTGCCCCAGCCTGTCAACTGCCGCCTGTATGCCGGCCATATCCTGTGAAATATCCTCCAGGGCCTGGTTTAGTCCCTGGTTATAGCCCTCCGTTTTCGCCTGGTCATGTATCCTTCCGGCTTCGCCCCGGGCCGTGTTCACTATGTTATCCCTCTGGGCATATGCCTCCTCCAATATCCTGGCAGCCGACTGTTCTGCCTGTTTCCTGGCGTGTTCCAGAATTTTACGCTTTTCTTCTGATATGAGGGCATACCGTTTTCCGGCTGTGTCCTGTCCGCCGGCCCCGGCGCTGTCCGCTTCCTGATTCTCTGTCCCGTCTGTGCTTTCCCCGGTACCAGCCTGTCCCGGCATTCCCGGCTCAGGCTGGTACACCCTGACCCTGGCGCTTCCGGTAAAGGTCTGTCCCTGCTTCAATACCTTAGACAATTATCTCATCCTTTCCATCCTTGGAAATCACAATCTCGCCTTCCTCCTCCAGCCGCCTGATAACAGCCACAATCCTCTGCTGGGCTTCCTCCACATCGCTCATACGTATATTATGAAGGTATTCCATATCGCTCTGTATGGATTCGCGCATACGGTTGGACATATTGGAGAATATGGTTGCCGTCACATCCCTGTTGGCAACCTTAAGGGCCACAGACAAATCCTTGGAATCAATCTCACGCAGGAACCGCTGTACGGACAGAGGGTCCAGATAGGCGATGTCCTCGAATACAAACATGAGCTTGCGCACGTCCTCGGCCAGCTGCGGATTTTTCATATTCAGCTCATCGAATATGTCCCGCTCCGTGCTGCGGTCCACATGGTTCATCACGTCCGCTATGTAATTGAGACCGCCCACCTCCATGGTTTCCTCGGATGAGGAGGAACCGATTTTCTTTTCCAGGACCTCCTCGGCTATCTTGATAGCCATGGGCAGGGCCCGGTCCATGTTGGCGATTCGCTCCACCACATCCACTCTGGTATCCTGGGACAGATTTGCAATGATCTTCGACGCCTGTTCCGGTGTGGCATAGGACAGGATGAGCGCCAGTGTCTGGGGATGCTCATTCTGTATGGCTGCCATCAGGGTCTTATAGTCCACTTTTCTGATAAAACTGAATGCCTTGGTTTTCAGGGCCTTGCTGACCCGGTCCATCAGATTTCTGGCCTGCTGCTGCCCAAACGCCTTTTCCAGGACCTCCTTGGCGTAATCACGTCCGCCCTCGGTTATGACCTTTTCTGTCACGCAGCAGTTATAAAAATCCTTGGCAATATCCTCTAATTCATCTTCAGCCAGACGGGGAAGACGGGTGATTTCCATGGACAGCTGTTCCACCTCATTTTCAGTGAGATACCGGAACACCTCAGATGCCCGTTCGCTTCCCAGTATGGATATAACAGCCGCGGCTTTCTCTGCTGGCCTTCTCTCTTCTGCAGGCATCTTATTTTTTATCCTCCTTCAGCCATGAACTTATCATGGATGCAATGATTTCCGGATTCATCTGTGCAAAGGAACGTACCTGCTCCACCGGGTCCTCCGGATTCACCTGCATGCGGCCCAAATCATTCTGCACCGCTGCCTCCTCCGCCCGCTCTTCCATATCCGCAGACGGCGGCACCTCTCCCTCAAAAGGAGCAAACAGCTCCTGGTCCTCCTTCATCTGTCTTCTGCGCCTGCGGCCAAAAATCAGGAACAGTATCAGAAGGAACAGAAGAATTCCGGCTCCGGCCGCAATGGCTATGGTCCGGTAATCAATTCCCGTGTCCACAGGCGCCTGCACAGGCAGCGCCGGCTTGGCCGGAGCTGTCTCCTTCGGCACTTCGCGGAAGCTGGATACCACGATGTCCTCCGGCGCAATGTTGGCTGCCTTGGACGCCGCGTCAATTAACTGCTGCTTTTTGGACTCTGTCAGGTTATCATCATTGACCGTAATGGCCACAGTTGCCTTCTGAAGTTTTACATTGTCCTTTTCAATCTGTTTCTTTATATAGCTTACAAGGTAATCCACATCCCTGTAATAATCCCCGGTCCCCTGGGCCGTACCGCCTGTTCCGGCAGTGCCGTAAGCAGGTATGTCCGTGTTGTTCTCTTCCCCGGCAATACCCCCTGCCCCAATCTGGCCGCCTGCCACGCCTCTGCTTTCCCGGTAGTGGTCCACCACGCCCTGTCCGTTCTCCTGGGGTTCATATTCCAGATTCTCGGTTATCATCTTGTCATAGTCTATGACGACCGTGGCAGATACCCGGATCTTATCCGGAGAGTAGGCCAGCGTCAGCACATTCTTGATTTTGTTCTGCAGGCGTTCCTCCACCTTGGCCTCAAAATCCAGGCGGTTCAGGCCGTAAGCCGTGTTTCCTATGTCGTCCGATACCATCTCCTGCATGGTCTCCGCGTTGACCACAGTCACACGCTCAGGCGCCAGACGCGGTACGCTGTCCGCTACCAGATTCTTGATAGCCGATACCTTCTCCGGCGACAAATCATAGGAAGGCATTAAAGTCAGAGAGACAGAACCTGTACTGCCGGAATCCTCGTCCTCCCATACATAAGCGCTCTCATCCGGCACATTCAATGTGACAATGGCATTCTTAATGCCTGTCATGTCCTTCAGAGTGCGTTCCAGACGATCCTGAAGATTCATAAGGAGGTACTGCCGTTTCTCAAACTCTGTGGTAGTAAAACCCATATTATCCGAGAAAATATCAAAAGGAAGCGCCGTTTTCGGATATCCCAGCTCTGACATCTCTATCATGATGTCGCCCAACTGATCCTCCGGAACCGTCACTTCGCCCTCATCATTCCTTTTGGCAGCCACGCCTCTTCCGCCCAGCACTGCCAGAATTTCGTTATTCTCTTCCCTGGATATCCCTGGAAACAATGTTACATAGCTGCCGGCATTTCCTCTGTTTAACATAATGCTGGCTGCCAGGGCTACTACTACTGCCGCTGCTGCCCCAGCCGCCATGGCTTTCTTTCTGCCGCTTCCCAGGATCCGTCCTATGACGCCGTTTCCGCCAGCTCCTGGTTTTATCTTATCCTTTATCCCCATGATTCAATTGTAACATCCTTCATCCAGTATTAGACCTGCATACCCATAATCTGATTATAGGCATTCACTGCCTTTGTAGTAATCTGTGTAGTGAATTCCACTGCTGCTGCTGTCTTTTCCGCCTGTATCAGCGCGGTATGCAGGTTGTCTACCTGTCCTGACGCAAGCTTCATATCCATAATCTGGGTATCCTTAATGGCCTGGTCCGCCTCCCTGACTGCCTCCTTCAGCACACTGTCAAAGCGTTTCTCCGGAACCGCCTTAACTGTGCTGTCCTTTTTTAAGTCAGTTAAGTCTCCTACCCCCTCCATCCTTGTCACCGGTATGATAAACATAATCTTCCCCCCGTTTAACCCACGTTATTTACACAATTATCCAATATTTTAAGTATATCCCCATTCAGTCACTCCGTCAACAAAAATAAATGTTTTAGAAACTGTTTTGTAACCATTTTGACTCTGTTTATAGGAAAAACCGGATGTTGGTAATTTTTCCCATATGATGGATGGGGGACAAAAAAGCAGCCTCAGGATGTTTCTTTGCAAACCTGCTGCTGCTCTTTTCTGATTGGGTAACTTAATGTGCTATATTATGCCGTATCTCACTTCTGTTGTATTCTGCTTCTGTTGTATTCTGCTTCTGTTGTGTTCTGCTTCTGCTGTATTCTGCTTCTGCTGTATTCTGCTTCTGCCGTATCTGATTTATGCCATATATGATTCCGGTCTTACAAGACCTCTGCCGCAGCTCAGCTGCAGCCCTTCTATGGGTTCTGCCTGTCATTAATTATGCCAAATCCCGGAACCATCCAGGTACCGTCCCTCTATATAAGTATTCTTAACCATGCGCCCATTTTCCGGGCTCATATAATACCAATTGCCGCCGTCCAGCAGCCAGCCCGTATGCATGCTTCCGTCCTGGTCAAAGAAGTACATGCCGTCTCCGGCTGTAAGCCATCCCTTATACATGATTCCATCATTTCCCAGATAATACCATTTCCGGCTGTCCTGAAGCCAGCCTGTCTGCATAATTCCATTCATATCCAGGAAATAGTAATTGCCATCCTTCTGCTGCCAGCCCGTCAGCATATATCCGCTGAAATCAAAGAGATACCACCTGCCGTCAATGTTCTTCCATGTACCGATGGGATAGGTGCCGTCTGTGTTCCTGTACCACCAGCCCTCATCATCCTTAATCCATCCCAGCTGGGAAGGGGTCAGCGCATCAGCCTTGTCCGGACCGCCCACCGCGCCTCCGCTCAGAGTGCAGACCTCATCCGCATCTATATCCAGCTCATCGGAATACACCCAGTCGCTGCTGGTGATGTAAGCTGTCTCCTCCGTGTCCTTGGGTATGGCCCTGACGCGGAACTGATAGGTTCCCGCTGTGGTCATCAGGGGGTAAAAATCATAATTCGTGGCAATCACCTTTGGTATGCCCTGGACCATCTGTCCATTCCGGTAAAGCTTCAGCTCGTAAGCGCCGGCATAGGGCACCTGGGCCCAGGTAGCCTTTCCCGGCGGGTATCCCATCCACTCAGCTGTATCCGGTATCTCCAGTGTGCCGGAAGCAGGAGTCAGCAATACCGTAAGAAGCAGTGTCTCATCATTATTGGTCCTTTTCACCGACTTATAGGTTGCCCCGTCAATCTGGAACTTGCTTGGACCTGTGGTCCTGTTGAAATAGTAGCCGCTTCTGGCATGTATCTCAATCTGCACTTTGGGTTCATCCCCCGGTTCCCAGTAATCCTTATTATTTTTGGCAGCCCATTTATAAGCGCCGATGGTATACAGGCTGCTGTCCGTGGTGGCATACACCGTGGCCTCATTGAGCTCATAATCCGCCTGTACATCGGAACGCACCTTCAGCGATACGCTGGTGATGGGTGTCCTCGTCTCTGTCTTGACTGCTGCTATGGAAACAGCAGGAAATACAGCTGTGAGGACCGCCCAGATTCCCAATGCCGCGGCCGCCTTCTTCCATCCATACATCATCATTTCCTCCTTCTGCCGGCTACGGGACCCATATCCCCGCCTGATTCACATAATGCTGGTCCACGGCTTTATCCCGCACCATCTGCCCGCTTGACGGATCCAGATAGTACCAGCTGCCCTGCCATTGCAGCCACCCGGCAGCCATGCTGCCGTCCGGATTCAGATAATACCAGTCATTCCCCTGCTGCAGCCACTGCCCTGTCAGTTTTCCCTTCTCCGGGTCCAGGTAATACCAAATGCGGTTGAACTGGAGCCAGCCCGTAACCATGTCCCCATTGGATGTCAGGTAGTATTCCCTGTCGTTCTTCCACTGCCAGCCTGTAAGCATGTATCCGTTTATGTCAAAAAGATACCATTTTCCTCCAATCTCCTGCCAGCAGCCCACCGGATAGCTTCCGTCCTGGTTCCTGTACCACCAGCCGTTTCCGTCCTGGGCCCACCCCGGAGCCTGGGCATTGGGGCCGGTTCCATCCTTCACGCTGACACCGGCGG
>OKMM01000451.1_pt1 | contig 10272 bp, 7 predicted proteins | sample 1612131 | NCBI WGS metagenome assembly OKMM01 (sample SAMN04436778, study PRJEB24849) | human gut metagenome | biome: human gut; feature: NICU; material: stool | host: Homo sapiens | place: USA: Saint Louis, MO | collected 2011-05-04 | reverse complement strand
ACGCCAATGCCTGCCACCACGCGGGTGGTACAGATGGAACCAGGTCCTATGCCTACCTTGACGGAATCGGCCCCAGCCTCAATCAGCGCTCTGGTGGCCTCTGCCGTGGCAACATTTCCAGCCACCACCTGAAGGTCCGGATATGCTTCCTTAATCATCTTCACGCAGCGGATTACATTGGCTGAATGGCCATGGGCGGAGTCCAGAACCACCACGTCCACCTTTGCGTCCACCAATGCTCCTACACGTTCCAGCACATTGGCAGTGATGCCAACGGCAGCGCCGCACAGCAGACGTCCCTGTGCGTCCTTTGCGGACAACGGATACTTAATCTGCTTCTCAATGTCCTTGATGGTGATAAGGCCTTTCAAATTGAAATCATCGTCCACAATCGGCAGCTTCTCCACTCTTGCCTTTGCTAAAATGGCCTTTGCTTCCTTTAAGGTTACGCCCTCCCTGGCTGTAACCAGGTTCTTTGTGGTCATGCACTCCTTGATGGGACGGTCAAAATCCTCCTCAAACTTTAAATCACGATTGGTAATAATGCCCACCAGCTTCCTGCCCTCTGTGATGGGAACGCCGGATATGCGGAATTTTGCCATCAGATCGTTGGCATCCTTAAGAGTGTGCTCCGGTGAAAGGAAAAATGGGTCTGTGATAACACCGTTTTCAGAACGCTTAACCCGGTCCACTTCCTCGGCCTGGGCTTCAATGGACATATTCTTATGAATGATACCGATACCTCCCTGCCTGGCCATGGCGATGGCCATGCGGTGCTCTGTTACCGTATCCATGCCGGCGCTCATAAGCGGGATGTTCAGTTTAATCTTCTTTGTCAAATGTGTGGTCAGGTCTACCTGGTTGGGAATCACTTCTGAAAATGCCGGTACCAGAAGTACATCATCAAAGGTTATGCCTTCGCCGATAATTGTACCCATTATAAATTTCCTCTCTTTCTGCGTGTATGATTTGATATGTTTTGTCAGAATATTGATAGTCCGTGAACTGTCCGTTTCTTATTAGTATCTTATACTAGCAAATTTTATCTGGCTTGTCAAACCAAAACAGAGAGAAATATTCATTGATTTTACTAATAGGGTTCCATCAGCCATTCTAATATCCCCCTGCGGCTGTCTGCCAGCAGGTTAGTACTGCCAGCTCCATATCAGACAACCTTATCCGGGTTCAGGATCAGATTGGGATCAAAGGCCTTTTTAATCCGCCTCATCAGGCCAATCTGCGTGTCCCCCAGCTGTTCTTTCAGATATTCCTTCTTGGCATACCCTATGCCGTGTTCCCCTGATACTGCCCCTCCATATTCCCGCGCCCTTGCGTACATCATCTCAAAGCCCAGACTCAGTTTTTCTTTCCACTCATCCTCTGCCAGGTCATCCCGGCAAAGATACACATGAAGGTTTCCGTCGCCTGCGTGGCCAAAGCTGGGAATCCGCAGATTCAGTATCCCGGCCACCTCATGGGTGTATTTGATAAAATCCGCCACCCGGTCCCTGGGCACCACCACATCACACTCATCCATCTGGGTAGTGGACGCCTTGATTGCTTCTAAAAATGCCCCTCTGGCGTTCCACACGCTCTGTTTCCTCTCCTGTGTATCCACGATGAACACGTCCAAAGCCCCGTGTTCCAGGCACAGGTCCGCCACCTCCTGGTACTCCGCCCGCACCTGCTCTGCATTTCTTCCGTCAAATGTGAGCAGGATATAGGCGTCATTCCTGGTATCCGGGAACCGTTTGCCCAGATATTCCTCCGCAAACAGGATGGTCTCCCGCTCCATAAACTCAATGGCCGTGGCCTGTATCTGCGCCTCCACAATCACTGGCACCATCTCTATGGCCTGCTCCATATCTGCAAATGGAACCAGAAGGCTCACTGTCTTACCCGGAAGGGGAACCAATTTAAGCACGGCCCGGGTGATGACCCCAAGTGTTCCCTCAGATCCAATCATCAGATTTAACAGACTGTATCCGGAACTGTTCTTAACCGTCTTACCGCCAAATTCCACCACTTCGCCTGTGGGCAGCACCACTGTCAGCGCCCTCACGTAATCCCTTGTGACGCCATATTTTACGGCCCGCATTCCGCCTGCATTGGTGCTGATATTTCCGCCTATGGTTGCTGATTTCTCACCTGGATCCGGAGGATAAAAAAGCCCGTTTTCCTCCACGTACTGCGCCAGTTCCATTAAAAGCACCCCCGGTTCCACTGTCACAGTAAGGTTCCTGCGGTCCAGCTCCAGAATATGGTTCATCTGTGTGGTCTCCAGCATAATGCCTCCGTGGATAGCGACAGCCGCCCCCACCAGCCCTGTGCCGGAGCCTCTGGTAACCACGGGAATTCCCTCCCGACTGGCATAGGCCATGATGTCCGAAACCTCTCCGGTGGACAATACCCTTACAAGGGCTTCGGGAGCGCGCTCCACTCCCCCCAGCTCATCGTGGCTGTAATCCTGGCTTATATCGGATCCGGTCAGGACCCGTCCGTCCTCTGTCACCTTTTTCAAATAAGCGATATCCCTCTCATCCAGTTTCCTGTACCCCATCACGTACCCTCCTTAACCGTCTTAAGCAGCCGTGGAAGTATCTCATACCAGTCCCCCACCAGGCCGATGTTGGCAATGTCAAAAACCGGAGCCTTCCTGTCCGTGTTAATGGCAATGATGCACTCAGCACCCCTCATGCCCGCCGCAAACTGTACGGAACCGGAGATACCTATGGTAATGATGAGCTTTGGCTTCACCGTTCTGCCGCTGAGTCCAATCTGGCGCCTGGCGTCAAACCAGCCGCACTCAATCAAAGGCCTGGTGCATGCCAGCTGTGCGTCCAGCGCAGCGGCCAGTTCCCTTATTAACTCCAAATCCGCCTGGCTTTTTACACCCCTTCCAACAGCCACAATCACCTCTGCCTCCGATATGTCAATCTCCTTTGGCTTATGTATGATTTCCTCTACCCTGATTCTCCGGTCAATCATGCCGTCCGTCACCTCCATGGTACGGATGGTGCCTGAGGGATCCTTTGTCACCGGAGGCGCGGAAAATATCTTATACCGGACCGTGCAGAACTGCGGCCGGTTCTTCGGCGTCACAATCTGAGCCATAATATTTCCCCCAAAGGCAGGACGGATCTGCACCAGATCCGTATTCTCCTTCATTTCCAGGACCGTACAGTCTGCTGTCAGCCCTGTCCTAAACCGCGCCGCTACCCTGGGAGCCAGGGAGCGCCCTGCGTTGGTGGCCCCCACCAGGATGGACGACGGCCTGATTCTGGTTATGAAATCCGCAAATACATTGGCGTATGTGAGGACGGAGAAATGTTCCAGCTCCTTCCTGTCATACACAAAGACCTGGTCCACCCCGTATGCCAGCAGTTCCTCTGCCTTTTCTCCCACCCGATACCCCATAAACAGCGCATACACAGGATGGCCTGTGACGGCTGCCAGTTCCCTGGCCTTGCCGATCAGCTCAAATGTCACGGGATGTACGGCCTTTCCATTGTATTCCACGTACACAGCCACTGCGCGCCATTCATCCTTATTAATCCCCGGTTCCTGTGTTTCCATATATTCCACGGCCCCGCCAGGACCTTTCTTCACACACAGCCTGCACATTCTGCAGCCAGAGTCAATTTCCACCTTTCCATCCCTGCAGCTGATGGCACCAAAGGGACATATGTCAATGAGCTGGCGGATGCCGTCTTCATCCAGCTGTTCCTGGTGAATCCTCAGTTCAGCCATAATCCTCTCTCCTTTCTGTCCATACAACTATATAAACTTTGTTTCTCTCAGCACATGATACATCTTATCAGCAAGCACATCAGGGCTTCCATCGAACATTTCCCTGCATTCACTCTTCTCCGGCGGGAATATACGCTCCACCTGGGTGGGCGATCCGGACAAACCATAGTGGCTCTCATCCTGGTCCTCCAGGTCCGTAAGGGAAAACTCCCTCAGATATCCCTCCCGCAGTTCCTTTTCCCGTTTATAGGAAGGGAGCCTCGGCGTATTCACATCCTTGTCCATGGTAATCAGGCATGGCAAATCCATGGCCTGTATCTGTTCATATCCGTCCATATTCATACGCACCCGTATCCGTCCCTCCCCTGTCTCCCTGATTTCCAGAACATTGGAGGCATGGGGTATTCCCAACCACTGGGCCACCTCCGGCCCTACCTGTGCCGTGTCCCCGTCCGTGGTCTGTTTGCCGCAGAGAATGAGATCATACTCCCCCATCCTGCGTATGCCCTGGGATAAGGTATAGCTGGTAGCCACCACGTCTGCGCCTGCAAATTTCCTGTCGCTGATCAGTCCCGCACGGTCGGCCCCCATGCACATACACTCCTTTAACGCCTCCCTGGCCTGTCCCGGCCCCATAGTGATGACATCCACGGTACCCCCCAGCTGCTCTTTCAACCCAAGGGCGGACTCCATGGCATAGAGATCATACGGATTCAGCTTGGACTGGGTCCCGTCCCGCTTCAGCACTCCGGTTACCGGGTCCACCTCCACATTGGCGGTATCCGGCACCTGCTTCACGCACACAATACATTTCATAAATCCCTCTCCTTAAAAAATCGGTGCATGTATCACCTGTTTCCAATACATGCACCGATATCATAAATGACCGTACCTATTACATTTTCGTCAATTACTCCATGTCTGCAAGTAATTTCTCGATCTTTTTCTTATTGGCGTCATCCAGCTCGCCCAACGGCTTGCGGGGCAGACCTACATCCAGGCCCTGTGCCTGTAAGGTGTACTTACAGATTTCCTGCCAGTGGGGAACCCCGTTGACCTTATCATAGAAGAAATAATCAATATATGGCTGGATATTGTTCTGGGCTGCAATGGCTGCATCCACATCTTTTGCGAAGCAGGCATCCTGAAGTCTGCGGCACTGCTTTGGAAGTACGGCCGGGAAACCTGACAGCCAGCCGTCCGCTCCGGCCAGGAGGCCTTCCATGGCAGCATAGTCATGTCCGTAGAATACAGTCAGGTCATCCTTGCAGTGGTACTTCAGTTCGTGGACCCTGTTGGGGTCGCCGTGGGCTGCCTTGATGCACTGTATGGTACCGTCATCCACCAGCTCCTTGACCTCCTGTACGCTAAGCTCATAGCCGGCAAACCAGGGATTGTTGTAAACCATGATTTCGATATCCAGCGCTTCCCTTAAATCCCTGAAATGCTGCATAACTGCCTTCTTATGAGGATTCAGGTAGAATGGAAGGATCACCATGACACAGTCAGCACCGTGGTCCTGTGCGAACTTACTCATCTTGATGGTATTCAGGGTATCGTATCTGCCTGTACCGCATACCAGAGGAACCTGACCGCCTAAGAAACCAGATACATGTTCAATGATTTCCCTCTGCTCTTCCATGTTCATGGCAATGTTCTCGCCAGTGCTTCCGCAGATGGAAATAGACTGTGCGCCATTATCCAGCAGCCAGGTCAGGTACTTTCACTTTCATAGCTTTCTCCCTTTCCCCCAAGTTACACTTGGAATAAAAAATTTTGTTGGTGTGAATATGTAATTTTAAATTAAAAATAAAAAATTAAATATTTTAAATTATTATTTTGCCTGATTTAAAACTAACACATCTTTCGTGTAATGTCAACAAAAAAATTAAATATTTTTTATTTTCTTGTTCACCTTCCACAACGGCAGGATAAAGGCAGAAACGCCCTTTATCCGCCCAGATAGGATTTTTTGATGGTATCACTTTTAGCCAGCTCCTCACTGGAGGCAGTAATTACCATACGCCCATTTTCCAGCACGTAACAGCGGCTGGATACTTCCAGGGCCATGAAGGCGTTCTGCTCCACAATCAGGATCGGCAGATGCTTTTCCTTGTTGATTCTCAAAAATATATCAAACATATCGTCCACAATCACGGGAGCCAGGCCCAGGGATGGTTCATCGCACATCAGGAGCTTGGGATCTCCCATCAGCCCTCTGGCTATGGCTAACATCTGCTGCTCACCGCCGCTTAAGGATCCCGCTTTCTGGCCCATTCTCTCCTTCAGGCGCGGAAACAAGTCATACATCTCCTCAATTTTGGCATTCATTTCCTTCTTGGACCGCTTTATGCTGTAGCTCCCCATCTCAAGGTTCTCCAGGACTGTCATGTTGGAGAATATTTCCCTTCCCTCCGGAATCTGCACCACTCCGGTCCTGGTTATGCTGTGTGTGGGCAGATTGGTTATATCCTGTCCGTTAAACTCCACATTGCCCTTTTTTACCTTCACCCAGCCCACGATGCAGTTCATAAGCGTGGTCTTTCCAGCGCCGTTTGAACCGATGATGGATATAATTTCGTCATCGCCTATTTCAAGGGAAATATCATGCAATGCACAGACATCGCCGTAATAAGCGTCAATCCCATTGACTTTTAACATAAGAATCCCTCCGATTATCTGGAATCCTGCTCCACATACCGGCTTCCCAGGTATGCGCGGATAACCTCTTCATTGCTCTGTACTTCCTTTGGCGTGCCTTCTGCTATCATGCGCCCGAAACTCAGCACAGTTATGTAGTCGCTGATTTTCATGACCACATCCATGTTGTGCTCAATCATGAAAAACGAGTATCCGTCCTCATAGGCCTTATAGATAACATCCACCAGCTCGGCCCGCTCCGACGGGTTAAGGCCGGCCGCAGGCTCATCCAGAAGAATCAGTTTGGGATCATTCATCATGGCCCGTCCAATCTCCGATATCTTCTGGCGTCCATAGGGCAGGTTCTTCATCAGAGAGCCCCGCAGCTCATACATACCGATGCGTTTAAGGACCTCTTCAGCCTTCTCCTTAAGCCTCTTTTCCTCTGCCCGTGATCCTCTGATGTCAAAAATCCCCCGCATCATTCCCATAGGGGCCTGCTGGTGACCCCCCACCATCACATTCTCCAGCAGAGTCATGGTTGGAAATACTTTTATGTTCTGAAAGGTCCTTCCGATTCCCTGCCTGGCAATATCATGGGTGGTCATGCCGGTAATGTCCTTTCCCCCAAATTCCACCTTGCCTGACGTCAAAGGCAGCACTCCTGTAATCAGGTTTACGGTGGTGGTCTTGCCTGCTCCGTTTGGTCCGATGAGGGCGTGTATGGTGTGCTCCTTCATGTCGATGCTGACATTGTCAACCGCCACAAGGCCCTGGAATTTTTTTGTGATTCCCGTCACTTTCAACAGACTTTCCATTCTCTTATTCACCGCCTTCTGCATAGCTCTTTCCGCTGATTCTCTGATACATCTTCATGAACAGGCCTGTTGCCGCACTCACCCAGCCGTCCGGGAAGAATATGGCCCCCAGCAGGATGATAGAACAGAACACGATTTGATAGTAATTGCCCAGGAAACGCAGCATTTCCGGAAGGATGGTGACAATGGCTGATCCAAATATAGTTCCCACCACGGACCCCAGTCCTCCCACCATCAGCATAACCACATAGTTGGTGGATTTATATAGCCCATATAGTGGGCATACATGGCTCCTGCCACGGTACCGAATATAGATGCCACGGTAAATGCCTTGATCTTGCAGGAAGCGATGTCCACACCGCTCATCTCCACTGCCTCCACATTATCCCGCAGGGATTTGAAAATCCTCCCCCACTTGGAATAGGCAATGCGCCAGGCAATAAAAAAAGCAATGGCGGTAAATACCAGAAACAGGTAATACATTTCCTTCTGGCTCTGTATCTGGTAGCTTCCGATGTTATAGGGCCGTATATTGCGGATGCCCTGGGTGCCTCCCGTGAATTTCGGCGTATTGGAAATCAGCAGGCGCACCACCTCCCCGAATCCAATGGTGGTCAGGGACAGATATACCCCCCTGACTCTCAGGCTGGGATATCCCAGTCCCCTGCCGATAAGGATTCCCATGATAACTGCCGCAATCAGCCCCAGCCAGGGCGTCAGATTCGTGTATCTGGTAAACAGGGCAGAGGAATAAGCGCCCAGCGCAAAGATTCCCGCTGTGCCCAGATTCATCTGGCCGGTCAGACCAGTGATGAAATTCAGGCCTAATACCACGATAATATTGATGAGCACGCGGTTAAGGACCATCATGTAGTAATCATTTTTAATGAATATCGGCAGAAAAGCGCCAATCACAAGGGCTCCCACGGCGAAATGCAGTGATTTAAGTTTCAGCTTTTTCTTCATCTTCCCTTACTCCTTTCACGCCTTCTTGCCTAAGAATCCGCTGGGATGTACCAGCAGGAATATGATTAACAGGACAAATGACACAATATCTTTATAGACAGCCGGAAGAACCACCACCGCCAGGTTTTCCACCACTCCGATGAACAGACCGCCCAGGATGGCTCCAGGCAGGTATCCGAATCCTCCGATGACTCCGGCTGAAAAACCTTTGAGGCCTATGCTGGCTGCCATGGTGGTGGAAATATTGAACAGCGGTATGATCAGCATTCCGATGACGCTGCATATAATGGAGCTGACTGCCGTTGTCACGCAGATGTTCTGGGCCACATTGATGCCCATAAGGGCCGCGGCCTTCTTATTCTGGGCCACACAGCGCATGGCCTTTCCTATTTTTGTAAAATTCATAAACAACTGAAGGGCCGCCACTACCAGGATTGCCACCACACATATGATGACATTGGCCTTTGTGACCATGAGTGTACCGATCTTAATGGTACCGCTGAGCCAGTTCTCAATGGTGAAGGGAACCGGTCCGTATATAAGCCGGATGGCCTCTGCCAGAATCCTGCCTAACATCATGGTTCCCATGACAGCAAAGATATTGGAACGCATATGCCGCAGCGGATTGAAGATTCCGGAAGCGATTACAGACCCCAGAATTCCCATGAGCATGAAAGTAAGCACAATGGCTAAGGGCTTGTTCATATTGAATTTAATGATGAAGGTAGCTGCAAATATATACGCCCCCACGGTGATGATTTTGTCATGGCTGAAGTTAAGCAGTCCTGTGGAATTCCATATCAGGGTATACTCGATGGCAACCAGGGCATAGATGAATCCCATGGCAATACCGCTTATCAATAGCTGAAGTATAGTGCCCATCATTTACCTCCTTTTCGTCATGACAGGGGCCGGATTCAGATTCAGGCCGGGTCCGTCCCCTGTCCTCCATAAGCCAGAAACTATTCCACAGAAACAGCTTTAATAAACTTTGGAATCTTGTTTTCAATCCGGGCCACATTGATATTGTGGACTAAATCATTATTCTCGTCACAGGTAATGACTCCTACGGGTACCTTTAAGTCTTTCAGTCCCTTGACAGCTTCCATAACAGCCTTGCGGTCCGTGGTTCCTGCTGCTTTGATTCCTTCTAAAAGGGCCACTGCGCCGCCGTAATAGGATGCTGCGTATAATTCCGGTTCGATCTCATACTTTTTCTCAAAGTTCTCTTTAAATGCAACAAGGGTGGGGTCGTCGCTGGTGGATACATAATCCGTCACTCCATACCAGCCTTCTATGTATTCCGCCTTACACATATCAATTACCTGCTGCATGGTAACGCCCGGAGAAGACACTACCTGCACATCCAGTCCCAGCTCGTATATCTGGCGGGCATGGATTGCCAGCTCCGCGTCGTGGGTCCATATGATGACCGTATCCACGCCCGCGTCCTTCATCTTCATAACCTGAGGAGTAAAGTCCTTGTCTCCCGTGTTATGTCCTTCTTCCACATACTCCATGCCGTTGTCCGCACAGTATTGCTTGATAACGCCCTCTGCTCCTGTTCCAAAATCGTCATTGTTAAAGAACAGTCCCAGTTTCTTGCAGCCAAGCTCTTTTGCGTAGGCTGCCGCCGCCTCTGCGAAAATACTGTCAGAAGCCCTGCAGCGGAACAGATAATCATTGTCCAGAGTACTGATCTGCGGTGTGGTGCCGCCTGTGAAGGCAGCTACGCCCGCCTGCTTTACCACTGCCTCCACTGCCATGGCATTGGTGCTTCTGTGGGGTCCCACGATACCCACCACGCCTTCGCCGATCAGCTTATTGGCACAGGTAACAGCCATGTCCTGGAGGGTCTGGTCGTCCACAATAGTCAGTTCTATCTGCTTTCCGTTGATACCGCCTGCAGCGTTGTACTCGTCCACAGCCATCTGTACCCCCTGGTTCATACGCTCCCCGTTCAGCGGATTGTCTCCTGTCATCATAGAAATGAGGCCAATCTTGATGACATCGCCCTCATCCGCGGAAACCTCACCGCCGGAGGATGCCTGGGTATCCCCTGCCTGGGAACCTGCGCTGCCGGAAGATGCCCCCTGCT
>OKMM01000440.1_pt1 | contig 10401 bp, 7 predicted proteins | sample 1612131 | NCBI WGS metagenome assembly OKMM01 (sample SAMN04436778, study PRJEB24849) | human gut metagenome | biome: human gut; feature: NICU; material: stool | host: Homo sapiens | place: USA: Saint Louis, MO | collected 2011-05-04 | reverse complement strand
AATACCTATCTGCAAGTGTTGGAGAGCGATAGCTTCAAGGAAGAGTTCGATCAGTTATTGCGTGATTATGTAGGCCGCCCCTCCCCTCTTTACTTGGCCAAACGGTTGAGCGAGAAGTACGGATGCAAGATCTATTTGAAACGGGAAGACTTGAACCATACCGGAGCACATAAGATCAACAATACGATCGGCCAGATCCTCCTAGCCCGCCGCATGGGGAAGACCCGTATCATCGCCGAGACGGGTGCCGGACAGCATGGAGTGGCTACGGCTACGGTATGTGCCTTGATGAATATGGAATGTATCGTTTATATGGGGAAGACAGACGTGGAACGCCAACATGCCAACGTACAAAAGATGGAAATGCTGGGAGCTACCGTCGTGCCCGTGACCTCGGGAAACATGACCTTGAAAGACGCCACGAACGAGGCGATCCGTGACTGGTGCTGTCATCCTTCGGATACGTATTATATTATCGGTTCTACGGTAGGCCCCCATCCTTATCCGGATATGGTAGCCCGGCTGCAATCCGTTATCAGCGAGGAGATCAAGAAGCAACTGCTGGAGAAGGAAGGAAGGGATCACCCGGATTACCTGATCGCCTGCGTAGGCGGGGGAAGTAACGCCGCCGGTACGATCTATCATTTCGTGGATGACGAGCGAGTGAAGATCGTCTTGGCCGAGGCCGGCGGCAAGGGCATCCACTCCGGCATGAGCGCCGCCACGATCCAATTGGGTAAAGAGGGCATCATCCACGGGGCACGTACCTTGGTCATGCAGAACGAGGACGGACAGATCGAGGAACCTTATTCTGTTTCCGCCGGCTTGGATTACCCGGGCATCGGCCCGATCCACGCGAACCTCTCCGTAAAGCACCGTGCGCAAATCCTAGCGGTAGATGATGACGAGGCGTTGGAGGCCGCTTTCGAGTTGACCCGTCTGGAAGGAATCATCCCGGCCTTGGAAAGCGCCCATGCCTTGGGGGCCTTGGCCAAGGTAACCTTCAAGCCGGAAGACGTGGTGGTACTGACTGTCTCGGGCCGTGGCGATAAAGATATGGACACTTACATTAATTATAAATTGAGAATTGAAAATTGAAAATTATATGATGGATTATACCTTTAGGACAATAAGCAAGAAGGTGATGGGCGACCTTCACACTCCCGTAAGCATCTATCTGAAAGTGCGGGATATCTACCCGGAATCGGCCCTGTTGGAAAGCTCAGACTTTCACGGAAACGAGAATAGCCTTTCCTTTATAGCGCTCCGCCCCTTGGCGAGCATCGGTATCAACAACGGGGAATGCACGACGACCTTCCCCGACGAGACCCGTGAGGTTACCCCGCTCACCGAAGACTATAACGTACCGGAGGCGATGAACGCTTTTCTCGGCCGCTTCAAGGTGGAGGGAGCGGACAAGAAGGTCTGCGGATTATTCGGCTACACGGCTTTCGATGCCGTCCGTTATTTCGAGAACATCCCGGTCATGGAAGTTCATCACGAGGAGAACGACGCCCCCGATATGCTATACATATTATATAAGTATATCCTTGTCTTCAATCATTTCAAGAATGAGCTTACTCTGGTGGAGATGGTTCAAGACGGCGAGGATAGCGGGTTGGAAGAGATCCTTACGCTGATCGAGAACCGTAACTTCGCCTCCTACAACTTCCAGACAGCGGGTCCCGAGACCTCCCCGATCACCGGCGAGGAATACAAGGCGATGGTCCGCCAAGGCATCAAGCACTGCCTCAGGGGGGATGTCTTCCAGATCGTATTGAGCCGTCGCTTCGAGCAACCGTTCAAGGGAGACGACTTCAAGGTGTACCGGGCTCTTCGCAGTATCAACCCCTCTCCTTATTTGTTCTATTTCGATTTCGGAGGTTTCCGTATCTTCGGCTCTTCCCCCGAAACGCATTGCAAGGTAACGGGCGGACACGCCAGCATCGACCCGATCGCCGGGACCGCTTTCCGTACCGGTAATATCGAGGTAGACAAACAACGTACCGAGGCTCTGCTAGCCGACCCCAAGGAGAACGCCGAGCACGTGATGCTGGTAGACCTCGCCCGCAACGACCTAAGCCGGAACGCCCACGACGTGCAAGTGGATTTCTATAAGGAGGTACAATACTACAGCCACGTCATCCACCTCGTATCCCGTGTGAGCGGCGAGATCAACGCCGATAGCGACCCGGTAAAGACCTACGTCGATACCTTCCCCGCCGGCACGTTGAGCGGAGCCCCCAAAGTACGGGCCATGCAACTGATCACCGACATCGAGCATCATAACCGGGGTGCTTACGGCGGCTGTATCGGCTTTATCGGTCTGGATGGTGATTTGAACCAAGCGATCACGATCCGTACCTTCGTCAGCCGTGGCAACGTACTTTACTATCAGGCGGGAGCCGGGATCGTGGCTAAGAGCAACGATGAGCGTGAATTGCAAGAGGTAAACAATAAGCTGGGAGCCTTGAAGAAGGCGATAGATCTAGCGGAGAAATTAATCAATTGATTATCCGGTTGTAGAGACGGGGCGTGCCCCGTCTCCCACAGTCTGATAGTATTTTAAGTTACCATTTTGAAAGGATGAGACGGGGCACGCCCCGTCTCTACAACAACAACAATATATATAAAATGAAGATATTATTATTTGATAATTACGATTCCTTCACCTACAATTTGCTACATATATTGAAGGAACTGGGTGCGGATGTAGAGGTACACCGCAACGACAAGATCTCCTTGGAAGAGATAGAGCGTTTCGATAAGATCTTACTATCCCCGGGACCGGGCATCCCCGAGGAATTCGGCGCCACATTGATAAACCTTACCGACGTGCATCACGGCGTTTGCTCCGATATACGGATTGTCGCTAAAGATCCTATCTTCGAGGGACTGGAACCGGGTATACGTGTTGGGCGTTATCATTCTTGGGCGGTCTCCAAGGAAAACTTCCCGGATTGTCTGGAAATTACGGCGGTCGATACGGAAGAAGGACAGATCATGGGCTTGCGCCATCGTGAGTACAATGTACGAGGTATCCAATTCCATCCGGAATCCGTGTTGACACCCAAAGGGAAGACAATTATAGAGAACTGGCTGAAACGCTAATTACCTCCTAAGGCACTTATAGTTTCTTCCTAACGAAACATCAGTTTCTCTATGGTGAAACTAATGTTTCTCAAGCAAGAAACAAGAGTTTTCCCCTAGAGAAACAAAAGTTTTTCGATAAAGAAATATCGCAAAACTGCAATATTTTATCATTCAACACATTACAGACATGAAGCAAATATTATACAGATTATTCGAGCACCAATATCTAGGCCGGGAAGAAGCCCGGAATATCCTCCAGAATATAGCGGAGGGACGCTACAACGATTCCCAGATCGCCAGTCTGATCACCGTATTCCTGATGCGCAGTATCTCCGTAGAGGAATTGACCGGATTCCGGGAAGCTTTGCTGGAGATGCGTGTACCGGTAGATCTAAGCGAATACAAGCCGATCGATATCGTAGGTACCGGAGGCGACGGGAAAAACACGTTCAACATCAGTACCTGTTCCTGCTTCGTAGTGGCCGGTGCCGGTTACAATGTCGTAAAGCACGGTAACTACGGGGCTACCTCAGTGAGCGGCGCCAGCAACGTGATGGAGCAACACGGCGTAAAATTCACGAACGATATCGATAAGCTACGTACCTCCATGGATACCTGCCATATCGCCTACCTCCACGCACCCTTGTTCAACCCGGCGCTGAAAGCGGTAGCTCCGGTACGGAAGAGCCTCGGCGTGCGCAGTTTCTTCAATATGCTCGGCCCGCTGGTCAACCCGGTCATGCCTACTTACCAATTGTTAGGCGTATATAACCTCCCGCTACTCCGCCTATATAATTATACGTACCAAGAGAGCGGCACTCGCTTTGCCGTGGTACATAGCTTGGACGGTTACGACGAGATCTCCCTCACGGCCGATTTCAAGGTAGCCATGCCGGAGAAAGAGAAACTTTATACCCCGGAGATGCTCGGATTCAAACGTTGCACGGAAGCGGACCTCGACGGCGGCGAGACCCCGGAGGAAGCGGCCCGTATCTTCGACGCCGTATTAGGGAACAAGGCTACCGAGGCCCAAAAGAGCTGCGTGATCGCCAACTCCGCCTTCGCCATCCAAGTGATCTGTCCTGAGAAGAAGATCGAGACGTGTATCGCCGAGGCACGTGAATCACTGGAAAGCGGAAAAGCATTGGCTACATTCCGTAAATTTATATCTTTGAACCAAAGATAAAGAAACATATCCTATGAAAAAGGACATCTTACAAGATATTATCGCCAATAAGCGCATCGAGGTAGCCCGGCAAAAACAGGCCGTAAGCTTACAGACCTTATTGGCTCTAGGTAGCGACCGTATGGAGCGTGACACACGTTCCATGCGTGCGGCGTTGGAATCATCCCCCTCCGGTATTATCGCCGAGTTCAAGCGTAAAAGCCCCTCCAAGGGCTGGCTGCATCCGGGAGCGAATATCGCCGACGTGGTGCCCGCTTACGAGGCCGGAGGCGCCTCCGCCTGCTCGATCCTTACGGACGGGGATTTCTTCGGAGGTTCCTTGGGCGACTTGCAAAAGGCCCGCAAGCTGGTGGATCTCCCGTTACTTCGCAAGGACTTCATCATCGATACCTACCAACTCTTCCAAGCCCGGGTGATGGGCGCCGACGCTGTCTTGTTGATCGCCGCCGCCCTTACGGAAGAAGAATGCCGGATACTCGCCGAGACCGCCCATAGCCTGCAATTGGAAGTCTTGCTGGAAGTCCATAGCGAGGACGAGCTCAAATACCTGAACGCGGATATCGATATGCTCGGCGTGAACAACCGTAATCTCGGCACCTTCCATACGGACGTAAACAACTCATTCAAGTTGGTCGATAAGATGCGAGGCTTCTCCCCTCTTTTAGTGTCCGAGAGCGGAATATCCGAGACCGATACCGTACGCCGATTGCGTGAGGCCGGTTTCCGTGGATTCCTGATCGGAGAGACCTTCATGAAAACCGAGAGGCCGGGCGATACCCTAGCCGATTTTATAGGAGGACTGGCATGATCATCAAAGTTTGCGGAATGCGGGAGCCTCAGAATATCCGGGAAGTAGCCGCCCTAGCCATCAACTGGATCGGCTTTATCTTCTACGAACGTTCCAAGCGCTTTGTCGAGCGATGCCCGACGGAGCAGCAGGCAACGGACAGTGAACAATTGTCCCCTAAGAAAGTGGGCGTTTTCGTCAACGCTACCATCGAGTCCATGATGGAGAAAGCCTCCGCCTACAAGCTAGACTATCTCCAACTTCACGGTAACGAATCGCCGGAAGATTGCCACACCTTGCAAAAAAGGGGCTATTCCTTGATCAAGGCTTTCCCCATCGCTACGAAAGAGGACTTCGAAAAAACAAGGGAATATGAGGGCCGGGTGGATTATTTCCTTTTCGATACGAGATGCGAGGGCTATGGAGGCTCGGGCAAACGTTTCGATTGGTCCATCCTAACCGAATATGAAGGAGAGACTCCCTTCTTGCTCAGCGGAGGCATCCGTCCGGAAAACGCGGAGGCGATCCGGAACTTCCGGCATCCCCGTTTCGCAGGTATCGACCTCAACAGTGGCTTCGAGATTGAGCCGGGATTGAAAGACATCGACAAACTAAAGAATTTCATCCAACAAATTTTACATCCAGCTGTAGAGACGGGGCGTGCCCCGTCTCCCACCGTCTGATAGTATTTTTAAAATAGAATTCAAAATGAATCGCATCACAAACTTATTCCAGACCCAGAAAGACGGAATACTCTCCGTCTATTTCACCGCCGGTTATCCGAACTTAAACGATACGGCAAGCATCTTAAAAGCCTTACAGGCTAAAGGTATCCACATGGTAGAAGTAGGAATCCCCTTCTCCGACCCGATGGCAGACGGCCCTGTCATCCAAGAGGCCGCCACGCAAGCGTTGCGTAACGGGATGTCACTGCACCTCCTATTCGAGCAATTGAAAGAGATCCGGAGCGAAGTACAGATCCCGATCATCCTAATGGGCTACCTGAACCCCATCATGCAATACGGTTTCGAGAAATTCTGCGAGAGTTGCATAGAGGCCGGCGTAGACGGAATGATCATCCCCGACCTGCCTTATGCCGATTATATCTCCGACTACAAGGAGATCGCCGATCGCCATGACCTAAAAATGATCATGCTGATCACCCCAGAGACCTCCGAGGAACGAATCCGGCAGATCGATGCCCATACCAGCGGATTTATCTATATGGTATCCAGCGCCGCCACGACCGGAGCCCAACAAGACTTCAACGAACAAAAGCAGGCCTATTTCCGTCGTATCAACGCCATGAACCTACAGAATCCCCGCTTGGTAGGTTTCGGCATCAGCAATAAAGCCACTTTCGAGGCGGCGACAGCCCATTCTTCCGGTGCCATCATCGGTAGCAAGTTCGTCCAGTTACTAAAGAGCGAAGCTACTCCCGCCGAGGCGGTCGATAAGTTACTGGAAGCCCTAAAACAATAGGAACCCTATTCATGTTTACATATAAAAACAGTAAATAGTCCTATGAATAACTTCACTTTTCACAACCCAACCCGTTTATTATTCGGTAAGGGCATGATTGAGAAACTGAGTACGGCCATCCCGATGGTGCATCGCATCATGATCACCTTCGGAGGAGGTAGCGTAAAGCAAAACGGTGTGTACGACCAAGTGATCAAGGCGCTAAAGGATCGTGACTATATCGAGTTCTGGGGCATCGAGCCTAACCCCACCATCGAGACCTTGCGAGAAGCTATCCAGATAGCGAAAGGCAAGCAGGTGGATTTTCTATTGGCGGTAGGCGGTGGCTCCGTCATAGACGGGACGAAGCTAATCTCCGCCGGCATCCTGTACGACGGTGATCCTTGGGAATTGGTACAGAAAGGGTATTACTATCATACCGTGCCCATGGGTACCGTACTGACCCTGCCCGCCACAGGTTCCGAGATGAATAGCGGGGCCGTGATCTCCCGGAAAGAGACGCAAGAGAAATTCCCGTTCTACAGCAATTTCCCCGTATTCTCGATCTTGGATCCGGAGACGACCTTCAGTCTACCCCCGTATCAAGTGGCTTGCGGTATCGCCGATACCTTCGTCCACGTGATGGAGCAATATATGACTACGACCGACCAATCCCGCTTGATGGATCATTGGGCGGAAAGCATCTTAAGCACCTTGGTTGAGATCGCCCCGAAGATTAAGGAAGATCCGAGGAATTACGACCTGATGGCAGATTTCATGCTATCCGCCACGATGGGCTTGAACGGCTTTATCGCTATGGGCGTAACGCAGGACTGGGCTACCCATATGATCGGACACGAGCTAACCGCCCTTCACGGATTGACGCATGGAGCGACCTTAGCGATCGTCTTCCCCGGAACCTTACGCACCCTACGCAAGCAGAAAGAGGGCAAGATCCTGCAATACGGCGAACGGGTATGGGGTATCCATAGTGGAACGACAGAGGAACGGGTAAGCCAAGCCATCGAGAAGACCGAGCAATTTTTCCAAAGCCTCGGTTTATCTACCCGCCTCAGCCAAGAGAAGATCGGCGATACGACAATCACCGAGATCGAGAATCGCTTCAATGAACGAAACGCCGCCTTCGGGGAGGCGAAGAATGTAACGGGTAGCGTGGCACGGGAAATATTGGAGAGCTGTAAATAACGTACAACTTGTAGAGACGGGGCGTGCCCCGTCTCATCCCCTCAAAAGGGTATAGATTTTATCTTAACAGGACTACTACTTGGATCGGGCCATGCGCCCCGAATACCAAGGCTTGTTCAATGTCAGCAGTCTTTGAGGGACCGGACATGAAGACTCCGTAATCATAATCCATAGTGGCAGTACGGCGGTAAGCCTCATTCATCGTATGAACCAATTGAGTCTTGTCCAACAAGATCACCAAAGCGTTCGAGATAAAGTACAGACCTTTATAACGTACCTGACGGGGTAACCAGACAGCGGCATTCTCCGCCACGCCGAAACTACCCTCCACCACAGATACGTCCGTTCCGTTCAACTCCCGGGGATCGGTCAGCCCATCCGGGTTAAAGGTAGCGCAAGTAATCTCCTTCAAATTCGAGGCGATACGTTTCGCCTCCGGAAACTCACGGCGGATCACCTCATTCACATCCTCGCCGGGCTTTAACTCGATGGCCTTGCCACCCGCCCCGGCTAACACCTCCGAGAACGTAGCCAACTTATCCGCATAGGTAATCGCCTCCAACGTAAGCTCAGGCATCTCGTGGCATGTACCCGTATGACGACGGATACTCGCCAATATAGAATCTTTACTACTCATTATCTCACCTTATTATTCTTCCACATATCATTAAACGACTCCTTGGCGAAAGCCGGAAGCTCACGTCCCTTGCCCCAAGCGTTCAAGCCATTGTAGACCATGAAACGGGGCAAATGATTCACTACCGGAGCAAACTTCAACGCCGTATTGAACAATCCCGGACGTTCCATCAAGAACTTCATGCCGAAAGACATCACTTTCTTCTCCTTGCTCGCCTTACCGATCTTATCCAAATCTTGCCGCCAACGGTAAATCTGCTCGCCCAAATCGATCTTTACCGGACAAACGTTCGAGCAAGAAAGACATAAGGAGCAAGCCGATACGTTATCCGAATATTCCTCCGGATTCCTCAGCATACCCAAGTTGATCCCGATCGGTCCCGGAATGAAATACGTATACGAATAGCCACCACTCCTGCGATATACCGGACAGGTATTCATGCACTCGCCACAACGGATGCAATTCAACGTACGAATATGATCCGGTTTCGCCAAGATATCACTACGCCCGTTATCCACGATAATGATATGGAACTCTTGTCCCTCGGACGGACGGCGATAATGGGAAGTATAAGACGTGATGGGTTGCCCCGTACCCGAACGAGCCAGCAAACGAGTGAATACGCCCAATGCCTCCAGATTCGGTACGATCTTCTCCATCCCCATCGTAGCGATATGCACCTTCGGGAAGGAGGTTCCCATATCGGCGTTTCCCTCATTGGTACAAACCACGATCTCGCCCGTAGAGGCGACGGCGAAGTTAGCGCCCGTCATCGCCACGTCGGCATGCAGGAATTTCTCACGCAGATTCTTACGGGCGGCATGCGTCAGGTAGGTAGGGTCGATATTCCCTTTCTCCGTTCCCATCTCACGCTCCATCATCTCGCTGATCTGCTCCCGTTTAATATGGATCGCCGGCATCACGATATGGCTCGGGGCCAAATGCATCAATTGCAAGATACGCTCACCCAAATCGCTCTCCACCACATCGATTCCTTTCGACATCAAGAACTCATTCATATGGCATTCCTCCGTCAGCATCGATTTGCTCTTGATCAGGTTCCGGGCATCATGCTGGCGCAAGATCCGCAAGACGATCTCGTTATGCTCCTCGGCATCTTTCGCCCAATGCACGATAGCCCCGTTGGCGATCGCATTTTTCTCGAACTCCTCCAGAAGCGTGTCCAGATGGCTGTTGGAGTAAAGCTTGATCTCCGAAGCCAACTCTCTCAACCGCTCCCACTCGGGAAGCGAATGGCTCATCTTATCCCGTTTGGTACGTACCATCCAAAGCGTATGGTCGTGCCAAGCCTCATTCTCCTTATTCTCTAGGAAACGGGCCGCAGCTATAGCATGTTTCGTACTCATAATCCGGACGCTAATATTTGAACGATGTGAATAGTCTTGATCGGAAGTTTCTCCCGCTTGATAACCCCTTCCATATGCATCAGGCAAGAGCTATCCGCCCCGGTGATATACTCGGCGCCGGTACTCATATGATCCTTTACCTTGTCTTGTCCCATGCAAGTAGAGACCTCAGGCTCCTCGATGGCGAACATACCGCCGAAACCGCAACATTCGTCCACCCGCCTCGGCTCGAACACCTCGATACCTTTCACCAAGGAAAGAAGATCACGTAACTTGGAATAGTACGGGATATTACGCTCGCTGGGCGACGAGAGATGCAACTCACGCACCCCGTGGCAACTATTATGGATACTCACCTTATGCGGGAAAACGGCCGGCAGGGATCCCGGTCTCACCACGTCGTGCAAGAACTCGCAGATATCATAAATCTTCTTACTGTTCATACAAACGTGATCCCGCTTTCCCAATATATGGGGATGGTTCTCTTTTACGAAGGCTACGCAACTGGCCGAGGGGCCTACCACGTAGTCATAGTTCTTAAACTGTTCCTCCATCCGGAGGGCCAAGCGAGCCGCCTCATCCTCGAAGCCGGCGTTCGCCATGGGTTGTCCGCAGCAGGTCTGGTCCATCGGATAATCGACATCCACACCCACATGCTTCAACA
>OKMM01000430.1_pt1 | contig 10523 bp, 5 predicted proteins | sample 1612131 | NCBI WGS metagenome assembly OKMM01 (sample SAMN04436778, study PRJEB24849) | human gut metagenome | biome: human gut; feature: NICU; material: stool | host: Homo sapiens | place: USA: Saint Louis, MO | collected 2011-05-04 | reverse complement strand
GCGATGGTGGAAGATGTGAACTACACCATGATCACCGATGTTCAGATCGCGGAAAGAACCAAAACACAGGTTCAGACTGATAACGTGGCCGTATTACGTCAGGGAACATCTGGCGCAAAAGTGCAGACAAGTACTGAAACGGGTAATCAGCACAAATACCAGACTCGCGTCGTCTCTAACGCGAATAAAGTTAACCTCAAGTTCCCTGAAGCCCAGCCTGTTCTTGAAGACCAGCTGGCAAAATCGATCGCAAATATTCTGTAGGTTTTCTACTCCTCGGCCCGGGCACTCCGGGCCAGACTGGCATCACTTTTCTGGCGTGTCAAAATTCATTCGTCAAAGAATCAGTTAATTCCACATCTAAACGGTGAACAGTTGCGCAATTTATTTGTGCATCTGTGAGGCGTTGCCGCCTTCGGCGGAGTCTTTTTGACTTTATTTTATCAGAGGTTATTTATGACAATATCTGAACCTGTCAGGTCTGTTGATACACATGAACTGGTGCCTGGCGATATTTATCCGCATCCTGCTGTGGGGGAGACTTATTCCCTGTCACACCGCGAGGTCTGTTCTCTCTTCAGTGACCACATCATGTATTTTTGCAGCGCGTTGGTTATTCTCGTCCTTGTTTTCATCGCAGGTGTCTTTTTTCGAAAATTAATGACGTCTTCCGCGGGACGTAAGCGAGGCACGGTGTCAGTTATTCCCGATGCAAAGCCAGAAGCGCAGAGCAAACCGGAATATTTCCATCTTTCCATATGTGTGGAAGGCCCGGCCAGCACGGATGATTCAGTCCTGTCCTCTCTCGCCTCCCGTGTTGTGCGCGAAGCTGAAGATTTGTATATCCCCGGCGTCAATCGCCGCGACAGCACTGACGACGTGTTTGCCTGGTCCGTGCAGACTCAGTTTCCTTCTGACAGGCTCTTCGTCACGCGGATATTCCCGTCGACCGGCTGGTTTGAACGTCCGGATATAATTAAATCTCCGGTGAAATGCTTCTGCGTCTGCCTGCAGTACACGGCTGAAACATCGCCATCCACACTGCATGCCCTGGTCGATGAGGCCGGACGGCAGGTGGCGAAGTCGTACATTAAAGGCGGGCATTGCCCTGGCTCAGAGGGCTATACCTTCTGTATAACCTCTTAATAGCAGCCAGTATCCGGCCTGGCCATCAATGGATCCGGGCATGACTGTAATCCTGTTTTCTGTGCCGGTGTATTTCCTCTGATTAATTTGTCCTTCCGACCCTAATACTTTACTGACGGATTAGTGCCATGAGTTTCAATGCCAAAGATATGACGCAGGGCGGTCAGATCGCCAATATGCGTTTTCGCATGTTTGGTCAGATTGCCAATATTATTTTTTATGTGCTGTTTATTTTATTCTGGGTGCTGTGCGGACTGATGCTGATGTACCGGCTCAGCTGGCAGACCTTTGTGAACGGCTGCGTATACTGGTGGTGTACGACGCTGGGTCCGATGCGCGATATTATTCGCTCCCAGCCGGTATACACCATTCAGTATTACGGCCAGTCGCTGGAATATACCTCAGAACAAATCCTGGCCGATAAATATACTATCTGGTGCGGAGAGCAACTGTGGACCAGTTTCGTCTTTGCTGCCGTGGTTTCTCTTGTTATCTGTATCGTGACGTTCTTCATCGCCAGCTGGGTGCTGGGCCGCCAGGGGAAACAGCAGAGTGAGGATGAGAATACCGGCGGGCGCCAGCTTTCCGATAAGCCTAAAGAAGTGGCCCGCCAGATGAAGCGTGATGGTATGGCCTCTGATATTAAAATTGGCGATCTGCCTATTCTTAAAAACTCCGAAATCCAGAACTTCTGCCTCCACGGTACCGTGGGTTCCGGTAAATCAGAAGTGATCCGCCGGCTACTGAATTATGTCCGTGCCCGGGGCGATATGGCCATCATTTACGATCGCTCCTGTGAGTTCGTAAAAAGCTATTACGACCCGTCACTGGATAAAATCCTCAACCCGCTGGACTCGCGCTGCGCGGCCTGGGATTTGTGGAAAGAGTGCCTGACGCTGCCGGACTTCGACAACATCTCCAACACCCTTATCCCGATGGGCACCAAAGAAGACCCGTTCTGGCAGGGCTCCGGTCGCACTATCTTTGCCGAAGGCGCGTATCTGATGCGCGAAGACGACGATCGGAGCTACGAGAAGCTGGTCGATACCATGCTGTCCATTAAGATCGACAAGCTGCGCGCCTATCTGCAGAACACGCCGGCAGCGAACCTGGTTGAAGAGAAAATTGAGAAAACCGCCATCTCCATTCGAGCTGTGCTGACCAACTACGTCAAGGCTATTCGCTACCTGCAGGGCATTGAGAAGAACGGCGAGCCGTTCACTATCCGGGACTGGATGCGCGGCGTCCGTGAGGACCGACCCAATGGCTGGTTGTTTATTTCCTCAAACGCTGACACCCATGCCTCCCTGAAGCCGGTTATCTCGATGTGGCTGTCGATTGCCATCCGCGGCCTCCTGGCGATGGGCGAGAACCGTAACCGGCGTGTGTGGATCTTCGCTGACGAACTTCCCACGCTGCACAAGCTGCCGGACCTGGTCGAAATCCTCCCGGAGGCGCGTAAATTTGGTGGTTGTTATGTGTTCGGTATTCAGTCCTATGCCCAGCTTGAAGATATCTATGGCGTTAAGCCTGCCGCCACGCTCTTTGACGTGATGAACACCCGGGCCTTCTTCCGCTCCCCGAGTAAAGAGATTGCGGAGTTTGCTGCCGGTGAAATTGGTGAGAAGGAAATTCTCAAAGCCAGCGAACAGTACTCTTACGGTGCTGACCCGGTGCGTGATGGGGTGTCGACCGGGAAAGAAAAAGAGCGGGAAACGCTGGTCAGTTACTCCGATATTCAGACGCTACCGGACCTGTCCTGCTATGTCACGCTGCCCGGGCCGTATCCGGCCGTGAAGCTGGCCCTCAAATACAAGCCGCGTCCGAAAATTGCCGAAGGATTTATTCCTCGCACTCTCGATGCGCGGGTGGATGCGCGGCTCAGTGCGCTGCTTGAAGCGCGGGAAGCTGAAGGCAGTCTTGCCAGGGCGCTTTTCACGCCGGATGCCCCGGCATCCGGGCCAGATGATGCCGGCAGTCACGCCGGTGAACAGCCTGAGCCGGTCAGTCAGCCTGCGCCAGCAGTAATGACGGTAACTCCTGCACCGGTAAAATCGCCGCCGACAACAAAGCGTCCGGCAGCGGAGCCTTCCGTCAGAGCAACGGAGCCTCCCGTCCTGCGGGGCACGACCGTACCGTTGATCAAACCAAAAGCAGCCGCAGCGGCCGGAACTGCCGCAACAGCATCCTCTGCCGGTACCCCTGCTGCAGCGGCAGGCGGGACAGAACAGGTACTGGCGCAGCAGTCCGCAGAACAGGGGCAGGCCATGCTGCCGGCCGGTATGAACGAGGACGGTGTGATTGAAGACATGCAGGCGTATGACGCCTGGGCTGATGAGCAGACGCAGCGGGATATGCAGCGGCGTGAAGAGGTCAATATCAACCACAGCCACCGCCACGATGAGCAGGATGATCTCGAAATTGGGGGGAATTTCTGATGCTCAGTTTCAGCCAGGTTAAATCGGCGGGTAGTGCCGGTAACTACTACACAGAGAAAGACAACTACTACGTTATCGGGAGCATGGAGGAGCGCTGGCAGGGTAAAGGCGCAGAAGCGCTGGGGCTTGAAGGAAAGGTAGACAAGCAGATCTTCACGGAGCTACTGCAGGGAAAGCTACCTGATGGCAGCGACCTGACCCGGATTCAGGATGGCGTGAATAAGCACAGGCCCGGCTACGATCTGACGTTCTCAGCACCGAAGAGTGTATCGATGCTGGCTATGCTGGGTGGTGATAAGCGTCTTATCGACGCTCATAATCGCGCGGTGACAGTGGCTCTTAATCAGGTGGAGTCCCTGGCCAGCACGCGGGTGCAGAAAGACGGCGTTTCTGAAACAGTCCTGACCGGGAATCTGATTATTGCCCGCTTTAACCACGATACATCGCGCGCTCAGGACCCACAGATACACACGCACAGCGTGGTTATCAATGCGACACAGAACGGCGATAAATGGCAGACGCTGGCCAGCGATACCGTCGGTAAAACCGGGTTTTCCGAAAACATACTGGCCAACCGCATCGCTTTCGGAAAGATATACCAGAACACTCTCAGGGCCGATGTTGAGTCTCTGGGTTACAGGACAGTGGATGCGGGTAAGAACGGTATGTGGGAGATGGAGGGCGTGCCGGTTGAGTCGTTTTCCACCCGCAGTCAGGAACTCAGGGAGGCCGCCGGACCCGATGCCTCCCTGAAGTCCCGGGATGTGGCCGCGCTCGATACCCGAAAGTCGAAAGAAGCCATCGATCCGGCAGAGAAGATGGTGGAGTGGATGAACACGCTGAAGGAGACCGGGTTTGACATCCGGGGGTACCGTGAGGCCGCCGATGCGCGAGCCGCAGAGCTGGCCCGTGCACCTGCCGCGCCGGTGAACACTGACGGTCCGGATATCACGGATGTGGTGACGAAAGCGATTGCCGGTCTCAGCGACCGCAAGGTGCAGTTCACGTATGCCGACCTGCTGGCTCGCACGGTCGGCCAGCTGGAGGCGAAGGACGGTGTGTTTGAGCTGGCGAGAAAGGGCATCGATGCTGCCATTGAACGGGAGCAGCTTATCCCTCTCGATCGCGAGAAAGGCCTGTTCACCTCAAACATCCACGTTCTCGATGAACTCGCCGTCAAAGCCCTGAGTCAGGAGGTGCAGCGCCAGAATCATGTCTCCGTCACGTCCGATGCCTCGGTGGTGCGCCAGGCCCCTTTCAGCGATGCCGTCAGCGTGCTGGCGCAGGATCGCCCGGTCATGGGTATCGTTTCCGGTCAGGGCGGTGCAACCGGCCAGCGGGAGCGGGTGGCCGAGTTAACCCTGATGGCCCGGGAGCAGGGGCGTGACGTCCATATCCTGGCGGCCGATAACCGCTCACGTGATTTTCTCGCCGGTGATGTGCGTCTGGCCGGGGAAACGGTGACCGGTAAATCCGCCCTGCAGGACGGGACGGCGTTTATTCCGGGCGGAACACTCATCGTGGATCAGGCGGAGAAGCTGAGCCTGAAGGAAACGATTTCCCTGCTCGATGGCGCGATGCGCCATAACGTGCAGGTCCTGCTCTCCGACAGCGGGAAGCGCAGCGGGACCGGCAGCGCGCTGACGGTGCTGAAGGACAGCGGCGTGAATACGTATCGCTGGCAGGGTGGCCATCAGACCACTGCCGACATCATCAGTGAACCGGATAAAGGCGCACGCTACAGCCGGCTGGCACAGGAGTTTGCCGTCAGCGTGCGTGAAGGGCAGGAAAGCGTGGCCCAAATCAGCGGGACGCGTGAACAGAGCGTACTCAACGGCCTTATCCGTGACTCCCTAAGACAGGAGGGAGTGCTGGGTGAGAAAGACACAACCATTACAGCCCTGACGCCGGTATGGCTGGACAGCAAAAGCCGGGGCGTGCGGGATTATTACCGGGAGGGGATGGTGATGGAACGCTGGGATCCGGAGACCCGGACGCACGATCGCTTTGTCATTGACCGGGTGACCGCGAGCAGCAATATGCTGACCCTGAAAGACCGGGAAGGGGACCGTCTTGATCTGAAGGTTTCCGCGGTCGACAGCCAGTGGACGCTGTTCCGGGCAGAGACACTGCCGGTGGCCGAGGGGGAACGTCTGGCGGTGCTCGGGAAGATACCGGACACACGCCTGAAGGGCGGGGAAAGCATCACGGTGATGAAAGTGGAGGACGGGCAGCTGACGGTACAGCGGCCGGGGCAGAAAACCACGCAGACCCTGGCCGTGGGCGCGGGCGTGTTTGACGGTATTAAAATCGGCCACGGCTGGGTGGAAAGTCCCGGCAGGTCGGTTAGCGAGACGGCAACGGTCTTTGCGTCGGTGACGCAGCGTGAGCTGGATAACGCCACCCTCAACCAGCTGGCGCAGAGCGGAAGTCATCTCCGGCTGTACTCGGCGCAGGATGCGGCGCGCACGACGGAGAAGCTGTCGCGGCATACCGCCTTCAGCGTGGTCTCAGAGCAGCTGAAGACCCGATCCGGCGAGACGGACCTGGATGCGGCCATTGCGCAGCAGAAGGCCGGACTGCGTACCCCGGCAGAACAGGCCATTCACCTGGCCATCCCGCTGCTTGAAAGTGAGAAACTGACCTTCTCCCGGCCCCAGCTGCTGGCGACGGCGCTGGAAACCGGGGGCGGGAAGGTTTCGATGGCGGACATCGACACGACCATCCAGGCACAAATCAGGTCGGGGCAGTTGCTGAATGTACCGGTGGCGCACGGCTACGGCAATGACCTGCTGATTTCCCGTCAGACCTGGGACGCCGAAAAAAGCATCCTGACCCACGTGCTGGAAGGTAAAGGTGCGGTGGCCCCCCTGATGGACCGCGTGCCGGACAGTCTGATGACGGACCTGACCGCCGGACAGCGGGCGGCGACCCGGATGATTCTGGAAAGCACGGATCGGTTCACGGTGGTTCAGGGGTATGCCGGGGTGGGGAAAACCACCCAGTTCCGGGCAGTCATGAGTGCCATCAGTCTGCTGCCGGAAGAGACCCGTCCGCGCGTCATCGGTCTGGCGCCGACGCATCGCGCGGTCGGGGAAATGCAGAGTGCCGGCGTGGAGGCGCGCACGACGGCGTCGTTCCTCCACGACACTCAGCTGCTGCAGCGCAATGGCCAGACACCCGATTTCAGCAACACCCTGTTTCTGCTCGACGAGAGCTCGATGGTGGGGCTGGCCGATATGGCAAAAGCCCACTCCCTCATCGTCGCCGGCGGTGGACGGGCGGTGTCCAGTGGGGATAACGACCAGCTGCAGCCCATCGCGCCGGGCCAGCCGTTCAGGCTGATGCAGCAGCGCAGCGCCGCCGACGTTGCCATCATGAAAGAGATTGTGCGCCAGGTGCCTGAGCTGCGACCGGCGGTCTACAGCCTGATTGAGCGGGATGTGCACCGCGCCCTGACCACCATTGAGCAGGTCACGCCGGAACAGGTGCCGAGAAAAGAAGGCGTCTGGGCGCCGGGCAGTTCTGTGGTGGAATTCACGCCAAAGCAGGAAAAGGCGATAGAAAAGGCGCTGAGCGAGGGGAAAACCCTGCCGGAAGGTCAGCCCGCGACGCTCTACGAGGCGCTGGTGAAGGACTATACCGGACGGACCCCGGAGGCACAGTCGCAGACGCTGGTGATCACCCATCTGAATAAGGACCGGCGGGCGCTGAACAGTCTGATCCATGACGCACGGCGGGAGAACGGGGAAACCGGCAAAGAGGAAATCACCCTGCCGGTGCTGGTCACGAGTAACATCCGTGACGGTGAACTGCGCAAATTGTCGACCTGGACGGCTCACAAGGAGGCGGTGGCGCTGGTTGATAACGTATACCACCGTATCAGCAAGGTGGATAAGGATAATCAGCTGATCACCCTGACAGACAGTGAAGGAAAGGAGCGATTTATCTCACCCCGGGAGGCATCGGCAGAAGGCGTCACGCTCTATCGTCAGGAAAAGATAACCGTGTCTCAGGGGGACCGAATGCGCTTCAGCAAAAGTGACCCGGAGCGCGGCTATGTGGCCAACAGTATCTGGGAAGTGCAGTCTGTTTCGGGTGACAGTGTCACGCTGTCTGATGGCAAACTCACCCGTACGCTGACCCCGAAGGCGGAGCAGGCACAGCAGCATATCGACCTCGCCTACGCCATCACCGCCCACGGCGCCCAGGGGGCCAGCGAACCGTATGCCATCGCGCTGGAAGGGGTGGCCGGTGGCCGGGAACAGATGGCCAGCTTTGAGTCTGCCTATGTGGCTTTATCCCGCATGAAACAGCATGTTCAGGTCTACACCGACAACCGTGAGGGCTGGATAAAGGCCATCCAGCATTCACCTGAGAAAGCGACGGCGCACGATATTCTTGAACCCCGTAACGACCGGGCGGTGAAAACAGCCGATCTGCTGTTCGGGCGGGCAAGGCCACTGGATGAAACCGCCGCGGGCCGGGCAGCCCTGCAGCAGTCCGGTCTGGCACAGGGAAGTTCACCAGGAAAATTCATTTCTCCGGGGAAAAAGTACCCTCAGCCGCATGTGGCGCTGCCGGCATTTGATAAAAACGGGAAAGCCGCCGGTATCTGGCTCAGCCCACTGACCGATCGGGACGGACGGCTGGAGGCTATCGGCGGAGAGGGACGAATTATGGGCAATGAAGACGCCCGGTTCGTGGCGCTGCAGAACAGCCGCAACGGTGAAAGCCTGCTGGCCGGGAATATGGGGGAGGGCGTCAGAATGGCCCGCGACAATCCCGATACCGGGGTGGTGGTGCGTCTGGCCGGTGATGACCGCCCCTGGAACCCCGGGGCCATGACCGGCGGGCGGGTATGGGCTGAACCGGCGCCGGTGGCTCCGGTACCGCAGGCCGGGGCTGACATTATCCTCCCGCCAGAGGTACTGGCACAGCGGGCGGCAGAAGAACAGCAGCGCCGGGAAATGGAAAAACAGGCGGAACAGACTGCCCGGGAAGTGGCCGGGGAGGCGCGTAAAGCCGGCGAGCCGGCGGACCGGGTGAAAGAGGTTATCGGGGACGTCATTCGCGGACTGGAGCGTGACCGGCCGGGTACGGAGAAAACGACGCTACCGGATGATCCTCAGTTCCGGCGCCAGGAGGCGGCGATTCAGCAGGTGGCCTCAGAACGTCTGCAGCGTGAGCGTCTGCAGGCTGTGGAGCGGGACATGGTTCGTGACCTTAACCGCGAGAAAACACTCGGGGGCGACTGACGCGCCTGCGGCTTGTCTGCTCCGGCAGACTGCCCGATTGAAATCGGGCAGTCTGCCGGAGCGCTAAAAGGAAAAAAAACATGAGAGCACAACACACATTTCCAGGCGCGACAGACAGCTGGCTTCAGCGCCTGCTGACCTGGACACCGGGACAAACGGATATGATTAAAACGGTCGCACTGGTACTGATGGTGACTGACCACACCGGCTTACTGCTGGCCGGAAACAATGAAGTGATGCGCCTGCTGGGACGTGGTTGTTTTCCGCTGTTCGGTCTGGCATGGGGAATGAATCTGGCACGGCACGCGGAAATACGCCAGTCTCAACTGAACAGCCTGTGGGGCTGGGCGCTGATCGCCCAGGTGTCGTTTATGCTCATCGGGTACCCGTGGTATACCGGGAATATTCTGTTTGCCTTTGCCGTTACGGGCCAGGTCCTGCGGTGGGTCAGCCAGCCGTCCTGGTATTACACCCTCCCGGCGGCTGGACTGCTGGTCACCTGGATACCCCTGTCAACCGGCAGCTACGGCATGGCCGGAGTGGGCATGCTCACCGCCAGCTGGCTGCTTTGTCGCGCACAGCATGCACCGGAACGGCTGGTGTACGGGGTGCTGTGGGCCCTCATGGTGTTGCTGATGAATATGCATGACGTGAGTGAATCAGTGGCCGGGCTGGCGATTGCGCTGCTGACGCTGATGGTGTGCTCATCTTCCGGAGAACGTGTGAAACGTTTCTGGCCGCGGCATTTCTTCGCAATGTTCTATGCTGTGCACCTGGCGGTACTGGGTATTGTCGTCTCAATGTGAACGCAGGAGCAGGAAAGGGTGATACCGTTCAGGTATAGTAGCTCTTATTAACTGAACGATAGGCAATTGTTATGGCAGAAGAAAAACGCCCTGTACTGAGCCTGAAACGAAAACCGGCGGAGAACAGCACGGCCCCCGCAGAGGCAACCCCTGCTCCTGGTGTGGTGCGCCGAAAGAAGGTCGTGGTGGTCTCGTCCCCGCCGGCCTGGAAGGCAAAGAAAGCGAAACTTGAGAAGGCTAAACAAGCGGCCGAAGCCGACGCGCGCAACGCTGCGCCGGCGCCGGATAAAGCGGTAAAGACGCCACCTCCGGTGCGTTATCTTCGCCTGCTGCCGCCGGAACAGGCCATCATGACCCTGAAGGCATTCTGGCCACAGCTGTTCGACGGAAACTCACCCCGTCTGCTGGCTACGGGAATGCGCGAGCAGCTGTTTGCCGACATTGTGAACCGCGACCTGCCGCTGTCGCATAAACAGGTCATTAAGTGCCTGAAGAGTCTGACCCGGTCTGCGGGCTATCTGTCCCGGATGAAGGTGGGGGCCTCCCGCTATGATCTGCAGGGGAATGCCGTTGCGACCGTCACTGCAGAGGAAGCGCAGTACGCCAGTGAGCGCATGATGAAGGAGCTGCTGCGAGCTGAACGAAAGATGAGTCAGACCCTTTAATTATATTTACCCATTCCTGATAATTATACCTGGGAATCCTCAGCTAATAGATGTAACGAAAATTAGCTGAGGGTATGCCTGAAATAGCAACAGGTATTCATTTTATATTTGCCGCATTACAGGCTGCGGCATCATAACTGTCCGTGCAGACAGATTCTGGATGACGATGACTGAAAAAATTATTGCTCTCGTAGATTATGAAAATATTGG
>OKMM01000429.1_pt1 | contig 10611 bp, 10 predicted proteins | sample 1612131 | NCBI WGS metagenome assembly OKMM01 (sample SAMN04436778, study PRJEB24849) | human gut metagenome | biome: human gut; feature: NICU; material: stool | host: Homo sapiens | place: USA: Saint Louis, MO | collected 2011-05-04 | reverse complement strand
GCCTGCGCGAACAGATTTTTTGCCTGTTCCCCACTTAGAGTAAGGGGCTTTTCACATAACACGTGCTTCCCTGCTCCAGCGCCGCCTTAATATAGGAACCATGTGTTTCATGGGGGGAAGCCACATATACAAGGTCAACCGCCTGAAAGAAACCGGCCAAATCTTCACAAGCCTCGATTCCCCACCTTGCAGCAAACCTTTCTGCGCTTTGCGGATGAGGATTATACGCAGCCTGCACACGGATCCCGTCTACCAAGGCCGCCTCCGGCATAAATCGGCTGGCAATCCTTCCGGTGCCAATCACACCTGCTCTCCATATCCCCAACCCTGTCATCCTCCCTCTTCTGCTCCAATCCTTCCTGCAAAATACCTCCCAATCCCCGCAATCATCCGAAGCGCTTCCTCTTTTACACTCTCCGGAAAGCTGTTCATAGAGGGAAATGTCTCAAAGTTAAGCACCCCTTCGTATCCCGTCTCCCGAAGCCCAGCAAACAGGCCTTCCCAGTCGAATCCATCCCCTGCTTTCCTTCCATATGTGTAGGGAATCTGATGCAGATCCTCCAGTCCGTCATTTTCATGAAGATGCAGGATCTTAATCCTGCGCCCCAGCCGCCGGACCATCTCGTAAGGAGACTGTCTCACCAGGTTCAAATGTCCTGTATCCAGGCAGAATCCAAACCGCTCCTCCCCTGCTGCCTCATTCAGGCTGTCTATATACCACAAAGCTTCCTCCGGCGAGGAGCACACACCCTCCACAATTCTGCCGCCGATGGATTCATAAAGGTTCTCCAGGCATATAGTTACGTTATGCTCCCTGGCCGCATAGATAAGCTTCTTAAAAAATGCCAGGTTCTGCCTTCTCTCTTCCCGGCAGGTCTGTCTGTACTGCATCTTGAAGGGATGAATGACCACATAGGGAATCCCCAGTAATCCCGCGATTGCCAGGCATTTGGGAATCACTGTTTCTATCATTCGGCTATTCTGTTCCTCCCTTCCCAGTACCCATACAGGGTACGGGGCATGCATCTGGGACCAGGAAAGACCATATCTTTTGGCCCCTTCCTGATAAGAGGTGAAATATTGCCGCAGTTCTTCCATGCCTTGCTCAAAAAAGCGATTCATCTCCCCCTGGTAAAGATCTGAATTCCTCAGGAATACATCCAGATTCAGATCAATACAGTCAAATCCGGCCTTTTTAATCCGTTCGAACCCAGTTTCCAAATCCAATATCTCACTATCCAGTATTCCTTTAGACTGCACTCCTATCTTCAACATACGCCTGCTCCCTGCTTATCAACAAGATTCTGATATCTGAAAAAATATTTATCATCATATCTGCGCCATCTTACGCCCATGGCGTCCAGCTGCTTTTCAATGCTTAGGTGGTACATATTGCATATCAGAACAAAGGGATGATGTTCCTTGTCCTCCAAAAGAGCAGATGGCGGGCGGATGCTGATGTTCTCCCGCGTGCCGCCCCACAGCTTTTCATTGTTATCAACGATATAGGATGGCGGATAGGCCTCTCCCCAGACATCCATGTAGTTACGAAACATCCTCCCCGCGCCGAACAAAACCAGGCCGCCAGGCCGCCAGGCTTCCTTGGAATCCGCTTCTGGCTGGTCTTTCTTCAACATATTCTTTAAATATTCCTCCAGCTCCAGAATCGCTTCCCATTCTCCGGCAACAGCGGATAACAGGCGGTACCAGCCCGGGCGCAGGCAGGCGGGAGAGACTTCAAAAAGACCGGTAATATCATAGACAACAGGCCCCCTAAAACCCTGCATGGCCAGAGCCCCTATGATACCGTACCAGTCTGTTGACAGCTCTCCTCTTCCTCTTGTAAATGTATATGGCATCTGGTGCTGGCAGGTTCTTCCATCGTTATCACTGGCATGAAGCAGGCCAATCCGGTGCCCCAGACGCTCAATTATACCGCACAGATTCCTGCCCAGCAGGTTCCCAATCTCTGTGTTGAGGCAGACCCCAAAGCATTCCATTTTGGCTTCCCGGTTCAGACTGTCAACTGTCTCTGCCAATAAAGAAGCTTCCGAATACGCGTCTTCAATATATATCTTTAGTCCTGCCGACTTTATCTGTTCCAGGCATTTTCCCAAAACACAGTACAGGCCCGGCCCGTCAGCAACTGTTTCTATTACCACATAAGAGGCATGCAGTACAGACGCCCGTTCTATGGCCGCTAAAAGCTTACCGTCTTCCACGGTCTCAGACGATACGGAAATCCCGGTCATCCGAATGGCAGGCTCCGGTGTCCCCGGCTGCGCACCTTCCATCTCCGGTTCCCGCCCAAACACATATTCCACCAGCCCAAAGCCCGTATTCTCAAGCTGATTGAGATCCATTCCATCCTGATACCGTATTCCTCTTATCATATCCCTGATACCTGTCCTCTCCTCTGCTCCATAAACGCCTCAGTCACCCTGGCCATGGCCGTGCACTCCTCCGGCGTCAGCTTAAAATGGCATAAATCCGGATTGTTAATCTTGGACACAAATTCACTGATTTCATAGCGCAGTCCATCTCCCTGGAAGTTTGGCTCAAACCGTTCTATCACACTGGGATCCTCATAGCGTATCTCAAACCTTCTGGTCAGCCACCACGGGGACTGGGCCAGGATGTATCCCTTTGTGCCGGCCACCACCAGCTGGCCCTCGGACTTGACGCCCACACCGGCCTTGGCAAGCCCCAGGCCGTTTTTGTATCTGAACTGGATCTTGGTATAAAGGTCAATGCCGTTTTCCGCCGGTATACTGTCTATCCTTATATCCTCAAAATCCGTTCCCAGAAGCTTGATCACCGGAAGCAGGGCGTAACCGCCAAATTCCAGGAACGCGCCTCCGTATCTCTCATCCGTCATCTCCCTGGCAAATGTGTCCGCTATCCTGGAAAAGCAGGCTTCCACATCCCGTATCTCCCCAATCTTCCCGCTTTTAGCCACATTAACTAACTGCTGGAAGCCAGGGCAGTAGGCTGCCTTGATGCCTTCCATCAGAACGCAGTGCTTCTCCCTGGCCAGCTGGTATAGCTCCACGGTCTCCGCCTCGGTAAAGGTCATGGGTTTCTCACACAGAACATGGACCCCGTGCTCCAGGGCCTGCCTGGCGTAGTCGTAGTGAGTCTCATGGGGCGATGCGATATACACCGCGTCCACCTTGCCGAGAAATGTCTCATAGTCCTTTGTGTAGCATCTTATCCTGCATTTCCTTGAAAAAGCCTGGGCGCTCTCCTTCTCCGGGTTATATGCGCATATGATGTTGATTCCGCTGACGAACTTGGCTTCGCCCACAAACCTGGGTGCAATGCGCCCCGTGCCGATGATACCTGTCTTCACAATCCGGAAACGGTTCTTGCGCAGCTGGGTGGATGAAATATCCGGGGTCCGGTCCAGATATACCACATTGCAAAAGACCTTAAGATAATCAAAGGTCCCCACCCAGTCCGAACCCACCATGAAGATATCCACTCCGTAGCGCTGGATATCTTCAATTTTCTGTCCTTCATGGTCCTCTATGATGATTTCATCCGCAAATCCGGTCTGTCTCACATTGTCAATGCGCTCCAAGATGGGGTCAATCACATTGACCTTACCTCTTATCTCATCAAAATGCTCCGTGGTCACGCCTACAATCAGGTAATCCCCCAACGCCCTGGCGCGCTCCAATAATTTGTAATGCCCTTCATGGAACAGGTCGAACGTGCCATATGTAATCACCTTTTTCATACGTAATCAATCCCTTTCCGCTTACCTATGTACTCATATCGGCGTGTTTCGGCAAAATATAATATTTCATCTGCATAAACCTAAATTAACTCCGTCACCCGCACCCCATCAGGCAGTTTCTTTAAGCAGCAGACATACCCGATGCCCTGGTTTTGTATGTCCAGCAAGTCAAAAATATTGTGAACCGGCACACAGGCATGGTTCTCCGGCTGTTCAAACCAGTACAGCCTGCATACCGCCATGGAACCGGCCGGCCTGGCGCAGGACTCATCATTTTCAAATATGGTGGCAAGGGCCTTCTTAAGTACCTCCACATCCTCATGGCTCACCCCATTCTTATCCGCATAAAACGGATTGACCGAGCCCTTTACCACATACAGGCCCTGCTCCACAATGCTCTTTGAGCCCATGGTATCGGAGGATTTGCCTTTGGCGCTGCCTTTGTCCTCACCGTTTGTGCTCTTGGTAATATGGATATCCTTAATCACCACCGGCTCCACGGATGTGCCATGGCATACGGTCACAGCCCCATGGACAGAAGCGCTGGCAGCGGCCTTGACCCCGGAAAAAGCGAATATCTGTCCGAACAGCCGCACATCCAGCCAGGTCCCGCAAGCCATGCGCAGACCTTCTTTCTGCGACCTTCCATCCTTAAGGGCATTAAAAATGTCCTTCCTGGCAGCCAGGCGTTCCGCCAGGGAACTGTACCCGTCCACACAAAGGCTGTCAGACTGGACAAATACAGGCAGACCCATGTGGATGAACCGGTTGCGTATTTTTCGGCGGATACATTCTCCTGTTACTTCCCCGTATCCGTTGTCGTTGGTCCTTGGGCGGTTTCCCTCCAGCGGATCCCCGTTTGGGTTTGCATTGTCCACCCTGAATACCATGATGAAATCCTGTCTGTTCATAAATCTATCCCATTTCCTTCCTGATCGCATAATCATACTGTATAAAATATAGCTGCTGGGAGCTGAACCCTGTCAGGTAAGCACTTCCCAACGGTTCATCGGCATCAGCCTGCCCTGTGGCCATGGCTTCCACTTGTTCCATAAGCCTGCACGCATGCTGTCCCCTCCTCATTCTGTTGGCTTTGTAAAGGTATGGGGTAAGCCGTCTCCGGATTATACCCCAATATCTTCCCGGAGACCGGGAAAACATCTGCATGTATCCGCACACGCCTGATATGCACCCTTCTCTGGCCTCCTGGAAATATAGCCTCTCGATGTAATCGGCAATGGCCAGCAGACGGCCCCAAAGATAACTGCGGTCCGTATTTAATTTATCCAGCATGATGCTTTCCCCTGCCGCGTCCCGGTTAAGAAGGGCGCACGTAACCTGTAAGACCATCATCCAATGGCTGCGTTCACGGAACATACAGGGATTTCCCGCCCTGCGGATAAGATTGGCCATAATGTCTGACGGCATGGGCTGAGCAGATAATATAACGGAAACCACACGGTTGACCTGACGGGCAAATACTGTTTTATCCACAACCGTAAGTACGCCCCCATATTCGGTTCCATAAGCAGCAATCACCACGTCCGGCGCCGAGGGTGCACCTGTAAATGCTCTTTTTCCCGTCGTAAACTGCCAGCAGGCAGTCCATTGTTTAAGCCGCCGGCAGATAACATCTGCGGGCATTTCCGCGTAATCGAGAATTGCCAGCCTGCCTTTATAGTTCTGCTTGTTGGGTGCGTCTAACACCAGCATATGGAACATTCTGTGATCCATAAGGACTTCTGAAAAACACACATCCAGATGTCTCTGGTATGCATCCCTTCCGGCAAAAAAACTGTATTCATGTTTCCCCTGAATATCAGGTGTATTTGCAAACAAATCAAAGGCCAGGGGATTGCCGTCCGCATCCCAGCACACGCGGATATTGCTCCCGAACACACGTCCCTGGCGTTTGATTATCCAGCTTAAAGCGCAGTGAGCCTTAAAACTTGTGACCAGGCCGATGGACACCGCATCAATCCCTTCCCGGAACCAGTCTCTGGAATAGACAATGCTTCCATTTTCATTGGAGGAAATAAGCTTAGCCCAGTCTGAACTCCCCCGTATACCATTCGTATGTTTTCCGGTACAAACCGTATATTCTCCTGTTACATAGCAGATATCCTTCTTTCCCTGCTCCATCACAAAGGCAGTGTAGTACGAGATCCAGCTTTGAAACAGTTCCCTGTTTTTCCATGTCTCTGCCGCATACCCTTCCTCTGCCTCCTGATCCATTACCCTGAATCTGACCACGCAGGACAAAATATCCCTGCCTGCCACTTTCTTCTCCTCGTCAATGGTACCGTCCTCCTCTGGTATGATGACATTGGCCGCGATCAAGTCAGAGGCTGTCCGTTTCCGGTTCAGGTATTGCCTTACCGCTTTTAACTGGGGAACCGCGTAAGTGCTTAGGCTCCAGGCAGCAAGCAGCTGCTCATGTGCCCTGCACCGCTTCTGTATATCCAGAATCATCTGTTTGTCCTGTATATAGGAACCTGCATCGCTCATAAGATACACCAGTTTGTCATTTAGCGGATTAGGCGGCGGTTCCGGACCGGACCGGCTGGCAGATTCCACCGTGGAGGGAACAATTGTATATACCTCATCCTTCCTGATATCCAATACACATGCATCCAGAAAGTTCCCCTGCATATCAATTGTCACGGTTATATGCGCCGTCAGATATGTATGGAACAACGGCAGAAGCACTGCATCCGTATCCTCCCTCTTTGCACCAGCCCGGGAAGACTGGCTGTCATATACCCCGGCCAGGCTCTGCAATAAATTCATCTGCTAATCCCCTCCTGCCCTGCATGTTCTGGTAATGCACTCTTCCTGATCCGGAAAACAGATTACACCCTGATGCATCCTGTAAGGCGCCAGACGGATTACGCCCTTTTCAAAATCCCTGCTGTGGACCATAACTCCAAAGTCCATATCCACAGCGTCATAATATCCTTCCCCATCCCCGAAGAGACATGGCCTGACATATGCGAAGCATTCTGTGATTCCCAGGTGGACCGGCAGCTTCCCTCCCCGTCTGAGCCACCGCAGCATGGATTCATAGTGCTTTGCAACGTTGCGGTCCGAGGCATACCGTTCACTTCCCCAGGCCAGCTCAACCTCAATCTGGTAACATACATCCCTCAGGTAACTGTAATACCCCAAATCCTTCCCTCCTGTCTTATAAACAGGCAGAAGCTTGCTCCTTGACTGGTACCGGATGGGATTCAGGATCCTAATCCGCAGCGGTTTCCACTTTATGGACGGTTTCCAGTAAATGCTTTCCGTCAATCCCGTAACAGCTGAACAGGTAGGAACCGGATATGAATGCAAATCCCCGCCAGTTTTGGTCATTGGATTGGTAAACAGCGCATATTCTCCTCTTATCTCGTAGCATATTTTTGGCATGTCCCTTCCCTGGGAAGGGATTATTTTTTTATCGCTCAAAAAATCACCTCGTCAGCCATCGTGTGTTCATCACCATGGTTTTATCTATCATATATACTAGGATTCATCTGCAGGCAGGGTCCCGGTTATGGTGTGGTTATGGTTCTGGTATGATAAGGCACCGTTCCAGAAAGCAGGAACATAGAAACCGGAACCCTATGCAATGCGGGACAGCTCATATATCTGGTGTAAGCTGGGTAGTCCTTCAATCCTCATATGCCGTCAAGGCTATGTAAAATTCATTATCCGTGTATTGGTATATCTCTCATATATGCTAACTTCAATCCTCACAGCCGTTAAAGGCTGTGTTTCCGTAATTGCTTACTGCTTTTATGGTTTACGATTTGTCATATATCAGCTTTATCTCTGCATTATATTCTTCTTCCTGCTTTCCATAGGTCTGCCTTTAATATAGAACCTATTTATTTTTATCGGCGGTAATGGTTAAAATATAATAGTTTTAATTGTACAAGGTTTATTTTTACTCCCAGCCGGTCCAAGAAGGTATGTTCCAAACAATCGGATTAAAAAAACTGACCCTCGGAATCTATGTTCCGCGAGTCAGTCATCGCAACTATATATACAACTAAAACCATCCCCCCTGCTGTCTCTGAAGGGTTTCATCCTGCGTGTCACACCAATAATGCAGTCATAACCGAATGTTCCATATCGTCAATATTATAAACATGCTCCATCACTTCAAAGGTTTCCCGCAGATTCCCTCTGGCACTTTTCCAGCCAATGCCATCTGTAAACCACACAAAGGAAAATCCTTCGATTGTGTCCGCCTCCTGGGAAAGCATTTTATAGCTTCTGGCGGTTTCATTCAGCTTCGAGCCCCCGCTGCTGTAAAAATTCGTTTCAACCGCATAAATCATGGACTCTGTTTTTACCACGAAGTCAAACCGCTTTGCGGCCTTGCCCTCGTTGGATAAAGCGGACAAATCAATATCCCATTTATTCTCAATATCTTTCAGGTACATCTCTTTAAAATAATTCTCATCCTTCGTAAATCCTGCGGCAATGATATATTGCTCCACCAGATCTTCCATCTGGTGCCCGCCCCGGTTCTTACGTCCATTGGAGTCAAGTCCTGTCTCAATCCCCAGCGCATAGTCTACCAGATTGTTTACCAGATGCTTCTGCAGCAGGTCAAACAATCCTGTTTTTCTCATGAATATCTTATATTGATCCATATCATAATTCATTGTTTTAAAATTATACTTAAACGCGCCGTTCTCATCCTGGGCATAGATTTCGTTGCTCCGCACAGCCAGAAGCAGGGGAATACAGGACAGGATTTCCGGATATTTTGTTATTATTTTTTCAAAATCATCTTCTATATTCACAGAACCTATCAGTGAATTTAGTATGTTTAACTCGATTTTTATATCCTCCACATTGCGGACTACCTTGTCAAAATCTATGTAATACCGGTACCCTGAAATACTTGCCCGGAATTTACTAAGCCATGCGTCAAAATCTCTTTTTACCACTCCAGTGCCTCCTGTATCTGAGCCAAACGTCTCTTCGCTATATCCAGATATTCTTCGTTATTGTCAATTCCGATAAACTGCCTTCCGTACTTTCCGGACACCACCCCGGTTGTCCCGGAACCGCAAAACGGATCCAGTACCACGTCCCCCTTTTTTGTGGACGCCAAAATAATCCGTTCCAGTAAATACTCCGGTTTTTGCGTGGGATGCCTGCCGGCCCACTTTTCCGACGGCCTGGTGAGGCTTCCCTCCCACACATCCTTCATCTGTTTCCCGCCGTTCATTTGCTTCATCTGCTCATAGTTAAACAAGTGCCTGGCCTTCTTTTCATCCTTCCTGGCCCACAAAATCGTCTCTGTGGAATGGGTAAAGCAGCGGCAGGCCAAATTGGGCGGCGGGTTTGTTTTCTTCCAGGTAATATTATTGATTATCTTATACCGCTCCTGCTGAAGCGCCATTCCGATTGAATAAATATTGTGCAGGGTACCGGATATCCATATGGTTCCGCCGGGCTTCAGCACCCTTCTGCACATGCGGATCCACCTGCGGTTGAAAGCATGGTTTTCCTTAAAATCCCCGCCCTCATCCCAGGACGCCTTATTGACTGATACCATTCTTCCCCCTTGGCAGGTTATACCGTTATTGCTCAGAAAATATGGCGGATCTGCAAATATCATATCAACACTTTCCGGCTTCATTTTCCGCAGCAGCTCAAGACAGTCTCCCAGATAAAGCTTTTTTGTATCAGTCCCATAATATGCCTGGATTTTTCCCCGCATCAGCTCTTCCATAGATATACCTCTAATAATTCGTAATGATGATCTCCTGACCCACCCGGTTCTTTGCGTCAGAATTTATCATACGCTTTACATCCACCACCACTTTGTTGAAATCTGCATATAACTGATTGATAAAATCTGTGTTGTGATTGGTCAGCATACAGTAGCATCCCCGTTCTGTAAGCTCTCTGAACACGTCAGCCAGACGTCTGTGGCTTTCAATGTCAAATCCCTCCTTTGTGTAAGACTCAAAGGACGTTGGATTCAAGGGGGCGTAGGGACTGTCTATAAAAACAAAATCACCCTTCTCTGCCAAATCACAGGCATTCTGAAAATCGCCTTTCATAATCTTCACCTTTTGAAGGCTTTGTGATACAGCCATGATACTTTCTTTGCTGCAGGATTCCCTCACGCTGTTATTATACGGTACATTAAACAGGCCTCTTCCGTTTACTCTGTAAAGACCGTTAAAGCAGTGTTTGTTGAGGAACACGAATAAAACAGCTAATTCCATATCGTATTCCGCCCGCATCATTTTATCATTATAGTTTTCCCGGACTTTATAATAATACTCTTTTCCTCCATCTGCTATTCTTTTATCATACTCTGAAATAGCATCGGCAAATTCTTCTGGTGAAATTTTTATCTGCAGGTAGGCATTGATCAATGATTCATTTATATCATTAATAATGGATTTTTCCGGCTGCAAATCAAAATATACTGCACCGCCACCCACAAATGGTTCCATATATCCATTAAAATGTTTTGGCAGTCTCGCTTTTATCTGTTCAAGTAATTGTCTTTTGCCGCCCGCCCATTTCACAAATGGCTGTGCACTGATTTCCGTCATCGTGTTTCCTTTCACCCATAAAATCATAACATTTATGATTCATTATAAGTGAAAGTTAAATAAAACACAACCTGCAACTGCCTTCTTTCGGAAAACAAAAATACCCGGGCAAAAATGCACCGGAGAATATTTCCCTAAATTTAGCAAATACTATTTTATGTCAGATTAAATCCAACCGATTGAAGGATAAAAGGAGAAAGAGATTATGAACAAAAATATGCGTACATGGGTCATCGGAATCTGCGTGGCCCTGGTCATCATCGTGGCCGTGGCGGCTGCGTTTGCCAACAGCCG
>OKMM01000418.1_pt1 | contig 10770 bp, 11 predicted proteins | sample 1612131 | NCBI WGS metagenome assembly OKMM01 (sample SAMN04436778, study PRJEB24849) | human gut metagenome | biome: human gut; feature: NICU; material: stool | host: Homo sapiens | place: USA: Saint Louis, MO | collected 2011-05-04 | reverse complement strand
TATATGTGAAGGGATGGAACGGAATGTCTGCCAGACTGTCTGACACCATTCAAGCCCTGGACGATATGGCGCCTACCATACAGGAAGATTATGTGATGGAAAACGGCATTCTAACCATTACAGCGGAGGACAGCCAGTCCGGTATTAACTTTGATGCTGTCTATGCCACGGATGAAGAGGAAAAGACTGTCAAACCCAGCCATATTAATAAAGAATCCGGAGAGATCACCTTCCCCATGGATACTCAGACCCTTGTAGTATTTGTGGCGGATTACGCGGGCAATACCATAAAAAGCTCCTATTTCAGCGTAAAAGACGGCATAGACCTCAGCGGCCGTGACAAGGAATTCCCTTCAGACGGCACCAACGGCACTAACGGCAGCAGCTCCAAAGGTTCGGGCACGGATAAGGAAACCAGCAAGGCCAAGGAAAGCACCAAGGCCAAAGAAACCACCAAGGCCAAGGAGACCACCAAGGCCAAGGAGACCACCAAAGCCAAGGAGACTACCAAGGCCAAGGAAACCACCAAAGCCAAGGAGACTACCAAGGCCAAGGAGACCACCAAAGCCAAGGAGACCACTAAGGCCGCAGAATCCACTAAAGCCGCAGAATCCACCGCGGCCACAACAGCTGCCCTGTCTCCCGCCGACCCCCAGACACCATCGCCTACTCAGTCGTCACAGGCACCGTCTCCCACTCAGGCGCCGCAGGCACCATCACCTACTCAGGCATCACAGGCACCGTCTCCTGATAACGGTTCGGGGGATAATGTCACCATCGTACCCCTGGGCTGACACTTATCTGAGTCTATCTGTAAAAAAATTAATCAAAATAAGACCATGGATCCACTGCACGGACCATGGTCTGTTTTTTGCTCTATATTCTAATTCATTTCTATCCTGTCCAATCTGAAGCCTGTCACTGTCTGCCCGCGTCCATGATATCGTCAATAATATCCACATATTCAGAACAGTATTTTTCGTACATAGGGGCCGCGGCTTCCTGGAACCGTTCTTTCTCCCTGGCATCCAGCTCCGTCACCACGCATCCGGCTCTCCTGACCCTGTCCTCTGAGGTCTTCTCACGCTCATCCCACAGTTCACGCTCATACAGGGCCGATTTCTGTGCACAATCCCGTATAATGTTCCTGTATTCCTCCGGCAGCTTATCCCAGGTGGACTGGGCTGCCAGCTGGAGTTCCGGAACCCTGGTGTGTTCATCCAGAGTGAAATATTTGGCCACCTCATAATGCCTGGTGGACTCATAGGAAGGCCAGTTGTTCTCGGCCCCGTCTATCTCCCCTGTCTGCAGGCCTGAATATACATCCCCAAAAGCCATGGGCACCGGCGTGGCACCCAGAGCCTGAATCGTATCCATCATCAGTTCAGATTCCTGGACCCTGATTTTAAGCCCCTTCATGTCGTCCAGGGACTCAATGGGCCCGGCCGTACTGTAGAAATTACGGGCGCCTGCATCATACCAGGACAGCGGCACCAGGCTGGAACCGCCGAAGGAATTCATGAAATCCGTGCCAATGGGCCCCTCTAACACCTTCCACATGTGCTCTCTTCCTGTATACAGATAGGGCATCTGAAGTACATTCAGCTTGGGCACAAACTCAGCCAGGGGCGACAGGGATACCCTGGCAAAATCCACCCCGCCAAACTGAAGCTGTTCAATCACTGTTTTCTCGTCTCCGAGAACACCGCCCGCATTGACCTGTATCTCCACCCTGCCCCCGGTCTGTTCATGTACCAGCTCTGCAAATTTATAAGCTCCCTGGGTGGTGGGATAATCCTCCGCCTGATTCTCAGCATATGTCAGGACGAACTCCGGAACTGTCTTCTGCGCCGTGCTGTCCTTGCTTCTGCCTGCACAGGACGCGGCCAGAATCATTACAGCGGCGCAGCCCATGAGGTAAATCACATTTTTTCTCAAGCAGCCGTCCCTCCCTTCGCATATATCATACCCCAGTTACCAGACCCGGTCAAGGAGGGCCTGTCCTTTAATTATGCACATTCCTGCCTTCCACCTTAGAGGAGGCATAACGGTAAAATTCTTCTTTCTCATTTCCAAGCACACGGTTTGTAAATATAAATCCATGGGTGGTATCGCTGAATATAATAATCATGGCAGGTTTCCTGGATATCCTTTTTACCGACTTCCACGGCAGCTGCGACGTGTCATCGCCCACCCGGATGTAAAGCCCGTTGTCGTCAATAGAAACCTGGGTGTCCTGGGTAATCCCCGCCGCCTGCTTCTTTGCCTTGGCATAAATCATAAGCGGCTGGATAACTGTAAAAAGGCAGCACCCCAGCACAATGAGACACCTCACGATCCCCTGGGCCTGGTCCCACCTGGAGAAGCCCAAGGCAAATGCCGCCACTGTAAATATGATATTACAAAGTCCTGCCAGCGAACCGTATATATAATACATGGAAAGCTGCCATAAATCCCGCGCTGTTGTCCTGTATGTGTATTTGTATCTCATTCATATGCTCCTTGTACGGATGTCCTGAATCTTAACAGAGTGGCGACATGGCCGCCACTCTGAACTTTCATTATAACATGATAAACTGCTTTCCGGTATTCATTTATTAGTGGGCCAGTACAGATGGAAGCCACATGCTGACAGCCGGAATAAAGGTAATCAGCAGCAGGGTGATAATCATACACACATAGAATGGAAGCGTAGCCTTAACCACCCGCTCCATGGGCACCTTGGAAACCGCAGAGCCAATGAACAGAACAGCGCCAACAGGAGGTGTCAGAAGTCCGATACCGCAGTTAAGCACTACCATGATACCAAACTGAATCGGGTCCAGACCAATGGATGTGGCGATAGGCAGCAGGATAGGGGTTGCAATCAGGATGATTGGCGCCATATCCATGATACATCCGAGCACCAGAAGAATCAGGTTCAGCAGCAGGGCCAGAATAATGGGGTTATTGGTCATGCCGGTGATTGCGCTGGCGGCCAGGATAGGCACATGCAGCTGGGTCAGGCAGAATCCGAAAATATTGGATGTGGCAATGAGAATCATTACAATGGACAGGGTGTCCACGCTGTCTCCCAGGACTCTCCATACGCCCTTCCAGTCCAGTCCCCTGTAGATAAACACGCTGACAATCAGGCTGTAGATAACTGCAACTGCTGCGGACTCTGTGGCCGTAAACACACCGCCCACCACGCCGAATACAACTATCAGCACAGCTGCCAGAGCCCAGAAGGAAACACTCAGCTGCTTAATCAGGTTGATGATGCTGAACTTCTCGCCCTTAGGGTAATTACGCTTAACGGAAATGATATAGGATCCTATCATCAGCGTTACGGCCAGCAGTGCTCCCGGTATATATCCTGCCAGGAAAAGGCTTCCCACGGAGATACCGCCTGCCGTGGTGGCATAGATAACCATATTGTGGCTGGGAGGCACCAGCAGTCCCTCACAGGATGAAGTGATGGTTACTGCTGTTGAGAAATCGTCATCGTATCCCTGGTCCACCATCATGGGAATCAGGATGGAACCAAGAGAAGCCGTATCTGCAGAAGCAGAACCTGAGATACCGCCAAAGAAATAAGAAGCGACAATATTAACCATTGCCATGCCGCCCCGCATCCATCCCACACATGCATTGGCCAGTGCAATCAGCTTTTCGGAAATACCGCCGGAACCCATCAGGCATCCCATGGTGATAAAGAAGGGAACAGCCATCAGGCTGAAGGAGCTGATTCCCTTTACCATCTGCTGGCAGATGGTAGTCAGGTTATGTCCCTGGAACAAAAGGCAGAACACAGATGAAAGCGCCACCGCATAAGCGATGGGGAACCGTAAGAATACCATCAGGAAGAAGCTGCCCAGCAAAACCAGAATTGCCATGCTATTTGCATCCATTACTCCATCCCCTCCTTTACAAAGAAACTCTTAACATGATTGTATAAGGCCTCTACTTCAAAAACCAGCATGGCCACGCCGGCCAGAGGCACCGGGAAATACATCCAGAACCTGGAAACCTTGGGCATGCTCACATAGGTACCTTTGGAGCCGATTCCTGTTGCATACTTCCAGCCCACTGTAATCATGATTACCGCCAGCGCAAGTACTGCCAGGTCAGCGATGATATCAAGGCTCTTTACCACCTTAGCGGGCAGATACCGGTCAAATGCGGTCATGCGGATATGGGCGCCTCTTCTGATGGCAAGAGCTGCCGAAAGCACTGCCATATAGGACATGCAGGTCAGAACAACCTCTTCACTCCACGCAGGATCGGGAATGAACGAAATGTACCTTCCTGCCACAGCCATGGTGGTGATAAGGATATCCACTACCAGAAGCAGCTTGCAAAGGAACAGTACAACCCTGTATGTCATATCATATGCAGGCCTGATTTTATCAATCTTTTGAAATATTGCAGGCATATTGATTCCCCTTTCAAAAACTACAGGCACAGAGTTTATTCATTTGCCCTGTGCCTGTCTGATTGCCGTTTATTATTTGTTCATGTCAAGAATCTGCTGATACAGTTCAGCCTGGTCCTTTGTAGAAGACTCGATGATGCCTTTACAAGCATCCTGCCATGGCTTGATATCAGGAACCTCAACCACGTTGATGCCATCAGCCTTTAATTCCTCAAGCACCTTGTTCTCAGCTTCCTCAGAAATGGTTCTGTTGAACTGGGATGCAACCTTGCCGGCTTCCATCAGGATGTTCTGCTGCTCTTCTGTCAGCTTATCCCATGCTTCATCTGTGATGATAACCTGGATTGCGCCCAGTGTATGGCCGTCCAGAATCAGGTTTGGAGCAACTTCCTGGAATGCGTTGGACTTGTAGTTTGCGATTGGCTGCTCAGCACCGTCCACAACACCGGTCTGAAGTGCGGAGTACAGTTCGTTAAAGGAAACAACCGTTGGGCTTGCGCCGAGTCCTTCCACCATACCATTCATAATCGGGTCATTGGACACACGCAGCTTCATGCCCTTTAAGTCGTCTAAGCCCTTAACTTCCTTAACTGTGAAGAAGTGACGGAAGCCTTCCTCGCCGTAGTACAGGCCTCTTACGCCAAGTCCGTTGTCATGAGGTTCCATGAGGAATTCAGGAGCCAGTTCGCTGTCAGCAAACTTCCAGAAGTGGTCACGGTTTGCAAATGTATAAGGAATGGACAGAAGCACGGACTTCTCAGCGCCGTAGCTTGTCAGGGCAAATGCGGAAATACGGGAAATATCAATGGTGCCGCCGCCGCCAAGCATGGTATCCAGAACGTCGTTCTCTGAACCAAGTACACCGCTGGCCTGCAGGTCAATCTTAATCTTGCCGCCGGACAGTTCCTCAACAGTCTCCTTAAATTTGGTATCAGTCTGTCCCACAATGGTATCTAACGGGTTAACCTCTGCCATAACCAGAGTAACCTCAGGCATGTCGCTGGTATCAGCTGCTACCTCGGTATCAGCTGCTTCTGTCTTTGACTCCTCAGCAGCATCCCCCTCTGCCTTTGCGGCCTCTGTAGGTGCCTCAGTTGCTGCGGGAGCCGCTGTGGTTGCATCAGGGCTCTTTAAGCCGCAGCCTGCCAGGGAGCCGGCTACCATTGCTGCACACAACGCGGTACTAATCCATCTTTTTTTCATGAAACGTGTCCTCCTCTTAATACTTTTTTCATGCTTTCACATGATATTTTTATGTTTTCTTAACACTGATTTTATTATAAGAGTATTTTGCGTTTCTGAACATAGTAAATTTTTGTGAATCATAGTAGGATTTTAACTTGTTTCTCCCATCCATTTATGCAAATATCACATATATGGTCTTTATACAATCTTTATCCCTTCTGGAAAATAGACAATCTGTACTCAGTGGGGCTCTGTCCCGTTATGCGCTTGAACACCTTTGCAAAGTAATTGGAATCCCCATAGCCCACTGCCCTTCCAATCTCCTTCACATTGACCGTTGGCTGGCTTAGCATCTTCTTGGCCTCCTTTATCCGGTACTGTGTCAGGTAGGATGTGAAATTCTGGTCAAAACACTGCTTGAACAGCTTGCAGAAATAGGCCTCTGAATAATTCATGGCCCTTGCGGCATCCTGCATGGAAATGTCAAACATATAATTCTCATGTATGTACTGGCTGATTAAGGATGTAACCTTTGACAGACGGGCATGTCCTCCGTCCTCCGGCTCCTCTGTGTCTGGCGGCGCAGGAATTTCATTTTCATTTTCATCCCCATCCCCTTCATCCTGCCGGCGTTCCCCCGCAATATGCATGGCTTCCTCCACCACTAACATCAGTTCCTCCTCGTCGTAAGGCTTCAGAAGGTAATCCAGGGCCCTTACCGTGATGGCCTTTTTTGCATAGGAGAACTCGTCAAAGGCTGTCAGGAATATGATGCAGCAGTCCTTGTCGGCCTGCCGGATCTGCTGGGCAGCTTCTATGCCGTTTATGCCCGGCATCTCGATGTCCAGAATGGCAATCTGTATCTTCTCTTCCTCATAGATCTTAAGGGCTTCCCTGCCGTTGGCTGCCTGGAAAATCCGGCACCTGTCCCCCAGATTTTTCTGTAGCGTCTTATAAAGGACCTGCCTCTCAATCATCTCATCATCCGCAATCAGTAAACGCAACATCCGTTCCCCCCTTATATCTTCTGATAGTCCTCTTCCCGGGCGGCAGGCAGGATAATCTGGACCACGGTCCCCTTGCCTGCCTTGCTGTAGATTCTCAAATCCCCATCCTCGTACATGGATTTAATCCTCTGATATATATTCCCCAGCCCAATTCCCACCCTGGCTGTCCGGTGTCCCTTAAGGGCATCCATAAGCCTTTTGAGCGCCTCTTCCTCCATCCCCACACCGGTATCAGCCAGGGAAATGACTATCTTGTCCTTCCGCTTCCATATCCTTAAAAATATCCTCCCTCCCTCCTCCTTCCTGGCTATGCCGTGTATGATGGCATTTTCCACCAGCGGCTGAAGGGTAAAAGCCGGTATCATGGTCTCGCCGCCGTCCACCTCCACCCTAAGGTCATGGCTGATACGGCTGCCAAAACGCATCTGCTGTATGTACATATAGTCCTGCACCACCTTAAGCTCCCGCTCCAGGGGCATCACGGAGTCCGTGGATTTCAGGTTATAGCGGAACAGCCTGCTCAGGGCATGGATCATCTTCTCTGTTGTGTCTGCATCCTCAATCTGGGCCGTACTGGCAATCATATTCAGTGTATTGAACAGAAAGTGGGGATTTATCTGGTTTTTCAGCATCTGCAGCCGCACCTCGTCCAGCTGCTTCTCCATTCTGTGCTTTTCCGTCAGGGCTTCAATATATCCCCTGGTACTGGCTTTCATGGTGCAAAAGGCCCTGACCAGGCTGGCGATCTCATCACTGCCCTCCGCACAGGTGTCCGGGCCCGTAAAATCATTTTCCCCTATCCGTCTGGAGTCCTCCGCCAGCTCTACCATGGGGCGGACAATGTTTTTCTGGACGGAACGGTTCAGCCATCTGACCATCAAAAGGGCTGCCGCGCCCCACAAAATACTGACTGCCGGCACAATAATGAACAGCGGGCGCTGCATCTCATACCGCTCATTGCCCGACTGCACGGTCATCTGTTCCAGACGGCCCGCATGGGTTGCCAGATATCCCTGAACCCGGTAAATGGTATAGAGGCGGTCCAGATAATCCGGCGCCCCTTCCTCCATCTCCAGAAACGCATCCCTGGCAGCGGCGTAATTCTCATACATATTTAAAATGGACCAGGTGACCCCATAACGGTCCGCACCGATCTCCTCATAGTCAAAGGGCAGGGACTTAAGCGCAGAGCGGGTCCTGGCGCAGGACATCTCATATTTCTCCCTGTTTTCAGGCGACCTGTCCCCTGCATAATACTGGAAGGAACTGCTCTCAGCATCCATGGCCGACCAGAAGGCCAGGCTCCGCGAATTGCCCATAAGCAAATCCCCGAATCCCTTCATGCCATAGCCGGCAATCAGCATCACCGCTGTTATGGACAGGATGACCACGGCGGCCGTGGAAATGGTAATCCATCTGACCTTCCGCTCCAGGGAGCAGGACATCCAAATACCATGCAGTTTTCTTCCTTGCCTTCCTTCCATCCAGTCTACCTCCATCGTTCATAGCTTATTCTATAATAGTTTTTAACATTTTGGAAGAGACAAACCAAAAACATGGCGGAACTTTGTATTTTTGCGCAGCAAAAAACGCCTGCAGCCAGTAAGGCAGTCTGTATTTACTGACATAGGCGTTTTCCTGAGGCCGCCGGCCGTAAGCCGCGGACCATCACAGCAGCTGGTCCTTTTCGGAAGGCACATACACTGCAATATCCTCAATATCGCAGTCCAGTATCCTGCAAAGGTCATTCACAGTCTTCATGGATATGTCCATGTTGTGTTTCAGCCTGTGAAGGGTACTGTCCGACACGCGGTGCTTCTTTGTAAGTGTGTACCAATTTTCCTCAGATTGCTCCAGTGTCTTCCAGAATGGTGAATAATCTATCATCTTTATCTCCTGTATACGCTCAAGCCGCCGAAGGGCTGGTTTCTTAGATAGATTAAGCATAAGTTAGATTTCACATCTTGAATATCTTCGCAATTACGAATATACTATATAAATGTAAATGCTGTTATTTACATATCTGAAAGGCAGGGCAAAGCAAATGGATTATTTCACAAAAGAAGGCATGAAAAAGCTTCTGGAGGATGAAGAGGTAGTCCGCCGTTTGACGGAGTTCATGGCCATGGATGGTGCGGCCTATTTCGAGGAGGTGCGCTCCCATCTGTCCCCTGAGGAGCTGGAAGAATATCTGGATGAGAACCCGGACGAGAGAATCTATCTGAAAAAATAGGTATCCATCCAATATTTCCATCACGTAAAAGAGCGGCCTGTCAAATGACAAACCGCCCTTCTTCATCTTCTTCCTCAAAGTAATCCTTATAGTCCACCTCAATAGAACGGCGCATACGTTTCATGCTGTAATAAAGGTGTTCCTTCAAGGCTTCCTCCAGCCCTTTTTCATTTTTATCCGCAATCAGACGGAATAAATCCTCATGCTCACCGATAATGCGCATAAAATCAGTTTCCGTGATAAAGTCCAGCATCCTGAACCTGGTATAGTGGAGCTGCTGGGCCTGAAGCATCTCCCACAGCTTCTGGCGCCTGACAGCCGCAAACCAGATGGAGTGCATCTGCGCGTCCATACGGTAAAACTGCTCCGGCTCAAAACCCGGTTCCCTGATAACAGCCCTCTGCTGCGCAATACTGTGGCGGATGTCCTCCATGACCATGGGCGTCTGGATTTCCAGGAAATCCCTGAGCACCATGGTTTCCACGGCCACGCGCATATATATCATCTGCTTGATGTTGTCCAGGCTCAGAAGAGTCACATAAGTGCCGCGGTAGGGAATGGTCTCTGCAAATCCCTGCTCCTGCAAAAGCCGGAGCGCGTCACGCACCGGTGTTCTGGACACCCCAAAGCGCTCGCATATATCATTTTCACTAATCATCTGGCCCGGCTTAAGCCTTAAATCCAGGATTTCCTGCTTAAGTGTCTCGTATACAAGCTCTCCCCGGTTCTTGAAGTTCATCTCTCCCATGGCTGGACCCCCTTATCAATACCCGCATACAGCACAGGCATAAAATGCCGCTCTTCCTATCAAACAGTCCGGCCGCATCAAAAGCTGCCGGACTGCCAACTGGTCTATATTATAAATGATTCCCCCGGAAAATTCAAGCCGGATTATTTAGGCTGCTTGCCGATGTATGCCAGGATTCCTCCGTCCACATACAGCACCAGTCCATTGACGAAATTGGATGCGTCGGAAGCCAGGAATACGGCAGGTCCGCCCAGATCCTCGGCCTCGCCCCAGCACGATAAACTGGTCAAATGGATGTCTGGATCCGTCAGGCTGAATCTCACGCAGCGGAGCGGTCTGGGGAGTGGCAATGTAACCGGGCCCGATGCCGTTGCACTGGATGTTGTACTCGCCGTACTCGGAAGCAATGTTCTTGGTCAGCATCTTAAGGCCGCCCTTGGCTGCGGCGTATGCGGATACGGTCTCACGGCCAAGCTCGCTCATCATGGAGCAGATGTTGATAATTTTTCCGTGGCCCTTCTTAATCATGCTGGGGATAACTGCCTTGGACACGATGAACGGCGCGTTCAGGTCCACGTCAATAACCTGTCTGAACTCGGCAGCCGTCATATCGCACATGGGAATCCTCTTGATGATGCCGGCATTGTTCACCAGAATGTCCACCACGCCTACTTCCTTCTCAATCTTTCCAACCATCTCATTGACGGCGTCCTCACTGGTCACGTCGCATACATAGCCGTGGGCTTCGATTCCCTCTTCCTTGTATGCAGCCAGTCCCTTGTCAACCAGCTCCTGCTTGATATCATTGAACACGATGGTTGCGCCTGCGCCTGCCATGGCCTTGGCGATGGCAAAGCCGATTCCGTAGGATGCACCTGTAATCAGGGCTACCTTGCCCTCCAGTGAAAAGTTATTTAAATAATCTGCCATTTCTTTTTCCTCCTTGATTTGCTTATCTCATCTGATTGGGCATCATGGTGTCCATGTCGTCAAACTCCATGTTCTCTCCGCCCATGGCCCAGATGAATGTATAGTTGGATGTGCCGGCTCCGCTGTGTATGCTCCAGGAAGGGCTGATAACGGCTTCCTCGTTCTTCATCACAATGTGCCTTGTCTCGGTGGGCTCCCCCATCATATGGAAAACCACGTTGTCGCCTGGAACCTCAAAGTACATATAAAC
>OKMM01000414.1_pt1 | contig 10820 bp, 7 predicted proteins | sample 1612131 | NCBI WGS metagenome assembly OKMM01 (sample SAMN04436778, study PRJEB24849) | human gut metagenome | biome: human gut; feature: NICU; material: stool | host: Homo sapiens | place: USA: Saint Louis, MO | collected 2011-05-04 | reverse complement strand
ACATACGGCTAGCAGCGCCGGAGGCAGGTACGAATTTTACGATTTTCTTGTTTTTAGCCAGATAAGCGTCCCAAGCATCCATATAAGAAGCCTGTTCCTCTTTAGATATTACCATAATACCTTTTTCTACCGAAGCGGAGGCCGCTATCTCAAGGAAAGGGAAACCTTTTACGAAGCAAGCGAGTTGCTCTTCAATCTGTTTTTCGCTGATTCCTTTGGCTTTCAGCTGTTCTAAATCGTTTGCGTTTAACATAGTATAGTATTTAATGTGAATAATCTCATCAGTAACACCACAGGGCACTTATGCGCTATGTGTATCGCAAATGTATAAAATAACCGCAAGATACATGTTGAAATTCCATAGAAAAAAGTATTTTTACAGCATGTTTTGCGGTTTGTCCTCAACCGGGCAATAAAAATGATATAACTATGGATACAATTGGATTCTTTACGTCTGAGGAAAAGAAGCTGTTCTTCTCCAAATACAGGCTCCTGTTACGAAACCTTTACTCTTTCCTCGAGAGGGAAGATATCCGAAAGATGAAGGAGCTGATGAAGCGGGTTGTCGCCCTCGATTGCTACGGCAGGGATAAGAATGGTATCAACGGTTTATTGCGAAATATTGACACGGCCTTGATCGCCACCTTGGAGATTGGCTTGAAACGTACCTCGGTCATCGCCCTCCTATTATACCGCCCGGTATTGAAGAAGGCGATCACGATAGAGGAAGTGGAGCTGAAATTCGGGACGGACGTGACCTTGATCATCCGTCGCCTCTTGAAGACCTCCGACTTGTATGCCCGGAACACCGCCGTCAACTCGGAGAATTTCCATCATTTGCTTTTCTCGTTTGCCGAGGACGTACGTGTGATCTTGCTTATGATCGCCGACCGCCTCTGCCTCATGCGTATGGGAAAACAGATGCAAGAGGATGATCGTATCCGGCTGGCTACCGAGGCCTCTTATTTGTACGCTCCCCTCGCCCACCGACTGGGTTTATATACGATCAAGAGCGAGCTGGAAGACCTTTCCTTGAAATATACGGACAGGAAACAGTATGACTTCATCAAGCGGAAACTGAATGAGACGAAACGCTCCCGCGACGCTTATATCGCCGAGTTCATCGCCCCGATCAAGCGGAAGCTGGCAGCGGCAGGATTCAAGTTCGATATCAAGGGACGTACCAAATCCATACATTCCATTAATAACAAGCTGAAAAAGCAGCAGGTGGAGTTCGAGGGTATCTACGATCTTTTCGCTATCCGGATCGTATTGGATACGCCGCTGGAGAAGGAACGCTCGGAATGCTGGCAAGTCTACTCCATCGTCACCGATATGTACCAGCCCAACCCGAAGCGTATGAAGGACTGGATCTCCATCCCGAAGAGCAACGGTTACGAGAGCTTGCACATCACGGTTATGGGGCCGCAAAATAAATGGGTAGAGGTGCAGATCCGTACGAGGCGGATGGATGAGATCGCCGAGCGAGGCCTAGCGGCGCATTGGAAATACAAGGGCGTGAAAGCAGAGAGCGGGCTAGACGAGTTCTTGAATACCGTACGTGCCGCCTTGGAGGCCAAGGAGAATAATCCGCTCGACTTGATGCAGGATTTCAAGATGGATCTATATAAGGATGAGATCTACGTCTTCACGCCTACCGGCGAGCTTATCAAGCTGGCCAAGGGAGCGACGGTCCTCGATTTCGCCTTTGCCATCCACACGAAGCTAGGAAGCAAATGCGTGTCGGCGAAAGTGAACGGTAAGAACGTTCCGATCAAATACACCTTGAACAACGGCGATAGCGTATCCGTCATCACGTCGCCCGCCCAAAGCCCGAAGCGGGATTGGCTGAACTTCGTCGTCACCTCCAAGGCCCGTGTGAAGATCAAGCAGGCCTTGAAGGAGGAGACGGTGAAGGCCGTGGAATTCGCCAAAGAGATGTTGCAGCGCCGCTTCAAGAACCGGAAGATCGACATGGACGAGCCAACCATGATGCGCTATATCAAGAAGAAAGGATTCAAGACCGTCACGGACTTCTACATCGAGATCGCCGAGGAACGCCTCGATCCCAACCAAGTAATCGACGAATATCTGGAGGCTTTCCGCAAGGAGACGGAGACGAACGAGCGTACCGAGGTGCGTAGCGCAGAGGAATTCGTGACGATGACTCCGGTGGAGGAGATATCGACGAACAAGGATGTCTTGGTGATCGACAAGAACCTGACGGGTATCGAATATAAACTCGCCAAATGCTGCAACCCGATTTATGGCGACGAGGTTTTCGGTTTCGTCTCCACGCAGGGTATCAAGATCCACCGTATGGATTGCCCGAACGCCCAAGAGATGTTCAGCCGCTTCGGCTACCGGATCATCCGCGCGAAATGGAGCGGCAAGGGAGACAATGGCTATACGGTTACGTTGCGGGTGATCGGACGAGACGATATAGCGATCGTCACCAACATCACCTCCGTGATCGGAAAAGAATCGAACGTCACGCTTCGCTCCTTAAACATCAACTCGGTAGACGGATTATTCCAAGGTAACTTTACCGTATTGGTAAGAGATACGACCGCGTTAAACTTGCTGACGAAAAAGATCAAGGCGGTAAACGGCGTGAAAGCGGTAGAGCGATTAAATTCTTAGACAGTGTACTGTGCACGAAGTACCGTAGTACTCTGCACGAAGTACTACAGTACCCTCTAGGAAGTACCGCAGTACTTCGTACAGGGGACTGTACCAACTGTAAGACTGGGTCTTGTGACTATACCCGGATCACAGAATCGGCTTCAGCCCCATCTTCTCCGCACGTTGTATTAGGAACTGCCGGGCCGCCTCATACTCGTTCGGGATCACGCCGTCGAGGATGGCGTTCTTGATCGCCTCTTTCAGCACGCCGACAGGCTTGGAGGGAGCCAAGCCAAACGTCTCCATGATCTCCTCGCCGGATACCGGGGGTTGGAAGTTACGGACACGGTCTTTTTCCTCTATATCGGCCAGCTTCTCGCGCACCTTACGGAAGTTGTTCAAGAAACGGCGAACCTTCTCCGGGTTCTTGCTCGTGATATCGGCCTCGCACAGTTTCATCAAATCGTCGATATCATCTCCCGCGTCAAACAGCAGACGGCGGATCGCCGAATCCGTCACCTCATCGTCCGACAAGGCGATCGGACGCATATGCAGGCTTACCATCTTCTGCACGTACTTCATCTTCTCGTTCATCGGGAGTTTCATCTTCCTAAAAATACCGGGGATCATCCGCTCACCGATAAAATTATGATTATGGAACGTCCATCCCAAGCGAGGGTCGAAACGCTTCGTGGCAGGCTTGGCGATATCGTGGAAGAGGGCGCTCCAACGCAGCCATAGATTATCGGAAGTCTTGCTCAAACGATCCAGCACCATCAAGGTATGGGCGAAATTATCCTTATGCCCGATCCCCTCCTTGGTCTCCACACCTTTCAAGGCGCAAAGCTCGGGGAAAATCAATGGCAACAGTCCGCATTTATCCAGCAAGTCGAAACCGATAGAGGGCTTTGGCGAGAGGACGATCTTGTTCAACTCGTCCACGATACGCTCCTTGGAGATGATGGAGATACGCTCCCGGTTGCGGATGATGGCGTCGAAGGTATCGGGATCGATAAAGAAACCTAATTGAGTGGCGAAACGAACCGCGCGCATCATCCGGAGCGGATCATCGCTGAAAGTAACATCCGGGTCTAAAGGCGTACGGATCGTAAGCTCGTCCATATCCTCCAACCCTCCGAAAGGATCGACCAATTCTCCGTAACGCTCCTTATTCAGGCAAAGGGCTAAGGCGTTGATCGTGAAATCGCGGCGGTTCTGGTCATCCTCCAAGGTGCCGTCTTCTACGACTGGCTTACGGCTGTCATGGCTGTAGGATTCTTTCCTTGCCCCCACGAATTCCAGCTCCAGATCGCCGGCTTTCACCTGCGCCGTCCCGAAATTCTTGAAGACGGAAAGATAAGCGCCACGCCCGATCTTCTTGGCCACTCGTTTGGCCAACTCGATACCGCTGCCAACCGCTACCACGTCTATATCCTTGGATGGGCGGTTCAAGAAAATATCCCGCACATATCCGCCTATTACATATACCTCAACACCTAGCTCTTCCGCCGCCTCCGATATCAAATGGAAAGGCTTCGCGGATATATGATTTACTATCTCTTCCTCGTTTATATACATATTTATGTATTCCAAATCCAATAAAGAGCGCAAAGATAATCAAATTTCATGTACTTTTGCGGTATCAAATACATTGAACGAGAAAGATATGAAAAAGTTAGCGATCTGTATAACGCTCATTGCCGCCATTTTAACGGGCTGTAACGGAGACGAGAAAGCGGCTCAGGCCCGTTTGGACAAGGCCCGGGCCATGTACGAGAATAACGAGTTTTTCGGGGCGAAGAACGAGATAGACAGTATCCGGGCACTCTATCCCAAGGAAGTAAAGGTACTGAAGCAGGGATTAACGCTTATGCGCCAAGTAGAAGTAAAGGAGGCGGAGCGAAACATCGCTTTCTGCGACAGCTTACTCCCGATCAAGCTGGAGGAAGTAGAGGGATTGAAGAAAGGCTTCGCTTTCGAGAAGGATTCCGTTTACGAGGAAATCGGCAATTATATCTGGAAACAGCAGACGATCGAGCGCAACGTGCAACGTTGTTACGTACGTTGCGGCGTGAACGAGGAGGGCGAGATGTATCTGGCCAGCGTATATTACGGCGGACGCCCCATCGAGCATACGGGAATCAAGCTGAGCCTGAAAGACGGCCAATTCGCCGAGACCGCTTCCATCCCGTACGACGGCGGACTGAATTACCGCTTCAAGGATATGGGAAGCACCACGGAGGTAGTGACCTACAAGGGGGAGCACTGCGTCGATGCCGTCAAGTTCATCTACGACAACGAGAAAGAGCGGATCAAGGTGGAATACACGGGAGGCAAGCCTTACATTATATATATGGCGGACGCCGACAAGAAAGCGATCGTCAACACCTTCAACCTCGCCACCGTATTAAGCGATATCAAGAGCATGAACACCTTGAAAGAGAAATCAGAGAAGAAGATCGCTTATCTAAAGAATAAACTGGAGGAGTAGAATTCCTCCATACAAATGGCCTACCTATAAACAAAGCACCGGGACCCCTACCATACAGTAGGAATCCCGGTGTTAGTATACAAACTGATATCCACTATCAGTTATTCATCATTTAACGACTACCTTCTGAGCGGTCTCGCCATCAACGGAAACTACCACGATACCTTTCGATGCCGGCATCACGAAGTTATCTGAAGAAGCGATAGCGGAAGCGGTGGTCTGACCTAAGATGTTAGACAATGTAACCGTCTTGCCTGCCGCGTTCAAGACCGTAACGCTAGCCTCGCCAGCGATTACCGTGAAGCTGGCAACCTCTTCCAATTGTTCGTTGGAAACCGGAGTCGGAGCATTCTCGATCGTGAACGGAACGCCAACATTAGACATTACCACAACATTGTTTACCACACCTACATAAGGAGTCTTCAACTCGCCCGCGGCCACGGTGCGATTCAGCTCTTTCTGGTTCTCCAATAAGTAACCACCATCCTGAGTTGTCTTGAAGGCGAACAAAGCATTGTTATCCAAAGACGGAACGATATTCGCTTTATCGCTGAAGCCTACACGATAGTAAGTAGCGCCATTGCTAACGAATGTCTCGTTAGAATCCCGCAAGGATACCATATAGTAGCGAGGAGAAACAGCTTTGGTAGTTGTCTCCGGCGTATAGATCGATGTCGTGATGAAATACAACGGTTTACCAGCGATCACGGTATCGGCTTCTTGAACCCACAAAGAGAAGTTGTCAGTCTCATAAGTTGACTTCAAGATATCTTGGCCTTCGTTCTTCACTTCGGCGAAGAAATTCAGCGGATTCATCGTCAAGAACTTACCATTCGTACCGAAACGCTTGTGAGAATTGTCGATAGAAGCGTACTCCGGAGCCTCTACAGCGACAAAGTCGAAGTAGTTAACCTTATCGGAAAGGATCAGGTTCGCCGTATTCACGTTCATAAAGACATATTGAGTGGTCGCGCCTACCCTTGTAGCCATCTGGTATTTGCCACCGGTCGTAGCCGTATTGAATACGAATTCCAACGGAGCGGTATAATCAGATAATTTCAACGGCCCACCATTCTCGCTGGCAACCAAATCATTGCTGAAACGTTCTTTCAACATATAAGTCGCATGATACAAGGTATCACCTAAAGCACGGGCACCTAAACCATCCGTTACATTCTGTACGGAATCTTGGCTAACCACGATACGAAGAGCGGCTGCGTTCGCTGCGTCACCGGATTTAATCATCAATACGGAATCTGAAGTAAACGCATACAGATCGTCTACGCCCGGAGTACCGGAGATCAAGTTCAATACATAACCATTATCGGCGAGTTCCTCCGCAGAGAAGTGACGAGTACCCAAGAATTTATCCTTTAAATCCACATTCGCTTGATATTCCACCGTAATAGAATCGGTGCTACCCCCAAATGTATAGGTATTGGCCATACCTTGAACGGCGAAGATCTCCTCGTTAGAAATAATAGTCGTATTCGTATTACGGTCTACAACCGAATACATTCCGTTGTTTTCCTTGATATACCATTGTCCCTTCGGTTGATAAATAGAAGGTTTAAAACCTGCCGCGGTTACCAACTTATCGGAAGCGGCACTCTTATCGTAAGCGACAGCGTATTGTCCGCCCTTATCGCCCTTGCTCGCGCTCTTCAAGAAGTATACGCCTGTACCTGTAGCGATCGTAGAAGGAGTTCCCTTCGTTACGGTAATAACAGGAGCGGCTCCTTGAGCAGGTTGAGTAGAACCCGACTGCAAGTCAGATACGGTCAAGGCTTTCGTCTCGATCACGCTGGCATATACGACACGTACGTTCGGAACGGAGGTCATCGGACTTGCGTTCACGGTCGGAGCGGCAGCGGCATACATAGCCAAAGCATCGTTCTTCAAGTTGATCGTGAAATAGAATTTCTGGAAATCAGCGTTACCCAGTGTATGCAAGCCACTAGCGTCATAGGTGGAGTCAGCCGTAAACTTAGCCCCATATACACCGGTAGCACCGGCGATCACATTCTTCAATGTATCGACACCTAAGTATTTTGCTTTACCATCACTAAATACTTGGTCACCTTGGATTTGCAAGGTCACATATTTAGCGTTCGCAATAGCGCCTGTAGCGGGAGCCGCCGTATTCTTCGCTATCAAGTTCTTACCCTCGAAGATATTTCCTTGATAATTTCCTCCAAACGTCAATTGAAAGACTTGGAAACCATCCCCTAGCTCACTTGCGCTCAAATACATAGCGTCGCTAGGAGCCTCTACGGTAAATTTCGTAGAAGAAGCAGAAGAACCTAAGCTCAAGTCTGTCCCAGCTACATCCAACGCCAAGATTTGATTGTTTCCGTAATAAGCCTGAATAGCGCTACCACCGGCAGCGTCAGAGAATGTCCACTGATTCACGCCCGATGTGATAACAGGCTTTGCCGTAGATGAAGCCGCAAACGACAAAACGGCCTGTGTCTTCTTGTTTTTGAATTGATACACAGGACCAGCAGGAGTCGTGCCCGCATTCGTGATTTGCCACAAGGCAGAATCAATAGCGGCTTTGGTAGCGTCTGACGCCAAAGTTTTAACAATTACTGAATCGGCTTTCTCACCACTTAAAGACAAAACGGAAGAACCTGTCTTTAAATAATAATAGTTACCGGCTTTCCACTGAGCCTCCGGAACGGTCGTACTCGACTGAGCATTAGCCGAGAATACGCCCGCAACCATCAGGGCCGCAGCAATAAGAGTACATTTTTTGTCCATAATCAAATAGATTTTATTTATTAATCACAGTCTAAACAGGGGTTGTTTAGAAAAGGTTTTGAGGGGGTATGAGATTAACAATCGATTTAGCGTCTTATAACAAAAATCGTCCTATTCTCACGAACAGGACGACTATACTACTAAAAATGTAAACAGTGTATTTATATAGTAATATCATGAAACTATATATTTTGGAGAAAAACCGCTCCACCTTCACAGGCAAAACGGCTGGAAATCTAATCTACTCAATAAATATCTTCACAGGCTTACTCGAAATAAGCATGTTCTTTTACGACATGACCTCTGTCATCGAAATAAACCTTATATATCTTACCATTTCTGGAAAGTAATACTACCTTATACTTCACAAACGTGCTATTGTTTGACACCTCAACTGATTTCACCATACATCCCTCATAGGAAGTATTTACCGCATCACGCAATACTTGGGGCATATCAGTTACCTCGATCGGATAAAATTTATCCTGTGCCACTGTTTCCTTAGCGCTACCGACCATCCCGGCTTGCGCTTCTACATCAGGGGCAATAAATAAGCCACATAAAGCGACAATAACCCCGTAAACAATCTTTTTCATACCTTAAAAACCTAAATACCTAAACCTTTTTTCTCTTACATCATAAATTCGCAGTATAGGGTGCAATCTCCGTGCCAAAACTCACCCTAAAAAACGACAAGAGAATAATAAGTTGTAAATCCGACAATTAACCAAAAGCGAAGAATCAATCATTCGGTTACCAAAGTGTGGAACAAACCGTGGAATGTGGAAAATTTCCCCACGAAAGTGTGGAATCTCTACACACTACAATAAAAAACGAGGCCCACCCTTAATCTATATAAGGATGAGCCTTAAATCATTCTACTTAAATATAATCAAATAAAAATACTAAAGTAATAAAATAAAGTTCCGTAATATCGTATACACTCTGTGTCTAATCTCTAATTTGCGATTCACAAAGATAAATCTTTTTGTTCAACCATCTATAAAATAATCGCACATCTAACGAAACTCAAAGATTTTTGAACAAAGAGATTCCTTTTAAGGACAAGTCATAGATTATCACGAACTTCAATCCTTCGCTTGGTGTACGGTAAGTTGCGGGAATGGGAAACCGATACCTACCTCATTGAAGGTCGCGTAGATATTCTTGTTAATATCGAAATACACGCCCCAATAGTCGGAACTGTTTACCCAAACACGTACCACCACGTTTACGCTGCTGTCCGCCAAGGCTGTCAAGGCGATAAACGGAGCGGCCGGCTCGGACAAGATGCGGGAATCCTTCGCTAATACAGACTCTATCACTTGCTTTACTTTCTCATAATCGCTGCCGTATTCCACGCCAAAAGTCCAGTCTACACGGCGAGTCGTCTGGTTACTGAAATTAGTCACAACGCCACTGCTCAAAGAGCCGTTCGGTATATAAATGACCTTATTATCAACCGTACCTAATACGGTATGGAACATCTGGACCTCTTTCACGGTACCGCCAACGCCCTGCGCCTCTATATAATCACCCACCTTATAAGGCTTGAAAAGAAGGATGATCAATCCACCGGCAAAGTTTGACAGGTTACCGCTCAATGCCATACCGACAGCGACACCGGCGGAAGCCAACAAGGCGGCAAACGACGTAGTTTGAACGCCTAACGCCCCTACGACTGAAATAATCAATAAAATGGTTAAACTGACATTCACCAAACTGCCGACAAAAGTCTTGACAGAAGGATCGATATCCCGTTTGCTCAATATCTTCCGAACCAGTTTATTAAGTAAGTTTATAACCAATCGTCCCACCAAGAAGACAATAAGGGCTTTAATAATCGTAAAACCCAATTGGGAGCCATGCTCAACCAAGGATCTGATAGCTTCCTCTAATTTAGAACTCGCTTCTACAGCTGCTAATAGTACCATATCTCTTCTATTTTAGTTAATTTATTAATTATATAACAATCTGATCTTCCAAAAATATTATGAAATGTAGCAAAGGTATAAAGTTTTTTTAATCTGGTAAAACCATGAAATAATTGCGTAGATTCGCGATCAATCAAATAATAGGTTAAATACGACAGCATGAAAATCCTTGCGATACTCGCCGCCCTTTTCCTTTCAATAGGCTATGGCTACGCTCAGACATACGAGAAGTTTGTCGAGGAGAGCCTACGAGCCGCCATGCGCCTCGAACCGGGAAACCCCAACAACTACGCCTTGCTCATGAATCTCGGGACGATACAGCGCAGGCAAGGGAAACTGGAAGATGCCCTTCTCTCCTATACCGCCGCCCTAAGCCGCCATCCGAATAATGAGGCCATACTGGAAAATCGTGCCGGCTTATATACGGAAATGGGTGAGATCGAAAAAGCGACGAACGATTACAATGCCCTGTTAATCTTGAACCCCCATCATCAAGAGGCGTTATATTGCAGGGCGATGCTTCATTTGCAACATAAGAACTATCTGTTGGCCGAGCAGGATTTCGATAAGATACTGGAAGTAAACGAGAAATCCGTGAAAGGACGTCTGGGACACGCGATTCTCGAGAAGCTACGGGGGAATTACGATGAGAGCGAACGCATCTTTAATTACTTGATCAACGAGATGCCCCGCGAATGGATCTTATACGAGGGCCGTGCCGATCTATACTTCATGATGGGCAAGAACGCCCGGGCTATGGCCGATATCAATCGCATTTTCGTGGAAAGTACCCCGACAGCCGCTTTATATGTATTGCGAGGCAAAGTAAAACTCGCCCAATATGAGAAGGCATCGGCCGCCTTAGACTTCAAGAAAGCTGAGGATATGGGATATGATAAAACGACTATCGACGAGTTGATGAAGATGGCTCGTTAAGGCTGTTTTTATACGTATAGTGGCATCGGCTCACGCGAGTAGTGGTATTGGCCTACGCCACTACTCGCGTG
>OKMM01000408.1_pt1 | contig 10906 bp, 9 predicted proteins | sample 1612131 | NCBI WGS metagenome assembly OKMM01 (sample SAMN04436778, study PRJEB24849) | human gut metagenome | biome: human gut; feature: NICU; material: stool | host: Homo sapiens | place: USA: Saint Louis, MO | collected 2011-05-04 | reverse complement strand
GTCGCCGCAGGCTATCATCTGCTCCCGGTCAAGCCCCAGCACTTCCAGCAGACGGGCCAGCGACCGGGCCTTATCAATTCCCTTTGGCATGATTTCCAGGAAATACGGCTCGGAACGGTACACGCTGAAATCGCGACCCATGGCAGCCTTTACCTTAGGCTCCACAGTCACCAGGTAATCGCCGTCATCCAGCATCAGGAACTTGGGTACTTTAAAATCCACATAGGACTTCATGTCTTCCACCTGACGCAGGGGCAGGTGGTTGATGTTGGACTCGGCAATGGCATAGGGGCATTCCACATTGTTAGTAATAATTTCCTCACCCTCATAAGTAAGGATATCTACCCTGTGCTCCTCTGCCAGCCCGATAATCTTCTGATTGGACTCCCTGGGCAGCAGTGAAGAAAACACGGTTTCACCTGTCTTGCAGTTTGTGATCATTCCGCCGTTATAGGACAGGATATAGCTGCCGAAACGTGACAGCTCCAGCTCCCTTGCCAACGGCTCCACGCCGGCCGTGGGCCGCCCGGATGCCAGCACCACCACGTTTCCCGCTTCCTGGGCATTCATCAGGGCCTCTTTTGTCCTGGGTGTGATGATTTTGTCACGGTTGGTCAGTGTACCGTCCAAATCCAGTACGATAATCTTGTAGTCCATCGCCTTTTCTCTCCTGTATCCGATTCTTTATTTCCGCTTATCTGCTTAAGCGTTTCCATGGAACCATTTTATCAGAAATACAGCGCAGTGACAACCGGAACAGGTATTCATCCTTATCAGCTAATCCTTATGAGTCTTATCCCGGAGACCGAAATTCAGCTCTACCAAAGCCCTGGGGCGGCCGCCCTTGGCAGCGCTTTCCCTGGCGCAGACCGTCCCCAGTCCGGCTGCCTGAATCTTACTGAGAATACGCCTGGCGCTCCTGACCGTGATGCCCAGACATTCCGCCAGCTCCGAAGCGTCAAACACATAGCTCTTCCTCACATCCGCAATAGCCTGAATTTTCAAAATGGATTCCATACTGAGTCCGGTCTTTTCGGAAATCGTCTGTATTTTGGGGTCAAAGGATATCATGCTGTACTGAAGCTGCTGCTCCAGGCCCAGGGGGCCCTGGATCTTCTCCTCCTCATCAATCTGGAAGATCCCTCCCTCCCCCTTGCCAAGAGAATATTCCAGGGCTTTCCTGGCATGCATCTCTGCCTGGTAAGCCGTCAGGCCCATGCCCAGGCCTGCATTTACCACCAATCCCAGGTTCTTTCCCTCCCTCTGAAGAATCCTCAGGTCCTTGTGGTTCTTTTTTCCCTTCACCACCCCGGAGTTGGCGTAAATCACGTATTCATCACGCCCAAAGGGGAATACAGATCCCTGGATTCCCCTTACGTAGCGTATCAGTTCCACTTCAAATTCAGCCTTGCTTGCCATGGCACTGTAATACTGATCCTCCTTCTCCGGGAAGTTAGACATCTGTATCAATTCCACCGCAATCTGCGAATACTCTGCCTGGGCCAGGGCCCAGCCCTTTTCCAGATCGGCCAGGGCATCCCTGACCTGGGAGCGTTTGGGTTCCAGATAAAAAACCCTGCCGCCCTTTTCTTCTATCATATGATAGACTGCCACATAAGCAGTGACCGCCACATCGGTCATCTTCTTCTCCAGCAGCTCCATATGCCATGCAACATACTCTTCCTCCGCCACGCCTGCAAGCAGCGGGCAGGTATATATATTCCTGGGCTGTATGTGAAAGGCATCCAGGATATCCTCAATAATCTGCTTCTCCACCACGTCAATACTGAAGGTGTCGATTTCCCGCCCTTCCCTGACCATTTTCAGAAATACTTCCGCAATACTGCTGGCGGACCGTCTGATGTATGTGTAAGGTTTCTGCATCTGGTGATGCCCCAGCACATAGTCGCAGATGCCGCTTCCAGTAAATATCACGCCGTCGCACTCCTGCTCGCAGGTGTCAATGACATCCACGGCCTCCCTTACCAGCTCTCTTGTATATAAACGCACCTCATGACTCTGGTCAATCTGCTGTATTGCTTTCCTGATGATTACACAGGATTCCCTTGGCCCCACTACTCCCACTATCATTTATACTGTCAACCTCCCGATTCTTTGCGCACAGCGCGCCTTATACCGATTATAAATCAGAAGCATCGTATAAATCAACCACCTGATGGTCTTTTAAGAGATTTAGATATTCTTCCTTTGTCAGTGCGGGCCGGAAATCCCTTATGATTTCCTTTCCTTTAGCGCCCTCATCCCACAGCAGATCAATGATGGTAAGGGCCATCATCTTGGCTGGCACAATGTAGGCGGTGTACGGGTCGTCCATCCGGTAATTCTCCGTGTGTAGACCGCCCTTTATGCCGCCTGCCCAGATATGCATACAGGGCATGATCTGGGAAATGTCCCCCAGGTCCGTGGAGCCGGCTGTCTCCCAGTCCTCCACAAACGCATCTTCCCCGGCATGTTCGTAAGCCATCATGTTGTCACGGTACAATCGTGCAATCTGACGTTCCGTGTTCAGAGGCAGATAGCCGATACAGTCGTGAATCTCCACCTTGCCCCCCAACGCCATGGCTGCTGCCTTCATGCTCCGGTTCACCTTATGGGAGGCATCCTCCATGGCGTCAATGGTAAAGGCACGGACCATGATTTCCATGGTAACGCGCTCCGGCACCACATTTACCAGGCCTCCGCCCTCCTTGATTACAATGCTTACCCGCACCTTGTCCTCGTCTCTGAAGGTTTCCCTCAGTGCATGAATATTGTTCATGGCCAGCTCCGCCATGTTCAGGGCATTGATTCCCTGTTCCGGGGCAAACCCGGCGTGAGCCGCCTTTCCCAGGAAATGCACGGTCTTACTGATGAATCCATTGCCCTTAGTGTCCAGGATACAGCATTTCCCCGGCTCCATCTCCATCATATGGCACTGAAGAACCATATCCGTATCGTCCAGGCCACCGCGGTACATAAGCTCCTGCTTTCCTCCCAGATAGTGGATGGTTCCCTGACTCATGAGGCGGTTTCTGTACTCATAATCCACACATTCCTCAGCCGGTATGGCTATAAAGTCAGCGGCGCCCCCCAGGTGCTCCATGACGCCTGACGTAAGGATACCTATGGCTGCCCCGTACATGTTTGCCAGCTGCACATTATGCCCGCAGGCATGAACCATTCCGCCCTCAGCTGCATCCGGGTGGGAGTCGCACATGATGCAGTCCAGCTCTCCCATCACCGCCACCCTGGGCCCGTTTCCCTTGGGACCGGAGGACACACGGCAGCCTGTATAGGATACACCTGTCTCCGGCTCCAGCCCAAGCTTGCAAAAAGCTTCCTCCATAAGTTTTCCCGTCCTGAACTCCTTAAAGCCCAGCTCCGGCGTTTTATAAGCTTCCTTTCCCAGGGCAATGATTTCGTCCCGGTGTTCCTCAATCACATTAAGGCATCTCTGTTTCAGTTCTTCTTTGTCCATATCATCATTCCTTGTCATCTATACTTACAGTTCTGTCATCCGGCTCATGACCCTGGTGGCCTTCCACAGTTCATCCATATCCAATGCTTCCTGCACAGTATGTACGTCCCTCATGCCAACGCTTAATATAAGGCTGCTGCAGCCGTATCCGGCCAATATATTGCCGTCGCTGCCGCCGCCGATAACCATGGGCCTGGGTTCGATTCCCTCCTTCTCCATGGCCTGGGCTGTCATGCGGTATAAATCACTGTCAAGACTTACCTCCAGGGAAGGATATGCCAGTTCATGTTCCATTTCATAGGTGGCCCCCATCTCCAGGCAGGCTGCCTTCAGGCATTCCTCCATGTGAGCCACTTCATCCCTCAGCTTATCCATGCTGTGGGAACGTATCTCGGCGGTAAATGTCACCTCATCGGTCACGATATTGGTGGCTGCCCCTCCCTCGATCCGCCCGATATTGGATGTGGTCTCCTGGTCAATCCGCCCAATATGCATCCGGCTGATTGCCCTGGACGCTGCCACCACTGCATTGATTCCTTTTTCGGGTTCAATGCCCGCATGGGCCTTACGGCCTCTCACTGTGCACCTTATGGCCTCCATGGCCGGGGCCTTATAAGCAATGATTCCTGCCGGTCCTGTGGCGTCTGCTATGACCATGTTCTTACATGGCAGGCGGGACGGGTCCATGTGTTTGGTCCCCTGCATGCTTGTCTCCTCAGAGACAGTAAACATGATATAAAACTCCTTGTGGGGCCTGTTGGTCTCCGCAATATCTTCCACGATTTCCAGTATGGAGGCCACAGCCCCCTTATCATCTCCCCCCAGGGTGGTGGTTCCGTCCGTGCGGATAATATGTCCATCCACCACCGGTCTCACATCCTTACACGGCTCAATCTGGTCCAGATGGGCCACAAAGCAGAAGGGAGGATTACATGGCTCTCCCTTGACATGGGCGATAATATTTCCGCCGTTTCCTCCATATGCCTTCCCGGCTTCATCTATGGAGGCCTCGATTCCTCTCTCCTTAAAATAGTTCATAAGCCATTGGCACTGCTCCATCTCCCCGCCGGAAGGACTGTAAATCTGAACCAATTCCAAAAAACGTTCCTGCATCCGTTCGCGTGACAGCATAGTTATCCTCCTCATTATATAAGCCTTCATGTGCACTTAGCGCCCATGTCCCGGGCGCTTGTGCAAAGTATCCTATCCCTTTTTCTTGTCTATCCCTTTTTCTTATCTGTCTCTGCCTATTATTCTCTGTCTTTCAGTTTATGCCTTTCAGTTTATGCCTTTCAGTTTCTGTCTGTCAGTTTCTGCCTGTCAGTCCCTGCTTATCAGTCAACCTGAAGCTCTTTCTTGTAAAGAAGCTTGCCGGCGTAGATGGAGCCAAATACAGCTACCAGGATTACCACATAGGATGGGTTGCCCGGTATGAAGCTTAAGAAGCCCAGCTTCATGAGCCAGTTCATTCCGATGGCGATGATGGCGGCCACCACGCCAAGTTTGGGACGTGTTGCGGCAAACTGTCCGAATACAGCGCCAAAGAGCGCGGGAAGCAGGAAATTAAGGGCTTCCTTCACAGGTGCAGGGAGAATGTTCAGGATAACGCTGCCCGCAACAGCCCCCACGGTAAGAATCACCACATTAACAAGTATGGACGTTGCAATACCGATGGTGGAAATAATGGAGCCTTCCTCCGTACCCATCTCCACTCCGGCCGCCTCCTGAGCCACGGAAGAACACGGCACACGCATGTTGGAGGTATTGCCTGAAAGGAAGGTCAGGTAGGTACCCGGAATGCCCAGAATCGGGAAATAGGAAATGGGCTCAACAATGTAAAATGCTCCGCTTACGCTGATCTGCATCAGAGTGCCGGCGATAATGGCGGACACCGGAGGCATATAGCCCCGGAAGGCCATCACAAGAGCAGGAAGGAATCCTGCGAAAATGCCCAGCAGCAGTGTAATCTTTCCCCATTTCACGATTCCGGGGATATATGTACCAGAATAATAATCGTTTTTCATCTTCTAACCCTCCTTAGATTACGCTGACAGCATATCCGATGAACATGCCGCTGAACATGGCAATTGCAAATGCCCACTCCCTGAGCCAAGCGATATCCCTGGCCCTTGACAGCTTCACCAGTACCATCATGATAACACAGCCAGCTATGGTAGCGATTGCCGGTGCGTTGGTGAAGGTAAGGGAACCCTCTGCCGTAAAGAAGTTGCCGGAAGCCAGGTTGGCAAACGCCCCCAGCATGGCGCCTGCGGAAATGATGGGAACCATCTTGGCATTGCCCTTTGACATTAAGTGGTTAACCTTGTCCATCTTATCGCAGAACAGGAAGGTAAAAATCAGCCAGCCCAGCGAACCGCACACCATGGTCCATACGCCGCAGGCAAATGCCATGGTATCCATGGTCTGAAGTGTCTTTCCCATGGCCTGGGCGCCGAATCCGGCCGCCATGGCCTCATAGTTAACAGAACCGATAAATGACAGACGCATCCACGCCACCGGCGCACCCATGGTAACCAGCAGGGATATCATGGTGACCAGGATTACTACGGACGGGCCAATGGATGATATCACGCTGCTCTTGATTGCCTTATGTACCTGGTCCGTGGTGAGGGCCGACTCGCTGGCTGCCTTTATAGACCTTTTCATAAACAGAATTGACTGAAATACTACCACCGCTACTGCCAAAGCCGCTGCTGCCCACATCAGAGGGCTGTTGGCATAATCCAAATAATTAACACTTTCGTTCATTCTGACCTCCTTGGTTATTCCCCTTTCCAAAAGCTGCAGTCTTTTGGATTTTCTAGTTTCGGTCATGTTCATAACATGTCCTTATATTTATATTTACTACATTTTATCGGTATTGTCAAGGGTTTTTGTTGAATATTTGTTTGGATAATGGAATGGGATTTGGCATAGGTAGTGCAGAATATCTTAAAGGACGGGGCGGGAGTTGGCTGCGGGCAGCTATCTGCACGGGCGGGAAGGAACAGTGTAAAAGCGCCGGTATTGTTACCGCAAAGGAATATTGCAGTAATAATACCGGCGCTTTACATCAACCGATTCATCTGTCTAATGCTTATTCTGTTTTCCCTTCATACCGCTTCCGGTAATAATCCATGGTCCGGTAGTCAATCACATCCTTCATCTGTTCAGAAAACCCGTCCATTTCCACCGCCTCATATAACTGCGGATTCAGAGCCAGTACATAGCCCTCTTTACGCACAAAAAAACCTTTTCCGGACTGCAGCAAAAAGCGGACCGGGTTTTTTAAGGCTTCTCTGGTACAGCGTTTCTTATCCCATGTACGGAAGTCACTTGTACTCTTATCTTTCGCTAAATCCTTCCAGTTATTTGCCGTATAATAAAACTCCTTATGGCCCCGGTATATATCATCCTCATCAATCTGAGTTTTGACATTGCCATTGTTATAAAATGCCAAAAGGACCGGCATCTTATAGGACTTGGTCATTTGCGTGGTCTCCAGCATCTCCAGAAAATCATTGCCAATACTATTAAATATGGCACGGTTTCTGTCTCCCAGCTCACCCAGGCTATTCAAATACCTCAGATAATGTTTAAACGGACTGTTCTGCAAACCATTACATATCTGGAGTATTTCTTCCTCCATGTAGGTAAACAAATCCATACGGGCCGGCACTCTGCCGCCCAGCATCTCCTTAATACGGAAGTATTCACTGCGGATCCGCTCTTCCTTTTTCGCCCTCTTCTTTGCCATTTCATGGAATAAATCAATCAGACGCAGGTCGAAATCAACCAGACAGTCATCCGGATACTCAAAATCCTGTTGCTGCATTCTTCCGGCTTCCGTACTTGAATAACTTCTTCCGCTTAAAAAGAACGGTGCCGAGCCTGCTTTTTCATAATTACCGATAAAATCCAGTACATTCAGGTATTCCTTATCCCTGCTTTTACGCAGCCCCCGCCCAAGCTGCTGGAGAAATACCACCGGGGATTCTGTGGGTCTCAAAAACATAACCATATCAATTTCGCTGATATCTAACCCTTCATTGAACATATCCACAGAAAAAATAACCTTTAACTCACCACGCTTAAGCTTCTCTATCGCTTCACTTCTCTCAACAGCATACTCGCCGTCTGAATCGCTGTATACAGCTGCCGCCGGAATATTGCGACGGCAGAATTCCTTTGCCATCTGCTCCGCATGTGTGCGTGAACAGCAAAATCCCAACGCCCTTTTTGAGCGGTATTTCATATAGTATTTATAAATCAGTTCGTACTGCCTGCCCTTTATGAATTCCTTTGTCAGTTCTTCCTCATCGTATTTTCCTTTTACAATGCGAATCTTGGAATAGTCCACTGTCTCGTCCAGAATTCCATAATAATGAAATGGTACCAGCATACCTTTGTTAATGGCATCTTTCAGGCCAATCTCATAAGGTACGTTATAATCGCATAGCGCGTATATATTTCTTCCATCCATTCTTTCCGGTGTGGCTGTCAGCCCTAACAGGAACCGGGGCTTAAAATATTCCATGATTTTTTTATACTGGTCTGTAACAGCATGATGGAATTCGTCAATAACAATATAATCAAAATAATCCCTGGCAAAGTATGATTCATTGAGATAATCTGTTTTACCCAAACTGGAAACAGAAGCGAAAATCACGGATTTATCCCTTGTTTTCTCTTTACCATAAAAAAAGCCATAATCATCGGAATGTCTCACATTCCTGAAGCTTTCTGCTGCCTGCTTCAGTATTTCTTCCCGGTGGGCCACAAACAGGACTCTTTCATAAGGCTGAGAATCAAACGCAGCCAGATATGTTTTTCCAATACCTGTGGCGGCGCAGATCAATGCCTTCTCCGATCCTTCCAATCGGCTGTTTTTCAGCGCGTACAGAGCTTCTATCTGTGCTCCTCTTGTCCGTCTCGTCGTCAAGGCTGTCATACCGTTCCATATCCCGGATAACCGCCGGTCTTTTCCATTCTTTGGAATATTGTTTCAGAACCTCATCATTTATGACGATGGAGTGGTTATAAAACAGATCCTCAAAAGTGCCGCAAAACTGATGAAAATTCCGGCTGTCCCGCCTTTCATCAAAATGATAGTTCCATTCTATACCGGATGTAAGGGCGCTGCGTGATACATTGGATGAACCAATGTATATTTCCCCAAAATCCTTTCTTCGGAATATGTAGGCTTTAGGGTGAAACGACCGTCCCTTTTCGTTGTAAAACCGGAGGTCCACCCGGTCCCCCAACCGTTCCTTTATCAGACACAATGCCCCCGGCTGTGTAATTCCCAGATAATTTCCGGTCAGGATTCTGATTTTTACTCCGCGATTCAGCGCCTGCTCCAAATCATCCAGAATCATACGCACTCCGGACTCCATGAGAAACGACACAATCATATCAATCCGCTCAGCCTTTAGCATGCTGAGCTCCAGCTGGTATAACAGAAATCTTTTTTTATCCCTTCCCCCGGTAATGACCTCACAGGGCCCGATTTCCATTTGAATCTGCCTCAGCGATTCTATTTTTTCCTCAATATCATGTTCAGCCATTTTTCTTCTGCTCTCCCCGGACGGACATCACTCGTTACCCACATCTCCAATATGTCAAACGAATTTACATCTTTTAACAGCTTATCCATCTTTTCTTCCGTCATATCCGTAAAATAACGGCCATTGCGCTCACCCTCAGCTGTACCATACTTGAAGGATGTATACAGTATTCCATGTGATGTCAAAGCACGGGCCATTTTGATAAACACATCCTCCAGTTCTCCATAAGCCAGATGCAGGATGGAAGAACATGCCCAGATTCCATCATAGGCTTCCTTTTCATCTAAATCCTGAAAATACATCAGCCTCACTTCAATTCCTGTATATCCAGAAGCTATCCTGACCAGTTCTTCCGAACCATCCGCGGCATCCGCCTCAAATCCCCTGTCCAGGAAATACTTCGTATCTCTGCCGGAGCCGCACCCGAAATCCAGGATTCTGGCTCCCGGCTTCAGATACGACAGGAAACGCTCCTGCATCTCCTTAAACTCCACATCCCTTGTGCTGTCAGAAAATTCTTTTGCATGTTGGTTGTAATATTGTAATGAATCATTCATGAATACAAATGCTTCCTTTCCTAAATAATCCGGCCGCTGTCCTCTATCTACATGACTACTGTCAATCATATCATTTTTTGACATCACAGGCAATTAAAACTAATTTCTCAGTTCCCAATGTTTTATTCACCGATTCCCTCCAGCCCTAATAGACTATACTATACCAAATCATATAAGGAGCATATTGATGAAAAAAGCAATTAGCATTCTTCTGGCAGCAGCTATGGGCGCCGCTGCCCTAACCGGCTGTTCAAAATCATCCGGCAGTTCATCCTCCGGCAACACCCCGCTGGTCCTCAACGAGGTAGCCCATTCCATCTTCTACGCCCCCCAATACGCGGCCATTGAGCTGGGCTATTTTGAGGATGAAGGCATCGACCTGACCCTGGTCAACGGTGCGGGAGCCGACAAGGTCATGACTGCCCTGATATCCGGTGACGCCCAGATTGGCTTCATGGGCTCCGAAGCCAGCATCTACGTATACCAGGAAGGTTCCCAGGACTATGCGGTGAACTTCGCCCAGCTGACCCAGCGCGCAGGCAACTTCCTGGTGGGACGCCAGCCTGAGGACAATTTTAAGTGGGAAAGCCTGAAAGGCAAGAAGGTTCTCGGCGGACGCGCAGGCGGCATGCCTCAGATGGTCTTTGAGTATATCTTAAAGAAACACGGTATGGACCCCAAAACAGACCTTTCTATTGACCAGAGCATTAACTTCGGGCTGACCGCAGCTGCATTTACCAGCGATGATGCGGACTATACCGTGGAATTTGAACCTTTTGCAACCACTCTGGAGAGCGAGGGAAACGGGTATGTGGTGGCTTCTCTTGGAACAGAATCCGGATATGTACCTTACACTGCTTACTGTGCCAGGAAGAGTTACGTGGAACAGAACCCGGAAATCATTCAGAAGTTTACCAATGCCATCCAAAAAGGCATGGACTACGTAAACTCCCATTCAGCCGAAGAAATAGCCAAAACCATACAGCCCCAGTTTAAAGAAACACCGGTGGATAAACTCGCGGTTATCGTGGGCCGTTATAAGGACCAGGATACATGGAAGGATGACACCGTATTTGAAAAAGAAAGCTTTGAGCTTCTGGAAAACATTCTGGAAGAGGCAGGCGAACTGTCGGCACGTGTTCCTTATGAAGACCTTGTGACCACACAATTTTCTGAGCAGGCGGCAAAATAGACGGCAAAACAGACAGCAGAACAGACAGCAGAACAAACAGTAGAACAAACAGCAGGCCAAACAAATAAAAGCAATCAACCGCTGAATACCCTTACTTTTCCGATTGGCTGTC
>OKMM01000407.1_pt1 | contig 10930 bp, 12 predicted proteins | sample 1612131 | NCBI WGS metagenome assembly OKMM01 (sample SAMN04436778, study PRJEB24849) | human gut metagenome | biome: human gut; feature: NICU; material: stool | host: Homo sapiens | place: USA: Saint Louis, MO | collected 2011-05-04 | reverse complement strand
CATTATTTTTTCTCGCGATTGTCCGCTTTGTACGCCAATGGCCCATAGAGGGCAGTTGCGGCAAATAGATACGATCACTCCTTTCTCAGCGGAACCGTATTACACGCCCTCCGTGTCTACTTCATATACATCGCAGACCTCATCAGGCTTGAGTTTTAGTCTGGCAGACAAAAATGCTTCAATATCAAAGGTATTTCGCTTGTCTGCATCAGCTGTGTATTTGAAATTAGGGTGCTTGGTGATGTCGTACTTATCCGAAAGAAAAGGGCGCACACCGCGCAGCTGCAAGATGCACTTGCCGCCATCCATAACAGCAAGCTCATCCTGGCTCATCAGCTCTTTCCCCAATTTTTGATAGTTGAGTGAATGGGATGTTTCCCTCCCACGGCTCTCTCCGGTGTTGTAGGTGTCGATGGTTTCCTTACCCAGCACGGCGGCCAGCTCCTTGAGAGTGGTCGGCTCCTTACCGCCCAGAAAGATGGAAGTATCCATGTTTCCGATAATGGTATCTGCGTTATCCTTATAAATCGCCTTGAGCTGACTCTGCGCCTGCAACACCAGACAGGCGGAGATCTCACGGCTTCGGATGGTGGCCACCAGCTTTTCCAACTTGGGTATCTGGCCAATGTTGGCGCACTCGTCGATCAGACAGCGCACATGAACCGGCAGTCTGCCGTCGTACACATCGTCGGCCTTTTCGCAGAGCAGGTTAAACAGCTGGGTATAACACATGGATATAAGGAAATTAAAGCTGTCATCAGTGTCACTCATGATGAGGAACAGGGCAGTTTTCCTGTCTCCCAGAGTGTCCAGCTCCAGCTCATCATAAGCCGTGACCTCACGCAACTCTGCAATGTCGAACACGGCAAGGCGAGCGCCGCAGGAAATCAAAATCGACTTGGCTGTTTTTCCGGATGCGAGTTGTCAAGGACTTTTTTATCAAATTCAAAAATAAGTTACATTTTCCGCACCTCCTCACGGAGCAGACGCTTGATTTTGTCCTCCATCGTCTCTTTTGCGGTCTGGCTGAAATGGACACGGACGATATAGGTTGTCTTGCCGATCTGCTTTCTGACAGTCGGGCAAGTGGCGGTGTTAGTTGCGGTATTGTTCATTCAAAATCCTCCTGTAAATGAAAAATGCCCGGTGACTGTTCATCATCGGGCGGTGTCAGTATGAGGGAACAAGGCAAGGCGGCAACATTAAGGTATCTATAAAAACCTTGCCGTCTTTGCCACGCTTGCCGTGTTCCTGTTGTCAGTTTCGGAGATAGCAGACCCATGCTGTGCCGTCTTTCTCGGTCACAAGTCTGTCCCCGATACGGCTCTTTGCCGTTCTCATGGTGCGTGAAGAAATCCCACGCTCATTGACTGCCTTTTCCAACTCTGCGCTCGGCATACGCTTTCCGTCCGCAAGCAGTTCCAGAATGAGCATTTGCGCCTGTGCAGTCTTGCTCTCGGTCTTGGCGGTGTCTGTCCCGGCAAGAAGCTCGTCAGCGGTAATGTCATAAGCCCCTATCCACTCAAAACCTTTCTCATCTCCCAGAGAAAAGGCAAGGGACTGTCCGGGCGGCGCAAGGGAGCTTTTCTCATGGATAAGCACCCTCGTTGTCGGAATGTCCTTCAGCTTGCCAATAAACAGCAGACTGCGGACTGCCGCCGTAATGTCGATAGACCCCAATCCCCGGTAGGTGCTTTGCGTTCCTGCGGCTTTGTTCAGGTGTCCAATCAGCACGATAGCGCACCCAGTAGCCTGTGCAATGTCTCCCAGACTGCGGAAGATGGGACGGACTTCATTTGCCCGGTTCATGTCCACATCTGCGCCCAGAAACGCCTGTACCGGGTCAATGATAACAAGCCTTGCGTTGTTCTCACGGATTGCCCTTGCTATGCGCTCATCGGCAAGGGTCAGAGGTGCGTCCCTGTCATCAATGACAAGCACTCGTTCAAGGTCTGCGTCCGCTTCTATCAGTCGGGGCTTGACGGTATCGCCCAGACCGTCCTCGGCAGTTTGATAGATGATATTGAAAGGCTCAAGTGTCTCCATACCGGGCAAAGGCTTTCGATTGGTGCAAGCCGCCGCAAGGCGCATGGCAAAGTAGGTCTTGCCCTCGCCGGGATTGCCCTGGATAATTGTCAGCTTTCCAAATGGGATATAGGGAAACCATAGCCATTCCACGCTCGTCAGCTCCACATCAGCCATACGGAGCATTGGGACAGGCTGGGCGGTGGGCAGCTCTCGCAGCGTGATTGTCTCGGCTATGAATTTGCGGTTTGGAATATCCGCTTGCTGACGGAGAACATCGTTCCAGTCTTTCCTTGCCGGGACAAGGCGAATGACGGCGATCTCGCCGGGAATGGACTGTGCCAGTCGTGTGCAGGCTTCATTTCCTGCGGTGTCGCTGTCAAGGCAGAGGAACACTTTTTGGGTGTCCTTGCGCTCAGAAAGAAAACGGTCAAGGGCTTTGCCAGAAACGCCGCCCAGGGCAAGATAATTTCTTGTCTGCCAATCCTGCGGATAAAGGCAGATAAACGATAACAGGTCAATCGGCGCTTCAAAGACAAAGAGCTGATTGCCATTACCCTCGTGTCGGAACGGATAGGATTTGTCAGACCCGGCAATGTCCTGTCTGAATGGGTCTGCCGTTCCTCGCACATGGGCGTATCTCGGTGTACCGCTTCGGTCTCTGCCGACAAACACAACATTGTGCCGCTTTGCGTCCTCGTAAATATCCCCGGAAAGAAGAAAAGCCTCAACAAGCGTTTTGTTGAGACCTCGGCTTTCTGTGAGATATTGGATTGCTCTGTCGGCTGTCCTGTTGTGCAAGGGCAAGTGAAACGCTGTGGGCGGTGCTGTGCTGGCTTCGCTCTGTCCCTCACCGCTTTCGCCGGTTAAGAGCTGGACAGCTTCGGGAAAGGACTTGCCGTAAAACTCCATGACAAAATCAATGGGATAGCCGCCCTTGCTCTGGCTGTGGCGAAACCACTTGTTTCCCCGGACGGTCAAGCTGTCATGTTCTTTCCAGCGGTATTCCCGTCCGCTTTTGATTAGTGTCTCTCCCTGTGTACGGAGAAAATCTTCCAGACTGACGGCATTTGCCCGGTCAATCTGTGCTTGGGTGTAATTCATCGGGATAGTTCCTCCTTTTTCTGTCGTGTTTGGGGTCGATTTTGGAGCATTTGTTCCTCTGTACGCTCGTTAAATCGGGCGGCAGTATCTACGCATGACTTGACCCTCCAAATGCGGTGTAAATCGTCTCTGACAGTCTTAAACTCGCCGTAGGTGGTTTCATGCGCCTGTTCCAAAGCGTCATACTCTGCGGACAGCTTTTTCATATCCACCTTGCCGTCCGAGAACTCCTCGGTCAGCTTGCGTCTGGCGGCGTAGAACTGTTTCAGTTCCGCTTCATGCTCTGCCTTGTACTTGGCTCTGGGCTTTTCAAACTTGATTTTCTGCAAGCCGTCATAGACAGGCTTCAGGCTTCGGAAAGCAGCGGAGCTGTCATAGAGCTGCTTAATCGCTTTCATTCGGGCGGTCTGTTCGCCCAGCGTTTTCTTCAAGCTCTCCGTGGTGGCGTTGTGTTCGTTGACACGGTGTTCCAAATCTTCAAGGGTGTAAATGCCGTTTGCCCGGAGATAATTGAAAGTCTCGTTCATCTCCTTTAGGTTGCTGACCTTGCCTTTCTGCGAATACGCCCCGGCGTTGCGCTGGCTGTAATAGGCGTTCAGCAGAGAAACAAGGTCGGGGGATTGCGGTTTGGACAGCTCGGCTTTTGCTTCGGCAATCCAATCAAACAGGAGAGTGATTTTCTTCTTGATGTCCCGGATAACGGCATTGGTCGCTCTGATCCAGCGATTGAACTCGCCTTTCTCGGTGCGTATGCCTTTCTTCTCCATTGCCCGGACGGTTGCGCCCTCATGGACGGTGGGAAGAAGCTCCACGCCCTGACGCTCATAGCTTCGGTGGTCGATACGAACGTCAAGCCCCTTTTCCGCAAACTTGGCGTTGCATAGCTCCGCCCATGTCTGCCGCCAGTATTCCAGCGTTTCGGGACTGCCCCAGTCGGTAGTGGGAACGGCGTTGAACACAAACTTTCCGTCTGCGTCCCGGATACGGTTGCCGTCCTCGTCCAGCTCATACACCCGGCGTTGCTTTAGTCCCCATTTGCCGTCCTGCTCAATGGGACGGATAGGACAAAGCACATGGAAGTGTGGGTTTGGTATGCCGCCGTCCTCCCGGTCTGGCTGGTGTACGGCGAAGTCAACCACCATGCCACGGCTCACAAAGTTCTCCAACAAAAATTGCCTTGCAAGAGCGATGTTTTCCTCAAGGGAAAATTCATTCTGCAAGGCAATGTCAAAGCTGTATGCAAGCTGGGCGTTCTTTCCACGCTCGGCTTTTTCCACGGCGTTCCATAGCGTCTGGCGGTCTGTGTATTCGGGCGGTGCATGGGACGGCAGGAGAATATCGGAGCAGATCACGCCGCCCTTGCGGGTGTAGTCGCTGTATTCGCCGTAATACTCGCTATACAAGCGTTCCCCGGCTCGGTATGCGGCAGAAGCAATAGCGGACTGTCCTGCGCTGCGCTTAGTCTGCGTGACGCTCAGATGAAATAGTGCCATCGGCTTTCAACTCCTTTTCTCTGTTTGCTTGGCTGATGTGGGTAATCGCCATGTGACGGACGGCTCGCTGGACTTCGGACAGGGAAAAGATGTGTTCCATCAGCTCTGTCATTTCGGTGCGTGTGAGATCTTTGACCTCCGGGGCAAGGCTCTCAATCGTGCCGCCCAGATTGCAAAGGCGGTGTGTGCGCTTGGTGCGTTCACCTTTCTCCAGATACTTCTTTCTATTCTCCAGACGCTCCAGCTTGTGCTGTTCCTGTGCAAGCTGCGTCTCGGCTCGTTCCTTTTCGGCTCGGAGCTGGTCGAGGGTTTTCGGTTTTGTCATTGGGATTGACCTCCTTTTTTGATTTTGGGGATAAAAAAAGACCGTCAACTTTTCGCATAGTGCGACCAGTCAACGGTCTGATTTTCGGTATTTATTTTTTCAAACTTGCTGGCGGCGAACAGCATTTTATGCTGTTTGCGGACGGCAAGTCCACAGGGGATAGCTGCTTTAGCGGCGCAAGGGGGTGTAGCCACCTTGACAGAACGAAGTGACGAAACATTCTCCGTCTGGCAGTTTCTTTCTGCTGACGGAGTATGAAGCTCCGCAGGACGCACGATACTCCCGACAGGAGAGTATAGAAGTGCGCCCTTTAGTTCCTAAAGGGATTTTATCAGTTCGGTAAACTTGAAGTTGACGATTACTTGTTAGTGAATCTGCCCAACTCTGCAAACAAAGCAGCAACAAATATACATTCAACCAAGATAAGCGTGAGAGCAATAAAAAGTTCAGAAAAAATACACCCTATAACAAGTGATAAAACAGGGATGATAATTGCGAATATCCGATAGCTTATCGACTTATATAACCACGAATATGGCAATAAATGTGCACCAAATACCATTGCATAGACCATTACCATTTTATCGGGTACAGCATTAAATACCCACATTACAATCAATAAATACAAAAACTGATTACAGGTAAATAGAAATCCTACATACCGAGCGGGTTGCTTTTATCAAAGATATCGACCTTTAATATTTTACCAATCGCCCAAGAAATCGGTAATAACGGGCATGAGCAACAAAATACAAGCAAATTCTCTGTATTTTGTGGCAAGTCCAACAATATTACAATTAGTATCAATAACCATATAATTATAGAAGCACATATAAACGGTAATCCTTTTTTCTGCTTAATTGCTATATTGCTTCTTAATTCATCCAAGCACATCTTCTTTCCTCCAAACTATATATTCCGGCGGATAGTCGGCCACCGATTCCGGTGATACTCGGCCACCTGAGTTAGATTTGCAAAGATATCATATTTCGCAAATGGAAAATCCGATTGCAACAAACCGTAAACCTCCTTCACTTCCTCTATCGGTTGGGGTGAGAAGACCTGCTTCATCACTTTGGCATACGTTCCCCTCCCTGTTCTGACCAGTACATTTTCATTCACGAGCTTGAACAGATACCAGGACAAAGAGGATTTTTTGATGCCTGTCTTCTCTTGTAGATAAGCAAACAAATCTCCTAAACTAAAGTCACGATGAACTTCAGCATAGTCAAGTATGAATGTCGTCGTCTCGTTGCTCATGTGATTATTATTCCTTTCTTCGACTTCAAAGATAACAAATTTTCGGAACTAATTCAGAATAGTACCGATATTTTGCGGCCAATTAACATGAAAATCACTCTTTTTTTGTGTAAGTAGGACTTATCGGTGGGACTAAACCAATTCAGCCGCAGAGAGGACGACTCTCTACGGCTGAACAGAACAGATAACAGACTTTTATACTCAGCGGTGCATCCCGCCACTGTATTCCAACTCCTCTTTTTGATATTGCTCCATTTCATTCAGCTTTTCATTGACGGATTGGAGATTGGAATCGAGTGAATTGTCGTGGTCATATGGGAAACTGTGACTGACGGCAAGTCCGGCATTGGTCGCCGTGCCGACATCAAGGGTGTCGGCATTCCTGTTATACCCGATATGGAGAATATCTCCGTTTGGCATTTCAAGGACAGGAGTACGCTGCTTTGTCATCGCAGAGAACAGCTCGGCCGCCATGTCTTTGGCAACCTCTTTTATGTCACTGCTTGCCAGCCGGACACCATACCGTGTGATATGGTCACGGATTTCCTGCTCCGAGTATTTCAGCATCACCTCGTAAGTTCCTCCCACGCTGTTGTTATAGACCACGGCAAAATCCTTGTCTTCTATCAGCAGATCATCACCCTTGTTCTGGCGAGGAGAGACAAAGGTATATTGCTCGTTGATTCCATCGCCGTCATAATACTCCTTGGCAAGCTGGAGCAATCCCTCATAATCGCCTTTATCCCGAAGCGCATCCAGCCGTGAGGTGTCATCGGTGGATTGCAGATAGGCTACGGAAGAGTAGAACACCTTTCCTTCGGGTACGGACTGTTTGACCTCATTCCGCTGCCCGTTATCCTGCTGCACCTTGTTTTTCTGTTCCAATTCCTGCACTATCTTATCCACATTCTGCGTAACGAGCGAGGTTGCCCTTTTTACATCCAGAAGTGTGGTCTTGATAAACTGGGGCGATTCCTTCAAGTGGTCCAGCCAGGATTTCAGATAAGCGCAGCTCTCTTCTTTCAATGCCTTGCTCATACCGTATCGCTGTGCCACCAATGCGCTACCTAATTCTGCCACCAGTTCCTCACGGGCGTATTCGTCCGAACCGAAACCGGACGGTTTGATACGGTCGAGTTGCCCCTCAATGCCCGTGCTGTGGGTCATCTCATGCCAAAGAGTACCATAATAGGATTCGCCGTCCTTGAACTGGGATTTTTCGGGAACCACAATCTCGTTCTTGGAAATGGAAAAGTATGCCTTGTCCTGGTGCATCGGCTTGATAGGGCAAATCCAGCGGTTATCACGGATCACCACATCCATCGGTTCAAAAGACATCTTCTCGCTTTCATCCAACTTTACGGCATCCCCATTCGCCAGCTTGTTCCAAAGTTCTGGACGGGCTTCCTGAAGATTGGTCTGGGCTACATTGAATACCCGAAAGACCTGCATCTTCGGATATACATTGTACATCTTCTTCTCTTCATCGGAGAGCTTTTTAAAATCGTCATACTTGATCTTCTCCTTGGTTTCCTTGTGGATGCAGGTAAAGGTCGTCAGCATCACGGGGAAGGATTTTTCGCCCTTGTTCACTGAAACTCTTGGCAGCTCCACGCTCTCCTTTGCCTGCTTTTCGGACGGTTTGTTCATCCGTTGCACGCAGTCAAAGGTGCAGAAACGCGGTATCTTGTAGCCCTCGTTCTCGCAATGAAGAAGCAACATCAGCGCGTTCATCCCATTATACTCACGTCCGGACAGATTCTTCGGCCACCCTAAGCTGCCCTCGGTAATCCATGGTTTCGTCCAGTCCTTGCTGATGGTCTCGATGCGCTCGATCATCATTTCCGCAAAGAGGTCAAGAGCCTTGTCCTCCGCGGACGGACCGTCACTGCTGTTTTTCCTGTAACCGGCCATGACTGTCAGTTGTTAGGGTTATACGGCTGTTTCACATATTCCGACATTTCCGATACCTTGCAGGCAATGTTCAGCTTGTCGTTATAGATGGACAGCTCCAGTTCACCTTTGGCCTCGATGCCGGTCTGCGGTTGCAGCCACTCCTCACGTTCACGGTCAAAGCCTAAGAAGCGTACCCACAGGTACTCGAAGCCGTCATTGACCTTTTCCGCAGAAAATGCGGAGAACTGCAAGAAATTCTTGCCTTTCTTGTCTGTCTTCTCCTCGATGTTCTTGCCTGTCTTTCCACGGAAGAGCATTTCGCCCTTGATGGAATCCTCGTTTGAAGCCACGGTAAGGTTGACCGATGAAGCCGACATATTGAAATAAAGATTGTTTCCACGCTTCTTGAAAGTCAACACACCGGAAATTTCCACTCTCTTGCCTACGGTATAGTCCGCCCGGTTGTATTCCTCCCCATCCTTGGCGACAGAGATTTCCACTGTTTTGTCGATACCGTTTCTTGCCGGAATCACGCAGTTTACGGCAAATGCCGTGAAAGCCTTGTTCTCATTGTTGGTGCGCACTATAGCCGCCTTGCTGATGGTTCCGCACACTGTTACGTTACACTTAATCATATTGCTTGTAGTTTTATTTTAACCAAGACCATTTGACCGGAATATCCTATTAAATGTGAACTACCTGCATATACGTTCCGTCTTTAATCGGGCGCACGGATTTTAATCCAGACTATCCCTGACGCAATGACAATCTGCACACCCACAATCACGAGTGTCGCCACCAGACCGAACAGCCGGTAGCATACGAGGATGTGCAGTCCTGCAAGGGATAGCCCGACGACCAACAATCCTATTTCCATCATCACGCGTTTCATTATCTTCTGATTTGCTCGTTCTGACCCTGTTGCTCTGACATTCCTTGCTCGAAGTTTTGTGAAGCCTGTTGCGAAAGGACAATGGTATTGACCATTCCTGCCACACGCATCCGCTTGCTTTCCTCCGAGAGTTCAGGATTATTCAAAGTGGCGGACAGCCGGCTCAATTCGCTTGCGCTTAACTCCCTTGAAACCTGCACGGCTCCGTTATCTGCTTGTAACACGGCTTTATTGTTTTCATTGATTATAATGGCACAGGCTTTCATGTGGGGCATCAATGAAGTCAGTTCCGCCTTCCGGCTACCTGCCATTTCAGAAATGGCTTCTTTCTGTTCCTCCTCGTTCTTGTTGTCTATTACCACCGCCAGCATCATCAGCGAGGAAAAGGCTTTGACCACCATATCCATAATCGGGTCATTCGTTCCTGAAAGTCCGACACCGCTGTCTTCCGATGATAACAGTTTCTTCATCCACTCTTCAGGACTTTGTGATTTTGTTTCCTGGGGAGTAGCAGTAACCTCCGTCTTGTATTTAGCCAACAGGTTGTTGCCATTATGCAAGGCTTGCAGCTTGATGTTTCCCTTTTGGGCGATGTCTGCCAGATAGATTGCAGGATCAATGTCTCGTTTTTGTCCGTCAGCGGTAATCTGTGCCACTCCGAAATGCAGGTGTTCGCCCGTAGTCCGTGTGCTGGTGTTGCCTGACATACCGATTCTCTGTCCGGCTTGCACCCTATCACCCACCTTGACATCAACAGAGGACAGGTGCATATAAGTGTTCTGTATCTTGCTTCCGTCAGCCCTCTCGTATTCAATGGTTACGGACTTGCCTCCGGCGGTTTTGGCATTTTGGTTTACTGCCACCACTTTGCCGTTATTCTCGGTAGCCAACACCGCATCGCCCTTACAGCGGATGTCCATACCCTTGTGCATTTGCTGTTTGTCAGCATCCATGGGGTCGGTACGCATTCCAAACGGTGAAGTGACAAACAGGAACTCTTCGCGCTCGACCGGGAATGAATAGGCGTTTGTCGTAACCGCTTGTCCGGTTCCTGTTTCCAATCCTTTTGCCTTCATTTCTGCCATGACCATCCGGTCATACTTCTGCAGCCCGTTTGCTTCAATGATTTTTTGCAGACTTTGGGCATAATTGCCGCCACTTGCATACCCGGCCTGGGCAAGTCCTTCCGTCCAACCCTTGTAATCGTCAGGAGACAGGTCAAAACATTCCGCGTACCGTTTGTTCTCTACAAGGAATTTGGAGTGATGCTCGTAAGAATCGCCCACGCTGTCGTAGCTGCAAAACTTCTCGTTGGGCTTGTCATCGGTGTAAATGCCGTATTTGCCACCCTGCGTAATCCACTCCGGAGTGGCTTTGATACCGAAATGGTTGTTTTCGTTCAGGACCAGACGGCTTTGTCCGTTGCTGCTCTCCAGTATGCCCTGTGCCAAGGTCACGGAAGCCGGGATGCCGTATTTGCGCATCTGTTCCATCGCAAAAACGGCGTATTTTTCCGCGTATTCTTTATTCTTGCTCATTGCTTTGTCTGTTTATCGGTGCATTCCTTTTGAAACCTCTTCCTCTTCTTCAACGTCCTCTTTAGGCTGGTCGTGCTTGATGTCCTCGTCACGGCTGATCTTCGTTTCCACTTCCGACTCCTGTTTTTCGGAAGAGGTCTGTTCCTGTGCCTGGCTCTTGTTCAGCACGTCCGCGAAAAGCGTTGCCGCCAGATGTTGTTTGAAACTGTTCCTGTCCTCGGCGACCCACATCCGTTGCCATTGCTGTGGTGTGACGCTTCGGGGCTGCGGCTTCCGGTTGTCAATGGTGGGAGCGCAGAGTATCGCCCCGTTCTTTGTCTTGAACACGGCCACTCGTTGTATGCGGTTCAAGTCAATGCTTTCATCTGCCGTGTGGAACAGGTCCACTTTTAGATCC
>OKMM01000405.1_pt1 | contig 10994 bp, 9 predicted proteins | sample 1612131 | NCBI WGS metagenome assembly OKMM01 (sample SAMN04436778, study PRJEB24849) | human gut metagenome | biome: human gut; feature: NICU; material: stool | host: Homo sapiens | place: USA: Saint Louis, MO | collected 2011-05-04 | reverse complement strand
GAAGCTGGAAGCTATGAATATTTCTTTCCAATACGACAATGGGAACAGGAAAATACTGAACAATGTCAGCATAAGCCTGGAGAGCGGGGAACGTGTGGGGCTGACAGCTCCCAGCGGTTTTGGAAAGACGACCTTTTGCAAGATACTGGCTGGTTATGAGAAACCGGACCATGGGACTGTGGTGTTAGACGGGAAAAATATTTCTTCCTGTGCCGGTTACAATCCGGTGCAGATGATATGGCAGCATCCGGAACTGTCAGTAAATCCCCGCCTTAAGATGCGGGAAGTTCTGAGGGAAGGGGATTTTGTGGAGGAACGGGTGGTCCGCGGTCTGGGAATTGAACCGGACTGGCTGAACCGGTATCCGGGTGAGCTGTCCGGAGGAGAGCTGCAGCGGTTCTGTATAGCCAGGGCATTGGGGAAGCGCACCCGGTTCATTCTGGCGGATGAGATAAGCACCATGCTGGACCTTATCACCCAGAGCCAGATCTGGGGATTCCTTTTGGAGGAAGTGAAGACGCGGGACCTGGGCCTGCTGGTGGTCAGCCATTCAGAGGAGCTGCTGGAGTGTGTTTGCGGCAGGGTGGTTGATTTGAGGACGGATTAGGGACGGGGCGGCCGGATGATTTGTATGTGGAAGGATTGGAAACGGGACGGCCAAGCCGTATGGATTTGAGAGAGGAGAACGAAAGATGGATGTCAGGGAATTACTGGAGCAGGTAAAGTCCGGCAGTGTTAACATAGAAGAAGCAGAGAAGCAGCTTAAGAACCTGCCTTATGAGGATTTGGGATATGCCAAGCTGGACCATCACAGGAAGCTGCGATCCGGTTTTGGGGAAACTGTATTCTGCCAGGGAAAGCCGGATGCGTATTTGCTGGAAATATATAAGAAATTTTATGAGAGGGACGGGGAGGTTCTGGGAACCAGGGCTTCTGAGAAGCAGGCTGAGCTGGTGAGAACAGCGGTGCCAGAGGTGGTGTATGATCCCATATCCCGCATACTTAAGGTGGAGAAGCCGGGAAAGGAGCGCAAGGGGTATGTGGCAGTGTGCACAGGAGGCACGGCGGATATACCGGTGGCAGAGGAAGCAGCCCAGACAGCTGAATATTTCGGATGCAGGGTAGACCGTATATTTGATGTGGGAGTTGCCGGAATCCACAGGCTCCTGGCCCAGAGGGAGCGTCTGGACAAGGCCAGCTGCATTGTGGCAGTGGCCGGAATGGAAGGAGCGCTGGGCACGGTGATAGCAGGCCTGGTGGAATGCCCTGTAGTGGCAGTCCCCACCTCCGTGGGATACGGAGCCAGCTTCCACGGGCTGTCGGCCCTTCTTACAATGCTTAATTCCTGTGCCAACGGGATATCGGTGGTTAATATTGACAATGGATACGGCGCCGGTTACCTGGCGACCCAAATAAACAGAATGGCGGTGAGATAAAATGAGGAAGATATTATATCTGGAATGTAATTCGGGCATCAGCGGGGATATGACGGTAGGAGCCCTGCTTGATCTGGGAGCGGACAGGCAGGTGCTGGAGAATGCGCTGGAGAGCCTGGGAGTGGATGGATACCATCTGCATTTTGGACGGAAGGTTGTGAGCGGTCTGGATGCATTTGATTTTGATGTGCATTTGGAGGAGCATGAGCATGGTCATGAGGAAGGCCACGGTCATGAGGAAGGCCACTGGCATGAGGAAGGTCACCGGCATGAAGATGGTCACGGCCATGAGCATGAGCACGGCCATGAGCATGAGCACGGTCATGAGGCTGGTCACGGTCATCCGCATCCCCACATTCACAGGAACCTCCACGACATTTATCATATCATAGACCGTCTGGATTCCAATGAGAGGGTGAAGGAAATGGCCCGGACCATGTTCCGCATTGTGGCAGAGGCGGAATCCAAGGCCCATGGGCTTCCTGTTGAACAGGTTCATTTCCACGAAGTGGGGGCCATTGATTCTATAGTGGACATTATCAGTGCGGCAGTCTGCATCGACAATCTGGGTGTGGAGGATGTGGTGGTTTCTGCATTGTCTGAAGGTCACGGCCATGTCCACTGCCAGCACGGCGTACTGCCGGTTCCTGTTCCGGCTACTGCTAATATTGCTTCCTCCTATGGACTTAAGCTGCATTTTACAGACAATGACGGGGAAATGGTTACACCTACCGGGGCAGCAATTGCCGCCGCTCTGCGGACAAAGGACCGGCTGCCTTCTTCCTGCCGTCTGCTTAAGGTCGGAATGGGTGCGGGGAACAAGGTGTTTAAACAGGCGAATGTGCTTCGGGCCATGCTGCTGGAGACTTCACAGGAAGAGGACCGTACCATGTGGGTATTGGAGACGAACCTGGATGACTGTACAGGGGAAATGCTGGGCCTTGCCATGGAGATGCTCCTTGATGCCGGGGCCGCGGATGTGTGGTATACCCCTATTCACATGAAGAAAAACCGTCCCGCCTACATGCTGTCTGTGCTTTGCCGTGAATCATCCATAGAGGCCATGGAGGAAATCATTCTTACCCAGACCACTACCATTGGAATCCGCCGTTATCCCACGGAGAGGACCATTCTTGATCGGAGTGAAATCCAGGTGGAAACCAGTTACGGGCCGGCGGATGTGAAGGTGTGTGCTTACAAGGGCAGAACGTTTTTTTATCCGGAATATGAAAGCATCCGGCGGATTTGTAGGGAACAGGGTGTGGATTTTCAGACCGCATATCATCAGGCACGTATGAAGGCAGAGGAAAGCCGGCAGGATTAAATGTATGGATAATGTCAGATTAGGAGATTCGTATGAATACGGTAAATAACAGTTTCAGTGATGAAATGTCATCTCCGGACCAGATGAAAAAGTGTCTGGAGGCCAGGATGGAGCAGCTGGCCAAAGAGGATATATGCCTTGCATTTTCCGGCGGAGTTGATTCAAGCCTGCTTTTAAAGACAGCAGCAGACGCAGCCGCCCATACGGGAAGAAAGGTGTACGCCGTTACGTTTGACAGCCGCCTGCATCCTTCCTGCGACCTGGAGATTGCCAGGCGCGTGGCAGGGGAGCTGGGAGGAATCCATGAGGTTATTACCGTGGATGAGCTGGAGCAGGAGTCAATAAAAAACAACCCGGTAAACCGCTGTTATCTGTGTAAGCGCCATCTGTTCTCCAGACTGGCAGAGCTGGCAGAGGCCAGGGGAATCAGGTATATCCTGGACGGTACAAATGAGGACGATATGCATGTATACCGCCCCGGAATCCGGGCGCTTAAGGAGCTGGGAATCATTAGTCCCCTGGCAGAGCTGCACATAACCAAGGCTCAGGTAAAGGCCCTGGCGTCAGAGTACGGAATATCGGTGGCATCCCGTCCGTCCACTCCCTGCATGGCTACCCGCCTGCCCTACGGCGCTGCTCTGGACTATGAGGTGCTGAGAAGAATTGGGGAGGGAGAAGCCTATGTCAGGACTATGGTTCCCGGCAATGTACGTCTCAGGCTTCACGGAGATATCGTGCGCCTGGAACTGGATCCGGAAGCCTTTGAGGTATTTATGAAAGGCCGGAAAGAAATCGTCAGCCGTTTGAAGAAAATGGGGTTTGTGTATATAACCCTGGATGCAGAAGGGTTCCGCTCCGGGAGCATGGATGCAGGGCTGAACGGACCGGAAGTCCAATAAAAAAACAGAGTTCCAATAAAAACCGAATATAGAAATGAAGGACAAAACATTATCGATAATTGGAGTATGTTTCTGCTGAGAGTGTACAAAGAGTATGAAACCATATTTGTCCTGTCTGCTTCGCCTGTATTATCTATATATAGATAATACAGGCGTTTTCCATTTTATCCCATAACATTTCTATTATCCAAAAACGAATATTTTCCTTTGTTTCTTAACGAAATTGAACTTTACTACCATAAAAAACCGTGTTAGAATTAAAATCGTGAGTTTGTAAATTTTACGTAAAGATAAAGTAAATAATTAAGAGAGTAGGTAAAAAAGAATTATGGACATGTCGTTTTCCTTTTTCCTGCGGCAGCTGGTGACAAATCCGGCATTGTTGATTACAGTCCTTCTGACTCTTGGGGTCATCTGTGTCAATGGTATCACGGATGCGCCAAATGCCATTGCCACCTGCGTGTCAACCAGATCGCTGGATGTGAATCTGGCCATTGTTATGGCGGCAGTATGCAACTGCGCAGGGGTGGTTGTGATGACCATGGTGAATTCCACGGTTGCCATGACCATTACCAATATGGTCAATTTCGGGGAAGATACTTCAATTGCTCTGGTTGCCCTGTGTGCCGCGCTTTTTTCCATTGTGGTCTGGTCGTCCTTTGCTGTTTCCATTGGATGTCCCACCAGCGAGAGCCATGCGCTCATAGCTGGCCTTACCGGCGCTGCCGTGGCTATCCGCGGAGGATTTTCGGCCATTAACTCGGCAGAGTGGATGAAGGTGGTCTATGGTCTGATTTTTTCCGTTGTATTGGGATTTTTAAGCGGTTATCTTTCATGCAAGCTGGTGGCCTGGACCTGCCGGGATATGGACCGCCGGAAAACCACGGGATTTTTCCGGTATGCCCAGATTGGCGGAGCTGCCGCCATGGCATTTATGCACGGTGCACAGGACGGACAGAAATTCATGGGAGTCATGCTGTTAGGTATCTGTATGGTCAACGGGTCCAGCAATACCCAGGGAGTACAGTTCCCTCTGTGGATGCTTTTGCTGGGATCCGCAGCCATGGCCCTGGGAACGTCCATCGGAGGAAAGAAAATCATCAAATCCGTGGGCATGGATATGGTACGGCTGGAGAAATACCAGGGCTTTTCCGCGGATATGGCGGGAGCTGCCTGTCTTCTTGGATTTTCCATTTTCGGTATTCCCGTCAGTACCACACATACAAAGACCACAGCCATTATGGGTGTGGGAGCGGTGAAACGTCTGTCGGCCATTAACTTCAGCGTGGTTAAGGACATGGTGATGACCTGGGTCATGACATTCCCCGGCTGCGGCATCATCGGATTCCTGATAGCGAAGCTGTTTATGATGTTGTTCCACGGATAAGTAAAGGAGAAGATAAGATGTCTAAGAAAAGTGATAGTTACTATTTTCAGAATTTCATAGAGTGCGTTGAGTGCGGATGCCAGGCAGCCAAAATGCTGGAGGATAATTTAAACCATTTTGATACAGGGCTTTTACAGGACAAGCTGGACGAGCTGCACCGGATTGAACATGACGCGGACAAGAAAAAGCATGAGATGATGGCTGTGCTGGTCAAGGCGTTTATCACCCCCATTGAGCGGGAGGATATTATTCTTTTGAGCCAGAGTATCGACGAGGTGACGGACAAGATTGAGGATGTACTGATTCGTATTTACATAAACAATGTTCAGCAAATCCGTCCCGAGGCACTTGCCTTCATAAAGGTCATCATCCGCTGCTGCGAGGCGCTTAAGGAGGTTATGGAGGAGTTTGCGGACTTCAGGAAATCCAAGACACTTCACGGCCTGATCATCGAGATTAACGCTCTGGAGGAGGAAGGCGACCGGCTGTTCATTGAGTCCATGCGCAGGCTTCACGCCGAGGTGACCGATCCCATTGAAATCATTGCCTGGAGGGAGATTTACGTATACTTAGAGAAATGCTGCGATGCCTGCGAGCATGTGGCAGATGTGGTGGAAAGCGTTATCATGAAGAATACCTGATGTCCGGTGCTGTCTGAACAGCCCTGGAGTGTATATATAAGAATAAAGGCAGAATGTGAGAAGGCACCGTTCCCGGATTGCGGGGAGCGGTGCCTTTTTATGGGTTGGTTTTTGCGGTGTGGTTTTCTGGTTAATAGATGCTGCCTCCTATATGCACCAGCTGTTCAAGAAGGTTCTGCATCTTGGGGACAGCGGGATGGTTTTCCAGTCCGTATTCACCGAATACCTTGTCCAGGCGTGGGAAGGCCAGCCATGTGCTTCCGGCTTCATCCTCCCATACACTGATGCGCAGGGGCAGTTCCAAGGATACGCTCTGATCTTCTTCCATGAGTCCGGTGCCTACCTGGGGAGAGCCGAATACCAGTACTGTGGTGGGACGGAGGAAAAGCCCTGCACCGGCAGCGTTCTGTCCATGGTCAAATTTGGCAAATACAGGGATACCGCGGTCTTTTAAGGCTGATTCCAGGCGTGTTACTGTTTCTGCCGCAGGGAACTGTCCTTCCAGAAGATAGAGACGGTTGTCATCGTACCCGGTGGACAGAAGGTCGCCGTATGCGCCGGCTATCCTGCGCCCCAGATTGGTGAAGTCCACCCCTTCCTTGTTGCACATGAGGGTGACGCAGACCAGCTCGGAGGCGTCTGTGAAGCGGCTCAGGAAGGAAGAATAGCCATGGACGGATCCCTTTATATCCATAAGTCCCCGGTGATGGTAAAACTGCCAGCCGGATGCGGCAGGTACTGTCCTTCCGTCGGGAAGATTCCAGGGAGCATATATAAGGGCGCGGTTTTCCGGCTGATGAATCAGGACAGAACCGGCCAGGCCGATGTCCCAGAAGGAAATATCCTGGGCAGAGGCCCAAATATCGGAAAAGCCCCGGAGTGCCGTAGTTTCTGCCGCCGTGATGGGAGTACCGCTGCTGTCATAGGATACGGCTGGCTCCGTGGGATTGATATAGAGTCTGTCCTTTTTGAATAACTGGTGGATATCAGCGGTCCGGGATATGTCTTCGTGATGGAACTGGCCTAAATCCTCCTTGAAGCCCGTGTGCCCAAGGCCCAGGAACTCAATCTGCCTTTTGGTTACAAAATCGTGGTAACTTAGGCCGCTGACCCGTTCGACGATTTCGGTCAGCAGCAGGAAATTGGTAGCGCTCTGCTCCACCTCTGTACCAGGAACAAAGTGCAGGGGATTCCTGGCAGCCAATTGGAGCAGGGCATCAAATGTCCACGGTGTGTCCGGGCTGAATTCAGCCGCCCGGCGGTAATCCGGCAGTCCCGATGCATGGCGCAGAAGCTGAAGAACGGTGATGTCATTCCATGTATCAGGAAGTTCCGGTATATATACGGAAGCCCGGCGGTTTACATCCAGTCCGCCGTCCTCATGAAGCTGCATAACGGCCACTGCCGCAAAGGCCTGGGAGATAGGGCCGGCGGGCCACATGGTGTTGGGGGAAGCCAGGCGCCGCCGCTGGCTGTCCGAATAGCCGTATCCGGCTACCCTTGGTATGTAGGGGGCTTGTACAATGGCTAAGGTAAGTCCGTCAATTTTTTCCTGTTCCATAAAGCTCCAAATCATCTGATCAACGGTATGTCCCAGATAGGAGATATCCGGGTTTCCTCTCATCTTCATGGCTGTGTGTTCGCGGGTGTTCATAGGTAAGCTCCTTTCTCGATGCTGTTAACAGACAGGTAATAACTGTAATTCTAAAAGATACACTTTATACTGTAACTATAATACTTACAGATTGATTTGTCAAGGTATTTCCTGGAAGTATTTAATCTTTACAGTTTAATTACAGTTTGAACACACAGTTGCATAAAAATAAAGAATGAATTATAATGTAACAAGTGCAGGATGAATAATATCTGTCTGTGACAGGGCAGCCAGGGGAGAATGAAAGGAGATTCAGAATGAAGAAACGTTTGGCGGTTACATTGGCAGCAGTGGCTCTGAGTGTGGTTATGTCGGTTCCGGCCTATGCAGGTACATGGAAATACGTAAATGATCAGTGGAAGTATCAGAGAGGCGCCAATAAGTTTGCCTACAAGGAATGGATTGAGGATAACGGCAACTGGTACTATATGGATAACAACGGTGTCATGACCACAGGCTGGCAGCAGATTGACGGCCAGTGGTATTACATGGACCAGGCAGGGGTCATGCAGAAGGGCTGGTTTAAGGATAACGACAAATGGTACTTCCTGCTTCCAAACGGAGCCATGGCCACCAACACAGTGATTGACGGACGCCAGATTGGTGCGGACGGCGTATGGATTGCAGCGGAGGGAGAGGTGGAACCGGCCAATATTACAGACCTGTCCACGCCATATCTGGTGCAGAACCTGTTGGACGGCCTTTCCACCAAGGGATACAATATCATTACATCGGGCAAAACATCCACCGGCGAGCGCTGGAATAATGCCATCCGTCTGAAAGGAAAGGGAAGCTATGTAAAATATGCTGCCAACGGACAGTACAGGCTTTTATCCGGCGTCATAGCTCCATCATCCCAGTTCAGCAGCGGAATCATGGCGAAGGTAACTGTATACGGTGACAATGATACTGTACTCTATACATCACAGGATATCCATTACAATGAAAAGCTGATGCATTTTGGCGTGGATGTGACAGGACAGAATGAGATCCGCGTGGAGGTTTCTCTGGTTACGGATAATGAGTGGGATGATCCCATTATACTGATAGACGGTCTGTCGCTGTACAAGTAGGCAGGATGAGGACGCCTGGAAACGGAAAACCCAACAGAATGATAAGATAAGAAAACAGGCTGGGGACCGCACCCTTTGGTGCGGAGACCCGGCCTGTTATTTTTTTGTCATCTTTTGTCAGCAGCCCACGGTCTGCGTATAGTCTCTTGTAAACTGATTTCCCGGAAGATGCGCCCTATAGGCGGTTATACGGCAGAGGCGGCGGTTATATAATGCCGGCCATGGTGCGTGCTGCTTTCAGCGCTGCCTTTCTCTGGGGCTGGCTGCTGGAGGCATTGGCGTCACGCAGCACAAGATACATTTCATCCGCTGCTTCTTCCAGCCTGGAAGCCATCTCACAGAGAAGGCTGTCGTCCAGCCCTTTTTCCGCCAGGGAACAGATGTACTCCTGCAGCCTTTCCTTTACAGGATTCCAGAGGGCGGTGTTGCGGGGATAGTCCTCTTCCAGCTCATAGGAGAGCCGTTCTAATTTCCACCAAAGGGAATCATCGCTGTACCGGGCGCTGCCCTGGGACACCTTCTGAGGAATGGCGGTTTCCACGGTAAAAGGCAGGAAAACCGAGATACAGGGATTGGACATACAGCTCCACCAGACAGGCGTTTTATCCTTTGACAGTTCCACCACGGAACCGGCAGCGGTTTTGCTGGAGGATTCATCCATATTGTGCATGCAGACAGATGCCAGGATTCCGTCTGCGGGACTCCAGCGGGGCTCAATGATTTCGCCTTCAAAATGGTCCTTCAGTATACTTCCCATGTAGTCCGGCGTCAGGATACCTTTTTTCCTGTCCAGGAGCTGGTTAAGCCTTTTATAGCGGGGATAGGCTGCGCGCAGTTTGAGGTTTACGGCGCCGTAAGCCCTGGCAAAGTCAAAGGTCTGTCCTCTGTCCGCGTAGCCCATCTCATAGGCATGTTCCTGGATGTCTCCGGAGTCCTCATCCCAGTGTTCTCCCGTGCTGTAGCAGTTGGATATGCCCTCCGCATTTTTAACCCGTCTGGCAACCCAGCGTCTGTTAACCGTGTCCAGAATCCAGGCTTCACAGGTATCGGCAATCAGGAACGAATTGTGGTAGCGGAAATCCATGGTCACAGAGGCGTTGCCGCCCTGTCCGTAGGTTTTAAGAAGGTCTGTGATCACGTGGAGGGCCTCATATGCGGTTTTGGACCGTTCCAGTCCCAGGCGTACCAGGTCCATGCCCAGAAGGCCGTTTTCGCGTTCCTCCTCCTCACGTGACCACACGGCTTCATTTCCAATGGCTACGCCCCACTCGTTCATGCCGTGTTCAAATCCCCATATCCAGTAAGGCTTTGAGCCCAGAACCTTATAGGTGCGGCTCACCTGGGGAATGGATATGTAGGTGCATGATAACAGCTCCTGGTCCGGGTAGTCCTTAGCCTCAAACAGGCAAAGGGGCTGGGATTCCACCAGGGGCCGGTCGCTGTTTTTGGCAAATATTACATTGCCGGACTTTGTACTGTTCCCAAGGGCGACCATGGTATCACATGACAATAATTCATTCATATTTTCTTGCCTCCATCTTTGCGGCTGTCCCTGGCCAGGACCGTAATCAGGGTGGATACCAGTATGCAGGCACAGCCAATCATTATTTTTAACGACAGTTTTTCTTTAAATAGTATGACGCCAAACACCACTCCGGTTGCAGGCTCCAGCATGTTGATGACGGATGCTCTGGCAGCTCCCAGAATCCGTACGCCGGTCATAAGGGTACAGAATGCAAAGACCGTGCACAGAAGGCTGACAGCCATCAGGCATCCCCACTGGTATAGGGAGCAGGGAACCTGCAGTGTGCCTGTAAGAGTACAGCTCAGTCCGAAAAACAGACTGGCTGACAGACTGAACGCGAAGAGACAGAGCATAGGACTCAGACTGCCATAACAGGCCTTTTTGTTGGAGACCACGAAGGCGGAGTAGGTGACGGCGGACAGCAGGGCATATATAACGCCGCCCGGGGAGAAACCGCCTTTTAGATCCACCATCAGGCATATGCCTGCCAGGGCGGCAGCGCATCCCCACAGCCTGGCCGGAGCTGGCTTTTCACCGTAAACAGCCAGCATGATAAGGGTTACGAACAGGGGGTAGGCGAAATGCAGCACGGTGGCCAGTCCAATGGGAATATACTGGTAGGAGATGGTCAGAAACTGCATGGTAAAACCGAAGCCCAGTATGCCGAAGAGCGCCAGCAAAACCGCCTGTGGAAGGGTCACGGCCCTAAATCCCCTAAAAGCAGCCAGAATCAGAGCCGAGAACAAACATGTGAGAAAAAAACGGTAGAACACCACACTCTCTGAGTTCATTCCCGACAAAAGCAATAGCTTGGATACCACCGGCATTACACCATATGCCAACGATGCCAGGATGACAGTTCCATATCCTTTGCGGATCTGCTTAGTCATTGGTTTCCAGGCGCCTCCTTACCTCCAGCTCGGCCACAATTTCATGCATCCTGCCTTCATCCAGTTTCCATAGCAGCATGAAGGCCGTCATGATGAGATAGATGGCAGCCGGTATCAGGCAGTATATATTGAGGATGCCCCGCAGTGCGGCGTCTGTCTGCTGCT
>OKMM01000396.1_pt1 | contig 11217 bp, 7 predicted proteins | sample 1612131 | NCBI WGS metagenome assembly OKMM01 (sample SAMN04436778, study PRJEB24849) | human gut metagenome | biome: human gut; feature: NICU; material: stool | host: Homo sapiens | place: USA: Saint Louis, MO | collected 2011-05-04 | reverse complement strand
ACCACCATCATAACCAGGGTAAAAATCGATACGTATAAACTTACCTACAAGCACTTTATCCTCTTTACCGACCGTATAAGTATATGTAATATCATCGCAGACCTTTGTATCACCATCGTACCAACCATCAAACAAATGGACATATTTCTTATAATTTTCAGACCAAAAATCATCATGGCAAATAGCTTTCAAGGTCACTTTATCTCCTTCCTCATACGCACCTCCACCTTCTATTCTTCCATAATTCTCATCATTAGAAGTTGCCGTAATTATCTGTCCGAATCCGACAATGTTATCGCCAAAAACAGACCAACATTCATCCGCCTTATAGGTATCTATCAAATTTTTCGTCACATAGACCTTACAATTGGTTTTATCTACAGAAGAAAAAGGATCCTCAGTAGTCAAACTAACCATCTTTGGCGATCTTAATGTGATAGAAGACACCTTGGCAGAAGAGAAGGCTTTACTATCAATAGAACTCAAAGTAGCAGGAAATGATAAATCGCCGCTAATCGAACAATTAGCGAAAGCATTACTTCCAATATAACCCAAGGCTGTATTCGAAAAGTCCACAGAAATAACGCCCGTATTAGAGAATGCGGATGATCCAATGCCCTCCAAGCTGTTCGGAAGTTTCAATGCGGCAGGAACACAAGAACTACCAGAGAATGCATCATGTCCTATCTGTTGAAGCCCCAACAATGTAGAGAAATCCATTTTTTGTAAATTAGGGCAATACGCAAAAGAACTAGCCCCTATACTTTGTATAGATTCAGGCATATTCACCTTGCTTAAAACAGGTAGAGAGCAAAAAGCATTATACCCTATTTCTTCTATTGTATTCGGAAGGATCACCTCTTCTAAATTAGATAAGATATTCTTACCATAATGGTTTGGATCATGAAAGAAGGCATTATCAGGCAAGTAATTATTCTCAATCATTGCTTTGCTTAAATCAATATTTTGAAGTGATTTCATTTGCTTAATAACATCAAAATCAGACGCATTAATAGGTCCTAAAATTATCAGTTTCTGAATAGTTGACACAGATATATTTAGATTACTTAACTTTGAGGCAAGTGTACCTGCAGCATCCAAAGATATCAATATCGGATCTGCATTAGTTTCCACTATATAACTTTCGTTCCAATATGCAGCGTTCCTATATACATCAGCCGAACCTTTGGGAACATACACATAAGCATCCTTTAATCCTATCGATTGAGAAAGACCAATAGGAGTAGCAGATTGCATAGTTATCCTTGTTCCATAATAAGCAAATGGAAGATATTCCTCTCCACAAAAGGTCTCACCCTTTATCGTCAATACAGATTTTGGTATAATCAATTCTTTTAATGATCTATTAATTTGAAAAGAATGCTCTCCCAATGTTTTTACACTAGAGGGAATGGTATAAACTACATCCTTCTTTCCTTTTGGATAGAGCAATAAAGTTGCTTTATCAACTACAAAAAGAACACCATCGATAGAAGTATAAAAGCCGTTATCGATTACGACTTCTTCCAAAGCTGGGCAGTTGTCAAAAGCTCCTATATTCAGCGTATTCAAGGAGGCACAATTGCTAAAATCTACCTTTTTTAGGTTTTGACAATAACGAAACGTACCCTCCGAAATCACCGTAAGCTGTGTGCTTTTACTGAAATCGATACTAGTTATAGCATCATTGTTATAAAACGCATCCCTTCCTAGTTGTTGGATACCTGAAGCAAAAACAATATCACCGGCCAAAGCACAACCACTAAAGGCTCTTTCGCCAATCTCTTTTAAAGCTGTCAATTGTGAGAAATCGAAATCGGATAATTGAGAGATAGAATAATTACTATTAAACGCACTTTCTCCAATCGTAGTTAATGCCGTACATTCCTCCAAACTAACGCTCTTCAGATTCGAACAATCGGAAAATACATAAGAATCCAAAATTGCCAATGCCGTACAATTAGACAAGTCTACTGTCCGCAAAGAGGAACAATATCGAAACGCATAGGTTCCTATATTCGACAACTTTCCGCATCCCGATAAATTAACCGTTTGTAAATTACTACAACGATAAAAGGCATTACTCCTTATTCCAACTAAACTCGTACAGGCCGATAAATCAAGATCCCGTAAGCCGGAACATTCATAAAACGCTCTATATTCTATTGATCGCAATTGAGTGGCTTTTGAGAAATCAAATTCCGTGAGGTTATTGCAACCCGAGAAAGCCCCTTCATCTATCATTTCAAGAGCTTCCGAGAATATCACTTTTTGAAGAGTTAATTTATTTTGGAATGCCTCTCTCGGAATACTTTGAAGTTCTTCACGTACACTCTCATTCCAATAGGCAGTTTTCGGCAACTCCGTCACCCCACTCATATCCAAAACTTGGAGCATATTCATTTGCTCCTTCATCGTCTTAAAGTCCTCCGCTCTCAGTAGGCCATTTACTTTCAAGCTCGTTACCTTGCCCACATCCGCTCCTAGCTCGGATGCCAGCGTATTGGTAGAGGTCAGTGTTACCTCCTTCACCAATTGTGCATATACACTACTACTTATCCCAAGTCCTACGAGAAAAGCAAAAAGAAAGAAAAGTTTTTTCATACTCATTCTATTTGAATTAATAATTGATTTACCCTGCAACCATCAACTCCTCCTTATCATCTACACAAAGAAAAAGCGCGAGGCTTATGCCATCGTCACCTATATCATGGTATCCCCATACCTTTATCCCGGTAACGAACAGCAGCCCCACGCTTCATTATAGGATGCTCCTCTCGAAGTAACTATAACAAGCATGGGCGTCTGTCGTATTATACCGGGATATGAAATTGGGGATTTCTGATATAGGTATAATATCTTTTAACGCCTTTTCCACGAAAACGAACCCGCCGAGCTTCCACTCTAACGGCTCGGTACAAAGTACGGAATTTCCCATGAATCCCGCAAACATCCATGCGAATATTTAGAATTCCTCATCCAATCCATAAGGACAAAAGCCAAAACAAACCGAAACAAATGTCTCTTGAACCGTATAGGAAATTCCTCACTACCTAATATATACTTTATTCAGCGACAGCGAACGCTCGTTCGGCGGCGGTGAATATATATTCGGCGGCAGCGAATGATCGTTCGCCGCCGCTGAACGAAGAAGGCAGACTTATCTTTCAAAGAATAAAACAGTTATAAAGCAAGAATACAAGTAACTCCTTAAAACTATCGACAACAACTCCCTAAGCAGACCGACATCATCTCCCTAAGTAGATACCCCCTCTACTTACTAAGTAAAGGGGGGGTCTACTTAGTAAGCAGAGGGGGTATCTACTTACTAAGCTGATGGAGATCTGCTTACTAAGTAGTTTTCCAACTGCTATCCACATTCCTTGGAACATTCAAGACACTAGCCCTGCTTATCTTGCAGCTCTCGTATGATTTCGTCAAGAATGTAGAGATCGCTTTTTAAAAGCAAATCTCCATTCCGTAATGTTAGGCATTTATAAGTATCACTATTATAAAAAAGGTCTAATGCTTTATCGGTAGAAATACGCAAACGAGACGCAAGCAGTTCGATAACTCCCCTATATTTACCCTGCATAACCGTATCAGCCGCACCAGGGACAACAAGTGGAGCAGATGTTTTAGGTAAAAGAAACGCTTCCGTAAAGCAGAGGCAACGATCTATGATCTCTTGGTTAATTATGCAAATATGGTTATTAGGCTCTTGATGGATAAGACGAGCCAAGGCCTCCTCGCGTGTATAATCCCCACGCATATAAAGGTCAATCGTACGAATCACACGGTCATCCGCTATACCTCCTTCTATCATGTCATAAGCTGACCACAAATTTCGACCTTGACGACAGGCCACTACAAAGTCTAACCAATCAGCATCATAAGTTTCGAAACATAAATAGCGATATGGCAAGACACGACAGACATCCATATCCAAAGAATAAACATTCAGCCAAGCCTCATCCTTATGACGTACATCTGCTGTACGAAGTGCCCAACGAACTGCCTGTTCTTTCAAGTCCGTAACATAGAACCCGATTCCAAAATCCAGATTAGGCCGGCAAACCCCAGCCAAAGGCTCCTCTATGCGGCAAGTGGAACCATGATAAACCGTCAACATAGTGTTTTCCCTTTCTCTTCAATACTCCGGAAGGGTTTATATCCGTCCGGGAGCCATTGAGGATCACGATAGTAAATATATTCTAGGATGGAGTCTACGATATATGATTTCCCTTGCGTATGCAAGGTATCGTAATAAGAGCGGATATAGCCATTGATCGCTCCTAGTTCCTTCAGTTTATTATATACATCCGAACCATAACGCCCTAATCGTTCCGCGGTACTCTCTATGCAATAAATCATAAATTCCAGTTGCTTCTCCTCTATAGTCATAACCCTATCCTTTTTCTGGTTATAGATAACAAAGTTAGCAAATACTTTCAGTTATACAAAGACATCAAAAGTCATTTTCGTAATATAACACTCCCTTCCCTATAGGAGATATACTTCAATACCTCACGTATGAATGTACAGTAACTTACTTCCGACTATTCAATATACCCGATTCATTATCTGAATTATACAACTTACGATCCACGGATTTGTATTTGCGACCGAAATCTAAGTGGTAAGAGAATCCAATCTCGAAGCCCGGATAAATATCACCAAAACGCTGATCGGTCACATAGGGAGCGATCGCTGAATGGTTCTTACTCCGGTAACGGGCGGATGAGGTAAATTGGGTAGAGAAAGAAGCGCTTAACTGAACCTTCCCGATCCTATAACCGATACCCAACCTATTAAAACGATCGGCCTCACGACTGGTCTCACCCGAAAAACTATAGCTTCTCTTATAAATCAACAGGTTAAAATTAAAGTTCTTCACATCGCTATTCAAAGAGATCACATAGAAGGGATCCGTGTATGTATGCGAATAGCTATTTCCATTCGATTGGAAATGGTTCAAGCCTCCGGAGATATTCATGCGCAGATAATCGCCGAAGGGTGAATAATTCAAATACAGTTCCGGCGTAAAACGATGGAAACTCCGTTGGTTATCGTAGGTACGGATAAAAAGTCCCCGGCTAACGTCATACAGGGTCTCTTCCATGACCATGCGGGGCTGGTATTGGTAAGAGAAAGTAAAGCCGGCCTTGACCTTTGCCGTATTCACATGAAATTCCACGGCGTTGTTATGATATAAGAAAGGGGATAGACCCGGATTACCTCTACGAACCTGTAAGGAATCAATCCATTGCTCCACGTTACTCAACTCAGACAAGGATGGGTTTACATTGCGCAGGGTATACCGATAACGAGCGGATAATACCTCATTGATAGTATAAGTAAGTGTTACCTGCGGGCGGAAATACCACCGATTATAAGAGCCCGAGTTTTCTTGCGATAGATAATTACGGGAGGCGCCCAAACCTACGTTATAAACCAACTTCTTCCAAGTTCCTACGTATTGCGCATACATATACGATTCAGATTCCGTCATATGGGTCGTATAATCACCGGAACCGGAATATACGTTGTCCGTATAAGCCTGCGTATGTTTCAAACCGGCGGAAATGCGACCGGTCTCTAGCTCTTTCTCGTAGATACCCTCTCCGATTACCGAATAGCGCTTTCCATCTACTTTCGTATAAATATCTGTCAAAGGAATACTTTCCAGTTCTTCCCGGTAGGTATGACGGCTATCGGTATTCGAATAAGTTCCCACGACATTGACAGCCAATGATTGTTTACGTGGTAATTTCCGGAAATAATACAAGTCGAGCGAGGGACGGGTATTCAAGGATTTATTATTATCGATAAGATCGGTCGTCATCTTGCTCTCGCTATTCCTTAAAAGGGCACTGCTATAGTTATGCGGATAGTCATAATAATAAAAATTCAGCTTAGCGTTCAAGAAATAATCATCATCCTTCGTGTAGTTATAATTCGCCGTCGTAGTCCAATACATCTCATAATCCCTTCCGGGGATTCCTTCCTGTGTTCGCTGGAAGGTACCATCTGGGGTACGAAAGATTTCCTTCCGGTCTTGCCATGCCTCTTTATACCGGTGTCCGTTCGCAAAGCTGGATAAAGAGAACTCCGAACGTCCTCGGTTATACTTACCATATATATAATCTGCCATCCAAAACGTGTTTAATTGATGGCTTAAATCCACGCCGAGATTTCCTCCGGAAGTCCGCTTGATCGTTATATAATCCAAGACGATATCGATTCCTTCCCCATATCGCAAGCCGGGGTTATCGTGATATTCCACCCGTTTGATATCCTCCGGCGAGAGGGCTGCGACTTCTAAGGAAGAAGCCAACACGCCATTTATACGCAACTGAACGTTTCCATTCGCCATAGAGATACTTTTCGTATTCGGATCTACCCATAGACGAGGTAAGGACATCCGCCTTGTCAAATCCAAGCCATCCATCGAGCGCCGCACTTGGTCTTTAGAGGGGAATATAAGTTGACGGTCTTTCTTCCTTATAATCGAAGAGGCTTGAATGGTAACCTCATCCAAATCGATCGTTTTCTCCTCTTGCGCGTTTACCAAAAAGGCAACGCAAATCAATCCCACAAATAATACTTGTCTTCTCATAAAATTCAAATTTGATTCGAGACAAATGTAAGGAGGGAAACAGCTAAAATCGATTTATACAGGCAAGAAACTAAAGTGCAAGGCATTATACACATACACTGATTTACAAAGCATTAGCGAACGACTTAGAGAGAAAAGTTTATATTTGCCGTTCGAGCACTTATATTGCCGATGATATCCTCTTTCTCGTCCATACCCAGCTTATGGCGGATGTCCGTCTTGCGCTGATAGATCGTACGGACGCTTTGCTGGGTAACTACACTGATTTCCTTGGTAGAGAAGCCGGCGCATAGCAAGCAACAAAGCTGGATCTCTTTTTCCAGCAAACGCCCATCAGACAATCGGACCAGATGCGTATGGAAATTATCATAGACTGCGTCGATAATCGGATACAGGTCATCCCATACCAAAAGCGTATCTACCGGGACATCCTCGTTCGTGATACGAGTCATTTGCTGGAGCAATTCCTTATTTTGTTGCGTGGGAGTAGTCGCCATCAAGCGGATAACACCCAATTGCTGCAACAAGACCTTACGGAAAAAGGCACTATCGGGTTTCTCCTCCTCCGCTACGGATTGCTTGGACTCATTCAAGAGCTGACGCAAGGCTTCCAAACGCTCCTCCATATCAATCAAACGGTTCCTTCGGTTACGGATATATAAGAAAACTCCACCAGCTACCAATATGGAAAGCAAAGAAACGATCACCAAGATAGAGAACGTACGCTGCCGGCTCATCTCCAAGCGAAGATTTTCTCGGCGTAAACGATTTTGATCGACCAATCGTTCCCGCTCAGCCTTCTCCGTTTGGGATTTCACGGTATACAAAGAATCGCAATATTGCCCTAATCGGGAAATATCCACCGGTTTATTTTCCTTTACGCCCAATATAAATTGATAGGCATAATTCAGCGCATGCGAGGCTATATCATCACTGTGACTAAGTTCCAAGCCTAACGTATTCTTCTCGATATACTTCCGGGCAGAATCCAGTTCCCCTAGATTGATCCAAGGCATAACATAGGATCCCGGGGTCTCTCGCTCCGGATATCGTTCTTCCAACAAACGTAAATAGCTGATAGAAGCCTTGGGATTAAAGTCATACAAGAAATCCGCGTAATTGCGGGCAAAATGATGGGCATACCATTCGATATTCTTAGCCAAGGCCGAGTCCGCAGCCAAACGAAGATAATAATCCGCCGAGTCCCTCATTCGCAAGCGGCTATAACTCAACCCGGCCATATAATAGGCCATCTCCTTAAATCCAGCTTTTGGCGAGGCTTCCCATTCCTTCGAGTCTGCGATCGTTTCCCGATACAACCCCTCACCAAAGCTCAAGGAAGTCAATCGGTCATAAAAACGTACAAGGTAGGTCGAATCCGAACGGGAATAAGCGGAATCTATCGCCTCTCGGTACAAAGCACGTCTTTGTTCCAACCCCTTCCGGGAATCACCCATATAAATAGCCTTTACGAAATAAGCGGAAAGTAAAGGCTCCGAGGCATGCTCCTTATAATAATCCACGGAGTAGTCGATGAGCGAGTCGTTCACCAAGCTGCGCCCCTGCAAGAGATGAAGCCAAGCGAGCCTCCGTCCATACTCTGCCTTATCGCTATCCGAAAGAGCGGAAAGCGTTATTTGTTCCTCCAGCAGCCAGGCGGCGCTATCTAAGTTATTCTCGTTTACCAACCGGTCCGCCTCCGCAAATTTTTCCCGGACGGATTTACCGCCACAGGAAAGCAACAGGCAGACACTGGCCAGAAATATGTAGACAAACCATTTCGTCATAGCGACAGAGATCCTAATTTCCGGCAAAGGTACATTATTTTCGGAAGCCCGGGCGATTCACCGATATTTTTATCCGTTTCGTCGATTCCTTTTCCCGCTCGGATAAGGAAGCCCTATCTTTGTAAGCAGACAAAGGGTTTATCTATGTTACAATTAAAAAGAAACGACTTATTGATCGGCTTCACGATATCCGTCTTGCTTAGTATTTTCGTGAACTTCGCCCTTCTGATGCGTAAATATGAGTTCGAGACCGGAAACCCGAGCATGGGTATCCAGCCTCCGGATCGCACCATGTATTATTTGCTAATCTGGTTCTTCGTGTTCTCCTTCATCTTATTTATTGTCAACAGCTTGATGTATAAGCTCGGGGACAAGCTTCTCCGCAGGAAAGAGTATAAAAGGGTATTGCTGGTTTGCGTAACTTGTATCAGCATCGCCTACGGCATGTTTCATCTATCGCCGGTTTTGTACACGGCCATTTTCGTAGAATGGCTTGGGGAAGATGGGCCCCAGCCAGCTACCCAGGATATCATGATCCGCATCGACCGGGGCAGGATGGCTACGCAAACCATCAGGTCTGCCGAACGCCGGGGCATACCGGTACCTCCCAAGCCTTTCACGGTCCCTAACTCTTTCATGACGGAGCATCTTTTCGTCTTCCTTACGGTTATGCTAAGTTCCGTACTAATCCGCCTGTTAAGCAGCAAGCAACAAATGAAACTGGAATATGAACAATTGAAGACCGAGAAGTTACAGAATTCCTATAACGCCTTGATGGGACAAATCAACCCACATTTCTTCTTCAACTCCTTAAATGGATTGAACGCCTTGATACAGAGCGGAGAAAAACAACAGACGTTGGCTTATCTGGATGAGCTATCCAACGTCTTCCGGTATATCTTGCAAAGCAACAAGAAAGAGCTGGTTACGCTAGCGGAAGAACTTCAATTCGTAAAGGCGTATACCTATCTGCTGAGCGTGCGCTACGAGGGAAAACTATTCTTCTCCATCCAAGCGGATACCCCTTACTTACTTTGGTATCTGCCGATATTGAGCGTACTCCCCTTGATCGAGAACGCCGTAAAGCACAACGTTATCAGCAAGCAATACCCGCTACAGATCGATATCTATACCACCCATGAGGACAAACTAATCATATCCAATAAAATACATCCTAAGTCGGAAGATAGCAAAGGTAGCGGTATCGGATTGAAGAACCTATGGGGGCGCTACCGGATGCTTACCGGAAAGGACATCCAGATCTCCAACCGCAAGGAATATTTCAAGGTCACGCTTCCTTTACTTAATAAACCCATTCACTCATGAAAGCAATTATTATAGAAGATGAGACTACCGCCGTTAATAGCTTAAAGGCGATCCTAGCGCAAAATACGGTTACCCCGATCGAGGTGATCGCCGAACTGGAGAGTATCGAAGAGAGCGTGGAGTTTTTCCGGACATCGCCTCATCCGGATATCATCTTCATGGATATCCATTTAGCGGATGGATCGGCGTTCAAGATATTCGAGCAGGTGGAGATCGATGCCCCGGTAGTCTTCACTACCGCCTACGATGAGTATGCGTTACAGGCTTTTCAAGTGAGCAGTATCGATTATTTGCTGAAACCCGTCACGCTAGCCTCGCTGGAAAGGGCCTTGAATAAATTACGGCTGTTCGATACCGAGGAAAGGCTGGCGCATATCCGGCAAACGAACCGTACAATCCAGAGTCGCCACACGATCAAGAGCTTATTGATCATGCTGGCCGATAAATTCTATCCGTTACCGGTTGAGGAGATCCTTTATTTCTATACGGCCAACGAGAAAGTTACCGCCTATACCTTCGACGGAAAACAACATCCCGTAGACCGTACCCTCGACGCGTTGGGAGAGCAACTGGACGAGAGGCTTTTCTTCCGGGCCAACCGTCAATTCATCATTTCACGCAACGCCATCAAGGATATAGATCTTTGGTTCGGGAGCCGCCTGTCCGTCAACCTCACTTTACCTGTCCCCGAACGTATTATCATTAGCAAAACCAAGACCCCGGTCTTCAAGAAATGGATTCTGAGGGAGGAGGAATAATGTCTTTTCACCCCCTCCCGTAAGGCGATTCACCGACCCGATTATACCACTAATCGGCGCTTAACCTTTCTTCACCGAACTTTCCTGTTATTTCGCGGTACAACAAATAAAGGTAAAAACACTATGCTGAAATGTATCACTTTCGACGGAGACACCTCGACCCTAAACACGCTCATGGGATATTTCGAGAAACTGGACAAGGCTTTGGCCGATGTCCACCAAGTGCTGAGCAAGGAGCAAACAGAACGCCCCATCTTCGTCCGGGAGGGCAGCAAGATCATTCGCCTCCGCCGGGATGAGATCCTTTTCCTCGAGGGATACGGCGATTATGTAAAGGTACACCGTATCAATGGCAAGCCCCTGCTCACGCAAGTCAGCTTGAAGCGGTTCGAGGAGTTTCTGGACAGGAATCGTTTTTGCCGGGTACATCGCTCTTACATCGTATCCCTCTCCCACATTAATTATATCGAGCGTAAGCGGATACGTATCGGGGAGGAACTGATCCCTATCAGCGATTCGTACCTGCCCGCCTTGATGAATAATCTGGCTCTCCAAGAGTAACCAAGAGTTTCATGCGGAAGAAACTTTTGTTTCTCCGTGACAAAACTTTTGTTTCCTAGTGAAGAAACTTTAGTTTCATAGGCAGAAAACTAAAGCTTCACTTGGTAGAACTGTCTTTTCCTGATTTATCTAGACACTTTTTTTGTTTATAAACGTAATCAGTAGA
>OKMM01000393.1_pt1 | contig 11232 bp, 7 predicted proteins | sample 1612131 | NCBI WGS metagenome assembly OKMM01 (sample SAMN04436778, study PRJEB24849) | human gut metagenome | biome: human gut; feature: NICU; material: stool | host: Homo sapiens | place: USA: Saint Louis, MO | collected 2011-05-04 | reverse complement strand
TCTCTCTTTTTCCTGACAAGCAGCCAGATAATTACAAACCCGGTACATAAAATCATAACCTGAAATACAAGGATGACGCAGATGCCTGCCAGCACCAGAAAGCCCGCAGCCCTTAATCCGCTGCCAGAGCTTCCCTCAGAGTTGGTTCCTGCCTGGTCCGGGTCCTCCTGTGGCGGGATATCCTGTGACGGGTCCTCCTGTGACGGAACCTCAGCTCCCTCACCATCCTGATCCAGTCCCTGAATCCTGCGCACATCCCCTGCCAGGGCTTCCAGCTCACTGCTGTCAAACACATCCCTCAGCCCGCAGCGGTACATGGTGTCGCGGTAGGGCGCATCCAGACCTTCATTCAAAAGTCCCATATACGTATCCACAGCGCCGTCCCAGTCCCTCCTGGACATGGTCCAGAGATCAAGGGCCGACAGAGCCGAGGTTCCATATCCCATATAGTAAAGGGGGCTGTAAAACAGATGCGACACATCCACCCAGTCATAGCACACGCCCTCGTCGTAGACATCAAAATACCATCCATAATAGGAATCCTGTATCTCTTTGAATGTGCGGTTCATGTCCTCCAGACTCATGTCCGGATTCATGTAAACAGCTTCCTCAAATTCCTGCAGCATGCAGGACATAATGATCACATACAGCATATCCGTAACAGTCTCAAACTCAAAGGCCTCTGCCCCTTCGCCAAACATATCCCCCGCATACTGGTTGGCCAGCATCTCCAACCCCTGTGACTGGACCTCACACACATCCACACTGTAACCCTGGAACAGTTCAGGCACCGAATTATAATAATAGGAGCTGAAATGCCCGAATTCATGAATCAGGGACTGGTAATCCGTAAATGTATGGTTTCTGTTGATGAAAATAAATGCGTCGCCATAGCTTGGAAGCCCTACGGTATAATTATTATCCATCCTGTCCTGTCCGTCTTCCCCGGACTGGATATCATACAGCTCGTTGTCCTGCATATACCGGAAGATCTCACCCAGCTCAGGACTCACCGAGCCGACAGCCCTTCCCACACCGGCCAGTATGTCCTGGGCGGAACTCTCTTCCACAAGGTCCAGGGAGTCATAGGATTCCTGGGCCACATCCATATACCAGATGTCATTATTAAGGGGAACAATACGGGTCTTTACATCCGAGCAAAGCCCCTCTGCGTCCTGAAGAGTATAATCCCTTCCGTAAACAGCTTCAAAGGAATAACGGGCATAATTGTCATAGCCTTTAAGCTCTGCTGTCCGGCGGCGCACCTGGACCAGTTCCCGGAACTTGCTGCCCAGAACCCGGTTCTTTTCCCTGACAAGTGCATCCTCAATTTCAGCGTACTGCCCGTCGTCAAGGTCCGGTTCCCGTTCCAGCCGGCTGTAGCTCCACTGTCCGCCCTCCAGCTCCACCGTAAAATCGCCGGCAGCCAGTTTGTCATATTCCCTGAGAAGCTCCTGCTCCCTCCGGTTCAGTTCGGTCAGTTCCCCGGAATTTTCCCTGTAATATTCGATGTAAGGCGCATATTCAATCCCCATCTTATCTGTCAGGAGTTCTTTATAGGATGAGTTCATACCCTTCTTAAGGCAGGCTGCGGCCTTATCCCCCATCTCGGAATAGATGTCCGTGGTATATGCCTGTTCTGCGGCAGCCTGCTCATCCGACACGTCCCTGTCATAGTTCAGCTGGGCCATATAAGTCAGGGTAGCCAGACGGTCATACTCATCCACAATGGCATCGTATAGCCTCAGTACTTCCTCGTCCCGGCCTTCAGAAGTACAGGCCTGTTCAAAATCAGCCATGGCCTGTTCCATGGCAGCCGGGTCATAGTGCTCGTATGGCCTCCGGGAATAGGGAATGGCTTCATGGACCTTTCCGCCCGCTTTGCTGACATATTCCGGTTCCCGGGCCCTTTCCCGGGCAGTCAGGCTTCCCTGAGACGCGCTGCAGGAGGTAATCGTCAGTGACATCACCAAGGCCAGGACCAGTGCTGCCCCGCGCCTTAGACTCCTTTTCCACATTCCGTTTTTCACAGCAGGCCCTCCTTACATATTATGGTATATGCCTATTGTAACATCCCGGCCGTTTTACCGCCAGTTGATTTAATGCCTAATCTCCGGTCCATGGTCCATGCTGCCTGCCTAATCTCCGGTCATCCATCCTTCCTCCTCCGGAAGCAGGAAATAGTTATTATCCCTGTCCGAATCAGCAATCATGGCATCCAGCTCCCGGATCAGATAGCTGTCCGGCATGTTTCTCTCCCAGAACCGGTATCCCTTGGTGCTCTTTATACCTTTGACGTCAATTTCCCGTCCTGCATAGTAATCAATGTATACCCCTGCATAGGCAGCTGCCATGGAATGTTCCACGTCTGCCCCCAGGTTCTTCACAACGCCCCGTATCTGATCGCTGATCAGCTTTTGTATGTACCGGTAGGACCAGTCTTCAAAATCCAGCAGGTCCGGATTGGTGCTTCCGTTTTTCCGTGCCCAGGCAGACACATCCACAGCCCTGGTGGCATAGGAAATACTTCCGTCCTCCTCCCATAACACCTCTCCATACTGGCAGGGCGGTATGCTGAGAGCATCTGTCACGATTTCCTGTATGCCGTAAGTTCCTTCCGGAACTCCGGGCTCGCTCTTATGCTTGCGGATACGCTGCACATGAAGGTGTCCGCTGAAAAAAAGCGGGAGCTCATATTTCTGAAGAAGGGAAATCACCTCTCCATTGTTGTCCATGGCGCACTGGGTGGTATACATCCTGCTCTGGGCCAGCAGATTATGGTGGGCAATGGGTATCACAAACACTCCCTCCTCCTTTGCCCTGGCCAGCTGTTCATCGGCCCAGGCCATGGTGCTGTCTTTCAGTCTTCCCTCCACCTTGTTATCCGGCTCATATTGGCAGGAGTCCAGCATCAGAAGCCAGTTTCTGTCATCCAGGACGTAGACATAGCTCAGTGAGCTGACGTCCCGGCTCAGTGCCTGGTCATAACCGTATTCATGGTAAATCTCATGGAATTCAGGTCCGTCAATATAGGGAGCCGGCTCTTTCCGGGCCCCGTAGTACACCGAAGCGTCATGGTTATTGATATCATGGTTTCCCGGTATCACCAGGACCTGTATGCCTGCGTCCTGGACCCTTTTAAGCCTTGCCGCCAGCTCCTCATGGTTCAGCCGCTCCCCGTTCATAGTAATATCGCCGCTGAGAACCAGGGCAGAGGGCCGTTCCTCTATGACCTCGTCCAGAAATGCTTCCAAAAGCTCAGGCAGATACTGGACCACCTTTCCGTCACTCCGCTCCACAAACAGCCGGAAAGCTTCCCCGCCGTCTCCGGCTAAAGCGCTTTGATAGTGAAGGTCTGTTGCCAGGATCAGCCTGGGCGGTATGTAGGGTTCCTCAGGGGCTTGTGGAGGAGTCCACATACCGGGAAATTTCTTCTTCCACTCCTTATAGCCCTCCTGCCTGATTACTTCATCCCGGGGTTCCTGTGCCTGGGAATCCGTAGCCAATGCCGGCCTGGCCGGTTCCTCCCATTCCTCCCCTGTCTTTGCTTCCCGGGTGCTCTCAGGCCCCCCGCTTTCCCTGCTCTCAACCGATACAGGCCCTGAAGGCTCCATTAAAGTCTTTAAAACGTGCAATACCCCGAAGCATGCCATAAATACCATGGCATACATCAGGGCACTTATCATCCAGGTCTTTCTCTTCATGCAGTCTGCTCTTTCTGTATTAACTATCGCTGTGTTATATTATGCCCAGTTCCTTCATGGCATACGCGATTCCGTCCTCCTCCACTTCCTTTGTCTCAAATGTGGCGTAGGGCTCCAGAACTTCGTCATGCTTTCCCATCAGGATACAGTTGCTTGCGTAGCGGAACATGGCAAGGTCATTGCCGCTGTCGCCGAACACATAGGCATCATCCAGAGAGATGCCGTAATGCTTCAATACCAAATCAATGGCCGTTGCCTTGGAATGTCCTCTGGGCACACATTCATATTCCCCGTTTCCGCGGTCTATGATTTCCATGTCCCTGAGCCGTCCAAAAAGCTCCTTGGGCCTGCTGTTTTCACCCGAGATAAGGTAAAACTTATCATAGTCATAGCAGTCGTCCTCCCAGTCATATTCAGACAGACAGTCCGAACGCCTGAGCGACGCCTTCATCTGCTCCACCCTTGGAATAGGCGACTGTGACCTGTGGATGTGGATTCCGTCCGACGCCTCAAGGGCTCCGTCCAGTCCGCACGCATCAATATGGCTCTTGATTTCCAGCCCTCTCTCATGAGGAATGTGGTAGCTGTACATGACCCTGCCCTCTGCAAGGATATAGGTCCCGCAGCCGCACAGATATCCGTCTGCTTCCACCAGCTTCTTAATTTCGCCCAGATGGGCATATACGCGTCCCGTATTGATGAACACCAGATGTCCTTTTGCGCGCGCCTCCTTCAGTGCCTGTACCGCACTTTCAGGAACCCGGCCCGTCTTTTCAGACAGGAGGGTTCCGTCAATATCATAAAATAAAGCTTTCGTTCTATTATTCATCATCTCTGAACACAATGGTCTGTGCTTCCTCGTCCATGCTCTCCACGATTGCCAGTGACTCCAGTCTGATTCCCTCTGAACGCAGCAGATCTCCGCCTACCTGGAATCCCTTCTCGATGACAATGCCCGCGCCTACCAGTTCAGCGCCGGAATCCCGTACCAGGGCAGCCAGGCCCTCCAGAGCCTTTCCATTGGCCAGGAAATCATCAATGAGCAGCACCTTGTCGCCGGCTCCCAGAAACTCTCTTGACACGATGATATCATAAACCCTTCCATGGGTGTAGGACTCCACCTTAGTGGTATAAACCTCGCCTGCAATATTCTTGGTCTGTGTCTTTTTAGCAAATACAACCGGCACATCAAAATACTGGGCCACAATACATGCAATTCCGATTCCGGAGGCCTCAATGGTAAGAATCTTGGTGACCTCCACATCGGCAAACCTGCGCTTAAATTCTTTTCCAATCTCTCCAAAAAGCTTAATGTCCATCTGATGGTTCAAGAAGCTGTCCACCTTCAGAACGTTTCCGGCTTTTATCTTGCCGTCCTTGCGTATCCTGTCCTTTAAAATCTGCATGTACGAGTCCTCCTTCTTCTTTTGGCAATCCTTCTTTACTGTGCGGCTGTGGTCTCTGCGGCTGTTGTTTCTGCTGGAGCTGTGGTCTCTTCTGCTGCCGGTGTTTCTTCTGAAGTTTCGGTTTCTGCTGCTGTTGTCTCTGCTTCTGTTGTTTCCTCTGCGGCAGCAGTTTCCCCTGCTGTTGTCTCCTCAGCCGGAGCATCTGCGTCCTGGGCCTCGTTGACTGCGTTGTCCGCCATGAACTTCATAACCTTCTGGTTCAAGGCCATTTCATCCAGGGTCTCCTGGCCGAAATATTCCACTGCGGCAGCATCCTCCAGGGTTATGCCCTCCAGCTCGGCAACCTTAAGGATAACCAGCTGGTTCTTCACATCATCCTTCACTGACGCGTAAACGGCTTCCTGTAATCCGGGCACATCCATGCCATTGGCCTTAGCCATGCCGGACAGGTTGGTGCCGTACATCTTAGCCTGCTCTTCATACTGCTTGATACGGTCATTATAACGTCTGGAAAGGGTGTTCTTGTTCAGCTTGAACTTGGAGTTCTCAACCACATTCTTAAGTACATACTGCTGGATCTGAAGGTCGGCAGACTGCTGCTTCTGCTTTAAAAGGTCTTCCTTAACACTGGCCCTGTACTCATCCACTGTCTTAAAATCAGAAACACTCTGTACAAACGCGTCATCCAGTACGGCAGACTGCTTTTCCTTAACGGCATTTACAGTCACCTCAAATACAACGGCCTGTCCTGCCAGAGCTTTCTCGCTGTAGTCCTCAGGGAACGTCAGGTTCAGTTCCTTCTTATCGCCCTTCTTCGTGCCAATCAGTCCGTCCTCAAATCCGTCGATCATCCTGCCGGATCCCAGGGTCAGGTCCTGTCCTTCGCCGGTGCCGCCTGCAAATTCCACGCCGTCCTGTTTTCCCACATAATCAATGTTGACAATATCGCCTTCTGCGGCAGGCCTGTCCACTTCCTCAATTTTAGGATTCTGGCTGAGTACCTGGTTGATTTTTGACTCTACCTCGGCATCTGTTACCATGACAGCCGGTACATTTACCTTTACGCCCTTATACTCTGCCAGCTCTACCGTGCCCAGATTCTCCTTTCCTTCCGTCTGGCTGGCCCCGCAGCCTGTCATGATGGAGGCTGCAACCAGTCCGCATAAACATATGAGTGCTAATTTTTTCATTTTACATATCCCTTTTCTATCCTGATTTCACACGCAGGACCTTGAATTATCCTTATTTTTCCATTCATCCCCAAATAGCGTGCGCTGTACATAGTTATATCATACCTGTCCGTGAAAAAAAAGACTTTCCACCAATTTCATGAAAATTTAAGCAACGGTCCGCAGACTATTTGTAGAATGCCTTAAACGCCTTATACGTATTATAGACATCCAGCTTGGAGGCCAGCTCAAAAGGAGAATGCATGGACAGAATGGGCACGCCCAAATCCACAGTATCCACATCCATGTGCGCCACAAACTGGGCAATGGTACCGCCGCCGCCCACATCCACGGCTCCCAGCTCACCGGCCTGCCAATACACGCCTTCCTCCTCCATAATGGCAATGACCTTTGCCATGGTCTCGGCGCTGGCGTCGTTGGAGCCGGACTTTCCCCTGGCTCCCGTATACTTTGTCAGCACACAGCCTTTGTTGATATAGCTTGTGTTGCGTCCCTCGTACACATCCGGGAAGTTGGGGTCGAACGCAGCATTCACATCCGAAGAAAGGCACAGGGATTTTCTCAATACTTCCCTGGGGCTGACACCTGCCTGTTCCGCCAAATCTTCTATGTAATGAAGCACAAAATCCGAATTCAGACCCGTGTTGCCGGTGGATCCGATCTCTTCCTTGTCAGCCAGAATGGTCACTGTTGTGTGGGCAGGCTTCTTTGCGTCTATCTCAGCCGTCAGAGCCGTATAAGCGCAAACCCTGTCATCCTGTCCGTAAGCGCCTATCATGCTGGTGTCAAAGCCAACGTCCCTTGCCTTTACAGCGGGAACCATTTCAATTTCAGCGCGGAAAAAGTCCTTTTCCGTAATTCCGTACTTTTCATTTAAAAGACTTAAGGCCATCAGCTTTACAGGCTCTTTCACCTCCTCATCCTGGAAGGGGAGGGATCCAACCACAATATTCAGCTCCTCGCCCTTTAACCCGTCCTTTAAGGGACGCTCGTTCTGCCTGGCAGCCAGGTGGGGAAGCAGGTCCGTCACGCAGAATACCGGCTCCTTCTCATCCTCTCCAATGGAAACCTCCACCGTCTCTCCGTTTTTCTTCACCACCACGCCGTGCATGGCCAGGGGAATGGTCCCCCACTGGTATTTGCGGATGCCGCCGTAATAATGGGTTTTGAAAAATGCTATATCCTCCTTCTCGTACAGGGGATTGGGCTTTAAGTCCAGCCTGGGGGAATCAATATGGGCTCCGTTGATTCTCAGGCCCTGGTCCAGGGGCTTCTTTCCAAAGGTGGTGGCAATCAGCGATTTGCCCCGGTTCACATAATACACCTTATCTCCCGGCTCATAGGATTCCCCTAAGTCAAAGGGCTTATATCCTGCCTTTTTAAGCATCTTTACCGCTTCCTTCACACACTCCCGCTCGGTCTTTCCTATATCCAGAAATTCCTTATAGCCCTCGCAGTATTTAAACGCCTTTTCCGCCTGCTCCGGTTTATCCTTTCCAATATGAGGGAACGCCCATGTAAGCTGTTCCTGTAATTCCTGTCCTTTTGTCTTCTTAGCCATTATTTTCCTCCTGGTATATTTTATTTATATAATCTGATGCTTTACTGACTTAAGTTATGACGGTACCGCCATCTATAATTCAAATGTCCGCTTCCGCCCGCAGCGCTTCGCTTCCTCCCCCTGTCCGGTTCTTCCTGCCGGGCTGAGGCGTCTGTGCTTCACATCCAGCAAAAGCGCGGAGGACTGGGCATCACCGGACCCGGCAGCGGCTTCTATCATCTTCTTAATCTCATCCTCTCCCAGCCGGGCCGACCGGGCCATAAAACCCAGGATATCCAGCTCTCCCCTCTCTATCAGCCCCTTTGCGCCCTCACCGGCATGAGTCCTTACATAATCCCAGTACTCATCCTCTGCACTTTCCCTTAAACCGCAGGGCCAGTATAGGCGGTACAGGGCCAGGCGCACTGCCAGCTCCGGCTTTTCCTGGACCTTTACATGGGGAAACAGCCTGTCATATTCATCAAAACGGAAATCCCCTCCGTCAAAACAGTACCGGTACATATGGCCGCAGCCGTGCATTTCCCTCATAATGATGCGGGCCGGTGTGTTCTCCACGGACTCCTCAAAAAATTCCGGAAATATAAGCTTTGCCAGGAGCGTCCCCGAACCGGACCTGTAATTTACGGACAGGGTCTGGTGAAGCTCCGACAGGATATCCTTAAAACACGACTTCCTGCCCTCCGCAACGCGGATATCCAGGCACCTGAGACCTGTACAGCCGGTAAATACCCCGGCTCCCCAGTCCTCCACAGCACTGCTGCAAGAGAGCCGCTTCAGGCCGCTGCAGTTATAGAAACCATAGGCTCCCACCTTCCTGATTGTATCCGGCAGTATGATTTCCTCCACCCGGCTGCCGCAAAGCTCCGGCTCTCCCAGATATTCACAGGGAGGTGGTTCCCGCCTGCGCACTGTATCTGAAAAAAGGTAGCCTGCAAACTCGGTCACAGGCATGCCATCCACCGTCCCCGGTATCTCCAGAATTTTGTCCAAACCATAACAACGCTGGAGGCATACCCCGTCCAGCGTTTTTTCATATAATATTCTCATGGTATCAGTTTAATCAGTTTAGGGGATTTTTTCAAGACTATTTTACTTCCAGAAAAAATATTCAAAAAAATACCGGTCTGCCTGCCTCTTTTGACGCCTGCTTCCCGGTATATCCTGAAACGTATCTGAAATGCTGCACCCTTTGGTTCCTTCTATTCATCCACAAACCTGTACCCCACGCCCACCTCTGTGAGTATGAACCTGGGATTGGCCGTGTTATCCTCAATCTTTCTTCGTATATTTGCCATGAACACCCGCAGGGACTGGTAATCATCCGTGGTGTCATATCCCCACACCTCCTGCTGGATATAATGATGGGTCAGCACCTTGCCGCTGTTATTCACCAGAAGGACCATCATCTTATATTCCAGAGGAGTCAGATGTACTTCCTGGTCATGGACATACAGTTTGCGCTTTTCAAAATCCAGCCGGAAATAATCCAGACAGAACTCCTGCTCCTGGTGGTTCACCGTGGAGCTCTTATGGCGCAGCCCCACGCGGATTCTGGCCAGCAGCTCCTCGGCGCTGAAGGGCTTAGTCACGTAGTCGTCCGCTCCCTGGTCCAGGGCGCTTATTTTCTCCCGCTCCTGTCCCCTGGCGGAAACCACGATAATGGGCACATCCGACTTCTGGCGGATCTGGCGCAGCACCTCCATGCCGTCGATATCCGGCAGTCCCAAATCCAGCAGAATCAGGTCCGGATGATCCGCGTAAAAGAGGGATATGCCGGACAGTCCGTTATCAGCCAATATATAGGCGTAGCCCCTTGTCTTCAGGGATATCTTCATAAAATTCTGTATGCTCTTGTCATCCTCAATGACAAGGATAGTCGTCTCATTCATCCTTCCTGTCCTCCATTGGCATTGATACTTCAAATACAGCTCCCCCCTGAGGGCTGTTGAAGGCCCTGATGGTGCCGCCCTGGGCCTCCACCATGGCCTTGCATATGGTAAGCCCCAGGCCCACGCCCCGCTGCTTATCCCCGTTCTCATAAGCAGTGGTAAAGAAATTATCGAAAATCTTATCTATCTTATCATTGGGAATCCCTATTCCATTATCCGACACCACAAACTTCAGGCAATTTCCATCCTGCTTTACCCTGAGGGTCACCGTGGTGCCGGTCCCGGAATGGCGGAACGCATTGTCCAGAAGATTGACCAGAACCTGGATGAACAGTCTTCCGTCCACAGATACCAGAAGTATGTCCTCCGGCGTCTCCATCTTAAGTGTATGGTTCCCCACCCGGTTGGAAACCAGCCGGACAGCAGAGGCCACAAGGTCGTCCACCACTTCCTTCTTTTTATTGATATCCAAACGGCCCTCCTGGATTCGCGTCAGGTTCAGCAGGTTTTCCACCATGGTGCTGAGCCATTCGGAATCCGAGCATATATCCTTCAGCATGCTCTTAATCGTAGCTTCATCCATGATGCCCAGATTGTCCAGAAGAAATCCCGCACTGCCGGTAATTCCTGTAAGAGGTGTGCGCAGGTCGTGGGATATGCTCCTTAAAAGGGTGCTCTTTAACCGTTCCCGCTCTACCTGAATCCTGGTATTTTCCTTCTCCCGGCTGAGCAGCTCCCTCTCAATAACCAGGGTCAGCTGGGAAATGACCGTGTCCACATATATCTTTTCCTCTTCGCTTAAGGTCCAGCCCTCACAGTCAAAAATAATCACACCGTAGGTCTTTTCACGGTTGCGGATAGGCACATACAGCCCATTGTCATCCGGAAACTGGCATTCTCCATGACCGCAGGGAATGGACTGCCTGTAGCACCACTCCGCCATGTAGTTGGGAAATTCCTTTTTCTCGTCCTCCTTCAACAGGACGCTCACCGGCTTTCCGGTCAGATTGGACAGGCTTTCTTCGCTGTACTCCTTAATCTGCTGGTAACCGGACAGATTCAGGAATCCGCTTCCTATCTCATTCATCCTGGCCGTAATCTCTCTCTTTTTGTTGGCAATCTGCATCTGCTTCTGCAGCTTCACCACCAGGGTGGCCACAATGGAGGCAGCCGCCACAAAGACAATGGAGGATACCACGTAGTTCACATCATCCATATGGAAGGTAAGCTTTGGCTCCGTAAAGAGATAGTTGAACGTAAAGGTAAAGACAATGGCCGCGCACAGGGCCCAGGCCAGGCTGCTGGTAGCCAGTATGCTGATGAGCACCCCCAGCAGATATACTAAAAGCAGGTTCTCCGCCCTGATCCCGCAGCTGTCCAGCACAATGGCCAGTATGGTGGAAATCACCCATATGACAGCCATTTTTGCACATGCCTTTACAAAGTCCAGAACCCAGTCCCAACTATATAACATAACTCCTT
>OKMM01000389.1_pt1 | contig 11293 bp, 9 predicted proteins | sample 1612131 | NCBI WGS metagenome assembly OKMM01 (sample SAMN04436778, study PRJEB24849) | human gut metagenome | biome: human gut; feature: NICU; material: stool | host: Homo sapiens | place: USA: Saint Louis, MO | collected 2011-05-04 | reverse complement strand
TGTTTGTCCGCTGCCGGACGAGCCGCAGGCCATAAGCCCAAGAGCTGTCAGTACCGCAATTCCTGATAATAAATACGTTCTTTTCAACACACTGATTTCCCTCCGTTTTCTAAATTGTTCTGTAAACAAAAAAAATATATCCGACGAATACAGTGTAGCACATCGGATATATTTTGTCGATATGTTGGATTTTGTTTCTATATTTGCAGATATTTATTGTGTATATTGTACAATATTTTTAAAAGTCATTCGATGACTTTCCCGCCTTCTGCTGTTCAATCTCCTCAATAATCTTTCTTCGGGTACTGTTTAAGTGATCGATCATACTGTAACGGGCTCCACTGGCATCTCCCCGTTCGATAGACTCCGAAATCATATGATGGAATTTCACCGTCTGATTTGCCAGCTCGTCATTTGTGACCTTGCAGAACAGAGGGATTCCCTTGACTACAATCTCCATCAGCTTGCAGGCAATCTCATTCTTAGAACACCTGGCAATCTGAAGATGGAACTCTATATCCTTCTCATAATGGGATTCCTGCATCTGGATCTGCCAGCGCACCTCCGCCTCCAGCTCCATCAGTTTCCGGCAGTCCTCATAAGTCGCGTTGGTAGCTGCCAGGGCAGCGATATCCGGTTCCAGCATCAGCCTTACTTCTGAAAATTCCAGCGCTTTATTTGGCAGCTCTTCCGGCAAAAATGCTCCCAAAAGGTTTGGCGTCTCTCCCCCGCTGATCTCAATGGGCTTTTGCTTCTGCCTCAAAAGATAGGTGCCGCTGCCCTGAACAACCTCCACCAACCCTTCAAACCGCAGCAGTTTTACCGCGTCCCGGACAGTCCCTCTGCCAACCTCGCAGTATTCGGCCATCTGCAGCTCATTTGGAAGCCTATCGCCCGCCTTCATTTCATTCTCAATAATATACTGCCGTATCTTCACGGCCACCCGCTCCGAGAGCGTCTCTGTCTTTTGTCTCACCCAGACACCGCCTTTTTCCATCATGTTTTCTGTCAGTATACAATACCGCCGGGGTTCTGCAGGTGCAGGCACATTCAATCATCCAATCCCGCCATACACAATTCCCAGTATGAACACTATCACGGCCAGCGGCACATAGACATACCTGGCTAAAGGTCCGAAGAACTCTCCCAAAGGCTTTTTCCTGCCTTCCTCCAGTTCCTCCCGTATCTCCTTATATCCCAGAATATAATAAATGGATACAGCCCCCAGCACTGCGCCGAAGGGCACCACAATAATGGTGATGAAATCCATCCACGAACCCACCTTAGGCTCTGACTCCAGAAAAATACCCACTAACAGGGCAATGCCGCTGCACAGAGCCACGGCCGCTTTCCTGGGAAGCTTAAACCGGTTCTGCCATGACTCGCTTACGGCCTCAAACATATTAATTAAGCTGGTGATGCCCGCAAAAGCCACGGACAGGAAGAATATCACTGCGAACAGCCTTCCCATAGGCATCTGCCGGAAAATCTCAGGCAGGGTGATAAACATAAGGGGCGGGCCTGCGTTTGGTTCAATGCCGAATGCAAATACAGCAGGCATGATGGCAAGGGCAGCCATCATGGCAGCCACCGTATCAAAAAAAGCAGTACGGATGGATGCCTTGGGTATATCCTCTGTCTTGGCCAGATAGGTGCCGTACACAATCATTCCCGAGCCCGTGATGGACAGTGAGAAAAATGCCTGTCCCATTGCCATGACCCAGGTATCCACCTTTAATAAATCACTCCAGTCCGGGGCAAAGAGGAATTTATATCCTTCTGCCGCCCCCGGCAGGAAGGCCACACGGATGGCCAGTATTGCAAACAATACAAAAAAGGAAGGCATCAGGACCTTATTAATCTTCTCAATACCCTTGGTTGCCGGCCGCAGTCACCACCACCAGGACATGCCAGGGAACACTTCCGAACTCACCTGTGGCCTGGCTGAAATAGGCCGCTGCATCCGCTGTAAGGATAGCCCCTGTTACAGATCCTGCCAGGGCTCTTACCACCCAGCCCACGATAATGGCATACCCAATGGCGATACCTAAAGAACCCAGAAGAGGAATCCAGCCCAGGAAATACCCCAGCCTGCCCTTTTCTATTTTTTTCCAGCAATATTCATAGGCGCCCAGGGTTCCGGTCCTGGCCCGGCGTCCAATGGCAAACTCAGCCGACAGCCCTACCAGGCCGAATAATACAATGAATAGAATATAGGGCACCAGAAACGCGCCGCCGCCGTATTGCCCTACGCGGTACGGAAACATCCAGATATTGCCCATTCCCACTGCGGAACCCACACAGGCCAGCACAAATCCCAGGCTGCTTCCAAAGCCGCCGTTCTGGTGCACGGCTGCCGGTGAGGAATCCGTTTTTTTCTGTTTGTTCATAACTTCTCCTTTATGACATACATTTAGACGGCCTGCGGTCCTGCATGAAAATGGAGCAGGACTGCCTGCAACGCCATCTTTAATATACTACCCCATTTACACCATTTAGTCAAAGTTTTAAAGCAAAAAAGCGGCAATTAGAAAAAACCGAAAAGCAATCCACTAATAACCGGCATCTGTTATAACACATCAACCACATCATAGCTGCTTCCGTTCCACACTGCCGGACGCACCTGCCTGGTCTTAAGCTGTTCCACAAAATCCTTCAGACAGTCTACCTTCTCCGGCAGCCATGTGGCATACTTTCCAATCTGGCCCATGGTGTGGGCATCGCTGGCCCCTATGGTCTTAAGCCCTAATTCCCGGCAGTAAGTAAATGCCCTGCGGTTGGCCTCCAGGGCCGTACTGCCGTTTAACACCTCCACCCCGTGGAGCCCTTTGACCGCGCGGAGATTTTCCTCCAGACCGCGGTTATTGTTCCGGAAAGGGTGGCAGGAGACACAGAAACCGCCGGCCTCATTTACATGGTTTATAAAATCCTGGGCATCCACCCGGCAGCCGGGATACTCTGCCGCATATTCCCTGAGTCCCATGCTGTCATGGTCCGTGATGCAGACAGCGTCCAGCCCCCTGCCCCGCGCTGTGGTCACAATTTCCTCCAGACTTATTTTGCTGTCCGTTGAATAAGTACACTCATGAAGATGCATGTCAACCAGCATTTAGGTTCCTCCTATCTCTTGATAATTTTAAGCAGCCTGCCGTCCTCTGTCCATACCAGGCTCTCCAGATCCATGAATTCAGCCACAAACGGGCTGGCCGGCTTCCGGCAAAGGTCCAGGGGCGCGTCATTCTGGACCAGCTCGCCCTGGTCCATGATAGCGATACGGTCAGCCAGGATAATGGCCTCCTCCTGGTCGTGGGTGACGAACACCATGGTCAGCCCCAGGTCTTTCTGGAGCCGTTTCAATTCATAGCGCATCCTGGTGCGCAGGGCAGCGTCCAGGTTGCAGAAGGGTTCATCCAGAAGGCACAGCTTAGGCTCCACAATCAGCGCCCTGGCAAGAGCCACCCTCTGCTGCTGTCCTCCGCTGATTTCCTGGATATAGGCCGATGCATAATCTGCAAGTCCCACCATCTCAAGATAACGCATCCCCTTCTGCCGGGCCTGTTCCCGCTTCACTCCCCGGAATTTCAGGCCGTAAACCACATTCTGGAGCACTGTCATGTGGGGAAACAGGCCGTAGGACTGGAAGACGGTTGTCACAGGCCTCTGTTCCGGAGGGATACGGGTGATGTCCTGGCCATCCAGCCGCACGCTGCCGCTGTCCGGCTCCAGGAAGCCTCCTATCATATTGAGGGTCGTTGTCTTCCCGCACCCTGACGCCCCAAGGATGCACAGAAGCTGGCCCTGTTCCAGGGTAAGGGATAAATCCCGCACCACTTCCCTGCCGTCAAAGTGTTTTTTCAAATGGTCAAGTTCAAGATACACGTCGCTTACCTGCCTTCCATGTTATTAAATAAGCCATGCCTTCCACTGCCAGCACCACCAGGATGATGCTGGTGGCTATCAGGGAGGCCAAGGCGTAGTCTCCGGTATAAACCGCATCAAAAAGCTTGAACACTGCCAGCTTGCGGCCCGGATCTATGAGGAACAGGATGGCTCCGGCCGTAGTCATGCTGCTGGAAAAGTTATACACAAAACAGCTGAGAAAGGCCGGTCTGAGACCGGGCAGTATTACGGTCTTCAGCACCGACATCTGCCCCCCGCCCAGGTCCCGCACTGCTTTTTCCTGTGCTCTGGGCACCTGGGTCAGGGTGGCCGAACATATCTTTGTGGCCGTGGGAAGCTGCTTGAAAAGCATGTTGGAAATAACAATCAGGGCAGTGCCTGTCAGCTTTAAGGGCGGAGAATTAAAGGCCAGGATATAGCCGATTCCAAAGCAGGTTCCCGGCAGCATATAGGGCAGCGTGACCAGACAGTCAAAGAAATTCCGGCCCGGAATCTGTCTCCGCTCCATGTAATAGGCGAACAGCATGGCAAAGAGGGTTCCGGCCAGGGATACAATGAGAGCATATGCCACGCTGCGCCCCATGGTGTCCAGGTCAAAACGGACCATCTGTTCCAGATACCGGGTGGTAAAGGAATACACACCTCTGGTGCTTTTGAGGAAACCGGATATGAATATACATCCGTACTGCAGAGCCATCATAAAAAAGAACAGTATGCTTCCCAGGTTTGCCAGAATCCCGGCCGCCCCGCATTTTCCCAGTGAAAGGGCCAGGGGCTCCTGTCTCCCCCTGCTTCCCTCTGTCAGCATATCCGAACGTTTCATCAGTTTCCGGTAGAGGAAAAACGCAGCTATGGAGGGAAGCATCAGAACCATATTCATGGCGGAGGCCTTCTCCAGATTAGAGTATCCCACCAGCTGGAGATATATCTCTGACGCAATAGTGCTGAACCTTCCGCCGATGATGACCGGAGTCCCAAAATCCGCCAGGGAACGGACAAAGGAGAGGAGCAGGGCCACCCAGATTCCCGGCCGTATAAGAGGCAGTACAATGTCCCCCAAAATGGCCTTGGGGCTGGCTCCCAGATCCCTGGCTGCCCGTATGCTGTCTCCATCCAGTTTGGTCAGGATTCCCCCCAGGAACAAGGCATTTAAAGGCACAAAGGAAAGGCTCTGCATCAGGATAACTCCCCAGCAGTTATAGGGATCCCAGCTCAGCCCCAGCAGCCGGTACGTAATCCATCCCCGGCGTCCATAGAGCTGTATATAGGCCAGGGAGGATACAAAGGGAGGGGAGACCATGGTAATCAGCAGAAGCGCCATGCAGAGCATCCTGACAGCTCCCCGTCTTGTGGCAAGGAACAGGGCTGCCGCCGTGGAAAAGGCAGTGCACAGCAGGGATGCGCAGACACCCACGAACACACTGTTCCAGAGATTTCCCCTGTACTGGTTCCAGACAGCAGCATATGCGTCATAGCTTATGCCCTTTCCGTCCCACAGACTCCGTATCAGGATGCAGAGCATGGGCCAGAACACAAACAGGAAAACGCTGGCCAGCAGAACTGCCAGCAGCACTTTATCCGCCCCATATCCTGCAATGCCAAAAAGGACATCTTTCGATGCCCTTTTGCCATACATGTCCCCATGCATGTTTCCGTGTTTATTTGTATTCATATCTCTATGGATGCTGTCAAACCTATTCATCTGCTGCCTTATCTCCCATCAGCGCCTCAAAATGCTCCAGGATTTCCGTACGCTTTTCACCGAACAGGGACAGGTCCTCCTTCATCAGCATGCCGGTGTCATATCCCAGGTCCAGTCCTTCCAGGGACGGCTTGATGGTCTTTACGCTGTTCTTCTGGTCAATCTCTGCCAGCATCTGGAGATTCTCGTCACTGCTGAACAGCCACTCTATAAAGTACTTGGCCGCGTCTGTATTCTCTGCATTCTTAAATGCCGCCACTCCCTCGGGAACCCATGGAATACCATCCGCCGGGTAAACGATGGACACATCATACTCGTCTAACAGGGACTCGATGGTGCCGTCGATGTATGTGATTCCGATGGCATATTCATCGGTGGTCACCTTATTCTTAGGATCGGATCCGCGTTTTGCATAGTAAGCTATATTCTTATTCAGACCTTCAAAATAGGACCAGCCATCCTCTTCGCCCTTAGCCTGAAGCAGGGCATTGACCACAGCATAGTTGGTTCCTGATACAGCCGGGTTGGACATGATGATTTCGCCTTCATATTCTGCCTTTAACAAATCATCCCAGCTGGCAGGTGCCTCTATATTAAGCTCCTCCATGAGGCCGTCGTTGAGCAGAAAGCCTACGATGGTGATTCCCTTGGAATACCAGTAGCCCTCCGGGTCCTTAAAGTCCTCTGCCAGGTCCGCAGAAGCGTCAAAGGTAACCTGTTCTAACAGTCCGTCGTCCTTCGCGCTCATGAATGCGTCAATGCCGCCTCCAAACCATAAATCGGCAGATGGTGTGCCGCCCTCCGCACGGAGCTTGGAGAGCACCTCTCCTGAGGACATGGACAGCAGCTCAACCTTAACACCGGTATCCTCTGTGAATTTGTCAAACAATGTTACATAATTCTCGCTGGTGGCCACTACCTTCATGGTGCCGGACAGAGCCGGTGCTTCTGCCTTAGATTCTGCATTGGTTTCTGCCTTAGTCTCCCCCTGGCTCCGGACTTCAGTTTCCTGGGCTGCGGTGGTTTCCCCGGTCTGGGATTCGGCAGGAGCCCCTGCAGTATTATTGCCTGTGCCATTGCTGCTGCCGCAGGCTGCCAGGGCCGGTACCATGGTAAGCGCCATTAACAGGGCAACTATTTTCTTTCTCATCTGTGGTCGTATCCTTTCTTAATCGTATTTTATATCACTATCCTGTCCTCCTCTGAAGGACAGCAATAACCATTGTTGAATTATAATGAGCACCGGCCCTTAAGTCAATATACAGACTGTCTGTATAGAAAAAAACAAACAGGCAGAAAATCAGATAGAAAAAATCTATTCGCTGCCGAGGCCGGCTGGACTGTATTAATTTGTAAAAAGGAATAGACGGTGCCAGGGCATTGTGATAGAATAAACAAGGTTATTTTCCCGGCATATGGCCGGGATTTTTGATGAATATGTGTAGATATATGCCAGATATATGATGGATATAATGGGGGGGTTTTGAAAATGGAACATAAAAGAAGCCAATGGGCCAGCAACATAGGTTTTATACTGGCCGCTGCGGGAAGTGCTGTGGGACTGGGAAATATATGGAAATTTCCGGGAAAGGTGGCTGCCGGAGGCGGCGGGGCGTTTTTAATCTGCTATGCGCTGATTGTCCTGTTCGTAGGATTCCCGGTCATGCTGGCAGAGCTTTCCATCGGGCGCAGCACCCAGAAAAATGTGGTGGGCGCCTTCCGCCGGCTGAACCCGCGCTGGAGCTTTGCCGGGGGCATCGGGGTCCTGACCTTGTTTGTAATCATGTCCTACTACAGTGTAGTGGGAGGATGGGTGATGAAATACATTTCGGTGTACCTTACCGGGGCGGATTTCAGTGCCTTTGGAAACGACAGCAGCAGATTTTCCGCTTATTTTGCAGATTTTATATCACGGCCTGCAGAACCGCTTCTCTGGGGCGCCGCCTTCCTCCTTCTGTGTATCTACGTGGTTGTGCGGGGCGTATCAGAAGGAATTGAACGGGTCAGTAAATTTTTAATGCCCGGCCTGTTCGTGCTCTTAACCGGAATTGTGGTCTATGCCATAACCCTGGACGGAGCCGCCGAAGGCCTTAAATATATGCTGGCAGTGGACCCCGCGAAATTCAACGGAGGAACCGTGGTAGCCGCCCTGGGCCAGGCATTTTTCTCCCTCAGTGTGGGAATGGGCATCATGGTGACCTACGGCTCCTACGTGCCAAGGACAGAGAATCTGGCCAAAAGCGCCGGCTGTATCTGTATCTTGGACAGCCTTGTGGCCCTCCTGTCCGGACTTGCCATCGTGCCTGTGGTTTATATTACGGCTGGTCCCGAAGCCATGGGCATGGGAGGCGGGTTTGCTTTCATGGCTCTTCCTGAGGTGTTCAGCCGGCTGCCTGGCGGCGTGTTCTTTGGTTTTGCCTTCTTCCTCCTGCTGTTCGTGGCAGCCCTGACCAGCGCCATCAGCATCCTTGAGAGCTGCATCGCATGGCTTACGGAAGAATTCGGTTTTGCCAGGTTAAAAGCAACCCTGCTCCTTGTGATTCCCATGTCATTCTTAAGCGCAGGTTATTCGCTGTCCCAGGGAGCCATGGACATAAAGCTGCCGTGGTTTGATTTTACCAACGGCGTCCAATATCTACCCATGAACGCTGTCATGGAAAAATTCACTGACAATCTGATGATTCCCCTGGGAGCCCTGTGCTTCTGTCTGTTCGTGGGATGGGTTTGGGGAACAGACAACGCTTCAAAGGAAATTGAAGCCTCAGGCCACAGCATGGCCTGGAAACGCCTGTGGGCCTTTCTGGTAAAGTTCCTGGCTCCGGCGGTTATTATTGTCATATTATATTTTACAGTTGGCCGCGGACAGGGTCTGTCCTGATAAATCCATTCTATAAATCATGAAACTAAGGTTCCGGTATCCGTCTTTCCGGAACCTGTATTTTTTGCATTCCCGCTTTCCTCTGTCCAAATTCCTGTGTTGTTTTCTGCCCGGATTTCCGTCTTGTTTTCTTCACGGCTCTTTTCTGCCTTATCTTCCCTTACCGGATCATCCGCTTCCCGGTTCTCCTCCAGCGCATCCATGCTGTCTCCAAGGCTCTTTGCCTGACTGTCCCCAAGGGCCGAAGCCCGGTCTCCCAGCGCCGCAATTTCCATTTCCTTCCGCTTTAATGCGCTCGTCTCATTGTCAACCATGTCCGCCACATTGGCAGCGCCGCCCATGCCTTTGCTGACCAGGGCATCCACATGCACACCGCCCTGGCTGACCTCAGCTTCCTTCACATGCATCTCACCCTCAACCCGGTCCTTTACGGCGGATATCTTCTCAGCATTCCTGATACCATCCGATACATTGGCCAGACTGCTTAAACGCTCCACCTCGCGCTGTTCCTCCGTCTTATGAGGGGCAGTCCTGTCCGTCTTTTTCTTGTCATCCGGTTCCGCACATGCCTTGGCCTGCTGGGCATACAGTCCTGCTATCTGTTTATCCAGGTCGGCCAGCTGCTTTCCGTAGTTTTTAAGCTGGTCCTTGATGTCATCCACCTTACCGCCGTTTTTTAAGGTGTTCTCCACCAGTTCATTCTTTCTGTCAATGATGGTCTGCTTCTGCTTTGTCAGATTCTCTATCATGCTCATCAGCTTTCCCTGGGGCAAGAAATCGGCCCGGTCACTGCGCCCGGTTCCGGCAGATTTTCCGGTTCTGCTATTATTCTTTGCAAAGGAGGCGTTTACCCTTGCCGCATTGATAATGGTGTTTTTAGGCTGGATTGCGTTAAAATTTATCCTCATTGTTTACCTCCCACTGGTGTTATAGGGTTTTTGGGGTTTCTTATTTCTATTTATGTTATCGTACGGCTGCGGTTAAAGTTTATAGTCAGGCTCCATTTAAAATGATTTTGAACGCGGCAGTCCTGCACAGACAAATATCTTGGAAAAATGTCAATTAATATCACTGTCCGCTCTCGCATTTTCAACAAATTCCGCGTTATTAATTTAACTTTTATTGACTATTTTGCCCATATTTGTTAGGTTAGTCTTTATGGATACACATTATTTCAGAAAACGGACATAAGGAGAATAAAGCATGGAAATCACCAGCCAACTGACCGCCGAGGAAAAGAGGGCTATCATCCGGGACAACGGAGGGGACAAGGAACACCTTCTGGCTATCCTCTATGAGCTGCAAAACGCCTCAGGCTACAACTACATTGATGAGGAAACTGCTGCATTGGTGGCAGAGGAAGTGGAAATGAATCCCACACGGGTATATGACATCATAACATTTTATGCCATGTTAAAGACAGAACCAAAGGCCAGGTACGTGCTGAAGGTATGCAACAGCACTCCATGCCATTTCTCCCGTTCTGAGGAAATCGCACAGATTCTGAAGGAGGAGCTGGGTGTGGGCATAGGCGAAACCACAGAGGACGGCGTCTTTGCCTACCACTATATCCCCTGTGTGGGAGCCTGCGACATAGGGCCTGTCATCAAGGTTAAGGACACGGTATACGGGAATCTGGACCGCCGGAAAATACGTCAGCTTCTGGCTGACTTAAGGTCCGGTAAACGCAATCAATAATTGGGGGAGAACACTTACATGGAAATACAAGAATCTGTTTTATTAAGACGCGTGGGCAGAATGGACCCTGTATCTGTCCCTGAGTTTGAAGCTCTGGGAGGATTTTCAGGCATACGCAAGGCTCTGTCCATGGAAAAAGAAGAAATCCTGGAAGAAATCAGCCGCTCCAACCTAAAGGGCAGGGGCGGCGCCGGTTATCCTGCCGGACGGAAATGGAAAAGCTTATACAGGATCGAAGGGGATACAAAGTATATTGTATGCAATGCGGACGAAGGAGAGCCCGGCACCTTTAAGGACCGGGTGCTGCTGGAAGAAACGCCCCTGAGCGTCATAGAAGGCATGCTCATTGCGGGATATGTATTCGGCTCTAAACAGGGTTATATCTACATACGCGGAGAGTACCGCAGGATACAGAAAATTTTTGAGACAGCCCTTGAAAATGCAGAGGATGCGGGATACCTGGGAAAAGATATCCTGGGAGTTCCGGGCTTTGATTACAGCATCACAGTGGTTTCCGGAGGAGGAGCCTATGTATGCGGCGAGAATTCCGCCATGCTCAACTCCATTGAAGGGAAAACGGGGCGTCCCAGAATCAAACCGCCTCATCTGGCCGAAGTAGGTCTGTACGGCAAACCCACCCTGGTCAACAATGTGGAAACGCTGTGCTGCGTGCCCATCATCCTTGAGGAGGGCAGCCAGAAGTTCCTTTCTTACGGCACAACTGAAAGCGGCGGCACCAAACTGGTATCCATAAGCGGTCATGTAAAAAACAGAGGCGTGTTTGAGGTGGGCCTTGGCATTTCCCTGCGCCAGCTGATAATGGATGAGAAATACGGCGGGGGCACGTCTACAGGCAGAAAACCCGGATTTTTCCACATGGGCGGCCAGTCCGGCCCCATCGGCTTTCCCGAACAGCTGGATACACCCTATACATATGAGACCCTGGCTCCTAAGGGGCTGGCAGTGGGTTCCGGCGCCATTGTGGTCCTGGACGACAGTGTCTGTATCGTGGAATATATACAGAAGGTCTTTGAATTCTTTGTCCATGAGTCCTGCGGAAAATGCACTCCCTGCCGTCTGGGCACGACCCGTATTCTGGAACTCCTCACGGATTT
>OKMM01000385.1_pt1 | contig 11310 bp, 10 predicted proteins | sample 1612131 | NCBI WGS metagenome assembly OKMM01 (sample SAMN04436778, study PRJEB24849) | human gut metagenome | biome: human gut; feature: NICU; material: stool | host: Homo sapiens | place: USA: Saint Louis, MO | collected 2011-05-04 | reverse complement strand
CCATTTATCCGTTTCGCTGAATGCCGGAACACTGGGGGGAGGTAACACGGAATCATCCCCGTCACGATAGTATTTGTAAGCGTTCTCAACGATTTGCTTAGCCGCGTCACGGAAAAGTTGGATACGGTTCTTATGGGTAGCCACGATCGTCCCGTTACCCGGAAGCGCCAGACCGATCGCCTCGTTCAAGCAGTTCATAGAGTTAGCGGTAAACATACCGGAACAACAACCGCAACCCGGACACGCATGGCGTTCCACCTGCTCGATACGCTCATCGCTTACCGATGTATCGGCAGACTCAATCATCGCATCGATCAAATCAAGATGGCGGCCATCCAGCTCACCTGCCTCCATCGGGCCACCGGACACGAACACCGTCGGGATATTTAATCGCATGGAAGCCATAAGCATACCCGGCGTGATCTTATCGCAATTGCTGATGCAAACCATAGCGTCCGCCTTATGGGCATTTACCATATATTCCACGCTGTCCGCGATAATGTCGCGTGAAGGAAGCGAGTAAAGCATCCCATCGTGCCCCATAGCGATACCGTCGTCGATAGCGATCGTATTAAATTCAGCGGCGAAACAACCTTGTTTCTCGATCTCGGCCTTGACCAATTGCCCGATCTCATGCAAATGCGTATGCCCCGGCACGAACTGGGTAAATGAATTTACGATAGCGATAATAGGCTTGCCGAACTGTTCCTCTTTCATCCCGTTGGCACGCCATAGCGCACGGGCTCCGGCCATCCTACGACCTTCGGTGCTAAATGAGCTTCTTAACGGATTCTTCATCTCTTTCCTATTTTTTGTTCGTAGAGCGCTTTATCCACGCCTCTACCTTGATTTATTTATAATAAAAAAGCCTTTCCCTATATGGAGAAAGGCTTAAGAAATATCTCTACGACTTCACAACTTCTTACACACCTTTCTCCTTACCTACTAATGACTAGAAGGACCACCACGAGAATAATATGCAATACGTTGTTCATCATCTTTTCTTATTGTCTTTGTTTGTTTGACGCTGCAAATGTAGAACAATAATTGATATGCGCAAAGGATTTAAAAGAAAATTCTTTATTTTTCTTTCAATTCTCAAGTAAATACCATTTTAGGATTACATTTTAACAGGAGCAAGAGTGTATTACTTAGGAATCGGAAGGTATAGAAGGGAAAAAACTTCGATTTCCAAACAGAAACAGTAAAAAGACAAATGTTATCTAAAACAGATTCCAGATAACATTTTTATCAGATAACACGACTTACGATAACACGTATCTCATAAGAAAATCCTATTCTAGCGATAAAAAAGATACATATAAACTCTAAATCACATATTTATTAACACTTGTAGACTATAAATAGCCTTGAAAAAATTCATAATAGTGTTCTAGAAAAAACATAAGGAAGTTTTCTGAAGAACATAAGGAATAAATTTCATCTAGTATCGGACTAAATTTTGTTAACATTCGAATGAAAATCACCTAAAATCAAGACTAAATCCGGCATAACCCACGCTAGAAGCAGCTCAAGCAAAGACATTTTCAAAATGACTTTCAGACAGAGAAAGCCTTAAATACTCAACCGATAGACAGCTATTCAAACATCAATCATAAAAAAGACCAACAACACCTGCATTCAAACATCATTCTGATTTACACAACCATCAAATGCTTGCGCTTTTTCCGTGCGACCAAGCCCCCGCCCCATAATTCATCACCCACAGAGAGCAATAATAACACTTTGACATTTTGCCAGTTCACGGTTTGATAAGCCATTTAAGTAAACGATTCATTAAATATATCGCCGATTTCCTAATATACAGCATTTCATACTTTGATTTGGATAAACAATAAATATAATAATTTGTATCTTTGACCCCAATAGCAATTAAGAAACTGATCGTTAATAAAAATATGAAACACTACAACTTCGACGAAGTTATCGAACGGCATGGGACGAGTTGCGTGAAATTCGACCGTTTGAAAGAGATGTTCGGTGACGAGAATCTGATACCACTATGGGTGGCGGATATGGATTTCCGCACACCGGACTTTATTGTAGAGGCCCTGAAGAAACGTTGTGAGCACGAGATATTCGGCTATACATTCGGCTCCGACGAGTATTACGAGAGTATCATCAATTGGGTACACTACAAACATAACTGGAAAATACAACGGGAATGGATCAGCTATATCCCGGGAATCGTAAAGGGAATCGCTTTCGCTATCCAATGCTTTACGCAAAAAGGAGATAAGGTCATCATCCAGCCCCCTGTTTATCATCCGTTCCGCATCGTTCCGGAGAAAATGAAGCGTGAGGTCGTTTATAATCCGCTAAAGATGGTAGACGGCATCTATGAGATGGATTTCGATCATCTTGAATCTATTATAGATGATAAATGCAAGGTATTGATCCTCTGCAACCCTCACAATCCGGGCGGGATCGTCTGGAAAAAGGAAACCTTGGTCCGATTGGCCGAGATTTGCACCAAGCACAATATTTTGGTTATCTCCGATGAGATTCATGCGGAAATGGCCTATCCTCAGTATACGCATTATCCATTTGCCTCCGTATCGGATACTGCCGCTTCTTGCAGCGTAACTTTCATGGCACCGAGCAAGACGTTCAATATCGCCGGTATCGTGACTTCCTACGCAATCGTACCCAATGATCGCATCCGGGAAGAATTTTACTCTTTCCTTGAGGCCGGAGAGTTTGGCGATGGCACGATCTTCGCTTATACGGCGACAACCGCCGCTTACACCTATGGCGCCGAATGGTTGCAACAAATGCGAATGTATATCATGGAGAATGTACGTTTCGTGGAAGAGTTCATGAAACTACATCTCCCCAAGATAAAAGTTTACCAGCCCCAAGCCTCCTTCCTCGTTTGGTTGGATTGCAGGGAACTGGAATTAAGTCAAGATGAACTCGTACACCTGTTCAAAGACAAAGCCGGACTAGCGCTGAACGACGGAAGTATCTTCGGTCCCGGGGGAGAAGGCCATATGCGTTTGAACATTGGTTGCCCCCGCTCTGTTTTAGATAAAGCGATGAACGCTCTTAAAAAGGCGGTGGATAAGAAATAAAATCGTATCTTTGCGAGCATTTCTATACATATTTAAAATACAAGACAAATGAAAATTACAGCAAACAAATACGTTGCGGTTACATACGACCTGAACGTTGGCGAAGGTGAAGAACGTGAGTTAATGGAAAAAGCGACGGTCGAGGCTCCTTTGAAATTCATCTACGGAACAGGCATGATGCTTCCGGCATTCGAGAAAGCCTTGAACGGGCTGGAAGTAGGTGGCACGTTCAACTTCTCCATCGAGCCAGCCGAGGCTTATGGCGAATATAACGAGGAGCACGTATTGGATCTTCCGAAGAATATCTTCGAGGTGGACGGTAAATTCGACGCCGAGATGATCAAGGAAGGTAATACCGTACCGATGATGGATTCTAATGGCAACCGTATGAACGGCTCTGTATTGGAAGTGAAGGATGATATCGTGGTAATGGACTTCAACCATCCGTTGGCTGGCGAGACTTTGCATTTCAGCGGCGAGGTAATCGACGTACACGAACCGACAGCGGAAGAGATCGCAGCCTTCTCCGCTCCCGCAGGTGGATGTAGTTGCGGTTGCGACGATTGCGGTAGCGATTGTGGCGATAACCACGAGGGTGGTTGTGGTTGTGGTGGATGCCACTAAATAATGGGAAATTGAGAATTGAAAATTGAAAATTAGGAGAAGTGCCTAATCATCGGCTTTTGATTCTCAATTTTCAGTTTTCAATTTTCAATTAGACAAAACGGTGAATACTTTTGGTAATATTTATAGATTAACATCGTTCGGCGAATCGCACGGCCCCGGTATCGGCGGCGTGATCGACGGATGCCCAGCCGGGATCGAATTAGATACGGCATTCATCCAGCAAGAGCTGAACCGTCGTAAACCGGGACAATCCCGTATCACGACCCCCCGTAAAGAGGATGATGAGGTACAATTTCTTTCCGGCATCTACGAGGGAAAGACAACCGGTACGCCGATAGGTTTCATCATCTGGAACAAAAACCAACATTCCTCGGACTATGACAATATGAAAACGGTTTACCGTCCTTCCCATGCTGATTATACCTATCAAACGAAATATGGAATCCGTGATCCCCGTGGAGGTGGACGTTCGTCCGCCCGGGAAACGATCGCTCGTTGCGTGGCTGGGGCCATCGCTAAACTCGCCCTTAAGCAATACGGCATACAGATCCAAGCTTATACCTCGCAGGTCGGCCCGATCCAATTAGCGGGTAGTTACCAAGATTATGATTTAAGCTTGACGGAGGAGAGCGACGTACGTTGCCCGGACCCGAAGACCGCCTCAGAGATGGAAACCTTGATCGCCGAGGTCAAATCAAAAGGAGATACGATCGGCGGTATTATTACCTGTGTGGCGAAAGGGGTTCCCGTCGGATTGGGAGAGCCTGTGTTCGGCAAGTTACATGCCGCGTTGGGACATGCGATGCTTACGATCAACGCCGTGAAGGGCTTCGAGTATGGAGACGGATTCAACGCCGCCTTCTTCCGCGGATCGGAAAGGAACGATCGCTTTTTCAATGATAACGGGCATATCAATACTCGTACCAATAATTCCGGCGGTATCCAAGGAGGGATCTCCAACGGACAAGATATTTATTTCCGGGTAGCCTTTAAATCGGTCGCTACGATCTTGATGGAACAAGAAACGGTTAACATGGAGGGAGAGGATACGATATTAAAGGCACGCGGACGTCATGATCCATGCGTATTGCCTCGTGCGGTACCTATCGTCGAGTCTATGACCGCCATGACTTTATTGGATTATTTATTGATCCAGAAGACACGGGAAAACTTTTAAGACTAATTCTATATGGCTTGGATTCTGTTAATTATAGCCGGATTATTCGAGATCGGCTGGCCGCTGGGCTTTAAATTAGCAAGTATGCATTCCAAATATTTTATTTGGTTTATAGGTTTATCGATCTTATCCATGGGCTTAAGCGGTTATTTCTTATATCTCGCCCAGAAAAGCATCCCGATCGGTACGGCTTATGTAATCTGGACCGGGATCGGGGCTATAGGGACTGTTCTTCTTGGAATCTTGTTTTTCCATGATTCCGCGAATATATTCAGATTATTGTTCTTATCCTTGATATTGATAGGGATCGTCGGCCTGAAATTAGTCCATTAATCCGGGAGAAAAACACCAGTATTCGCATAGCCTCACGGCAGTATCGGTGTGAACTTACGCCAGTATAGGCGTAGGGCTATGCGGATACCGGCGTTAAACGATGCGGTTATTCATGATGGTAAGGCTCGTTATTCAAGATCGTCATCGCCCGGTAAATCTGCTCGATAAAGATCAATCGGATCATCTGGTGGGAAAAAGTCATCTTGCTCAACGAGATCTTTTCCGATGCCGCCTTATACACGGCCTCACTAAAACCGTAAGGACCGCCCACCACAAATACCAAGCGTTTCGGGACCGTATGCATTTTCTTTTCCAGATAAGTAGAAAATTGCATGGAGGTGAACTCCTTCCCTTTCTCGTCCAGCAACACCAAATAATCGCCGGGCTGCAAAGCCTTTAAAATCAATTCGCCCTCTTTCTCCTTTTGCTGCGCCTCTGAGAGGTTCTTCACGTTCTTTATATCCGGTATGACTTCCATTTCAAAGGGTATATAATGCGTCAAGCGATTTTTATACTCATTGATAGCCTCCACAAAATAACCGGCATCCGTCTTACCAATCACAATCAGTCCAATCTTCATCTACTTACATTTACAGGTTTAGAAAGGCTAAGTTACAAGAAAAATACATACCTTTGCCACTAATTACTCAATAAAATAAAGAAAGCTTATGAAACGACTCTTACTTACATTCGCCTTGATATTCGCATTCGCATGTGCGCAGGCGGCGGATATTACCAGTATATCAAATGCTTTCAAGGCAGGAAATGCCTCCTCTCTATCCGGTGCTATGGATAAGGTGGTGGATGTAGCCTTGCCCGGTTCCTCTAAGAAATGTAACGGAAGTGAGGCCGTCTCTATGTTGTCCTCATTTTTCAGTTCGAATAAGCCTTCCGGATTCTCGGTCGTACATCATGCGGATAAAAAGGAAAGCGGTTTCCTTGTCGGAAAGCTTCCGACGTCTTCCGGTGAGTACCGTGTAAACATCACGTACCGTGCCGAAGGGAATACAGCGATTATACAATCAATCAGAATAGAATAAAAGATGGACAAACTTATTGACGACTTAATCAAATTAGCGTTTGCCGAGGATATTGGCGATGGTGATCATACCACCTTATGTTGCATCCCCGAGACAGCGATGGGGAAAAGCCAGCTGATCATCAAGGAAGATGGCGTATTGGCCGGCGTGGAAATGGCTAAACGTATCTTCCACGACTTCGATCCGGAACTAAAAATGACGGTCTTTATACAAGACGGAGCCGAAGTGAAAAAAGGGGATATAGCGTTCGTGGTGGAAGGTAAGATCCAATCCTTATTGCAGACCGAGCGGTTGATGCTGAACGTTATGCAACGCATGAGCGGTATCGCTACTACGACCCGTAAATACGCCAAGGCGTTGGAAGGCACCAAGACACACGTTTTGGATACTCGCAAGACAACTCCCGGTATGCGTATGATCGAGAAAGAGGCCGTACGTATCGGTGGCGGCATGAACCATCGCATCGGTTTGTTCGATATGATCTTATTGAAAGATAATCATGTGGATTTCGCCGGAGGCATCGAGCAGGCGATCACACGTGCGCAAAACTATCTGAAAGAGAAAGGAAAGAGCCTAAAGATCGAGATCGAGGTTCGTAACTTCGACGAGTTGGAACAAGCCATGAAAGTAGGCGGTATCGATCGTATCATGTTGGATAATTTCAATATCGAGAATACAAAAGAAGCGGTTCGCCGCATCAACGGACGTTTCGAGGTAGAGTCTTCCGGCGGTATCACGTTCGACACATTACGTGATTACGCGGAATGTGGCGTAGACTTCATCTCCGTAGGGGCTTTGACTCACTCCGTGAAGAGCTTGGACATGAGCTTCAAAGCCTGCTAAAACGAAAAACGATCATTCTATAAAAAAACAGCCTTGAGAAGATCAACTTCTTGAGGCTGTTTTTCCTATATCTACCCTATTATCTTGATTCACTATCATTTCTGATAGAACTATTATCATTTTTAAAACATTGCCATTCCTTCCTTTCCCGTACTTTTAAGAACAAATTATTCAACCTAAAAATAGTATCATGAAAGAATTGAAAATGTTTATAGATGGCAGATTCATTGAGAATGAGTCTGGGAAATGGATCAAGGTATTGAATCCTTCTACCGAAGAGGTTATTTCACTGATGCCCGACGGGACGGTTGAAGATGCCAGAAAAGCAATCGATGCCGCAGAGAAAGCGCAGAATCAATGGGAAAGAACGCCCTCCATAGAAAGGGCGGCTTATCTGACAAAGATAGCGGCAGGCATCCGTAAGAGAGAGAAGGAACTGACCGACATCATCGTCCGTGAAGGAGGCAAAACCCAAGGACTCGCCAATGTTGAAGTTCTTTTTACCGCGGATTACATGGCAGGCTGGGCCCGTCGGTACGAAGGGGAAATCATTCCCAGTGACCGCCCTCATGAAAGCATTTTCTTATTTAAGAGACCGATTGGAGTAACGACAGGTATCCTACCTTGGAATTTCCCATTCTTTCTAGTCGCTCGTAAAGCCGCTCCGGCCTTGATCACCGGAAATACGATCGTGATAAAACCTAGCCAGCTTACGCCAGAGAACGCATACGTATTCGCACAGATCGTGGAGGAGGCAGGTTTGCCTGCCGGCGTTTTCAATCTGGTAAATGGACGGGGTAGCGTGATTGGGCATGAACTTGCGGCGAATCCGAAAGTAGGTATGGTTAGTTTGACAGGAAGCGTGGGAGCCGGACAACAAACCATGGCAGCTGCCGCTCCTAATATCACGAAAGTTTCTCTGGAGTTAGGAGGTAAAGCCCCGGCTATCGTGATGAAGGACGCAGATATCGATCTTGCTGTTAAGTCTATTATTGCCTCTCGTGTGATCAATACCGGACAGGTATGTAATTGTGCCGAACGGGTTTATGTAGACAAAGCGATAAAAGAGACCTTCATGGAAAAACTAGTCGCCGGCATGAAGCTGGTAAAAGTAGGAAATCCCAATGAGGTCGCGGATCTGGATATGGGACCGCTTATTGAAGCCAGCGCATTGGAGTCTATGGAGAAAAAAGTAGAGAGAGCGATCCAACAAGGTGCTAGGCTACTGTGTGGTGGCCATAGGATCGGTACAAAAGGATATTTCTTCGAACCGACCGTTTTGGATTGTGTTACACAGAAAATGGATATCATACAAGAAGAGACTTTTGGCCCCATACTGCCGGTTGTCGAATATTCAGATATCAACGACGCTATCGCATGGGCGAATGATTGCGAATATGGATTGACATCTTCCGTATATACACAAAACTTGGATAATGCATTCAAGGTAATGCGCTCCTTAAAATTCGGGGAGACTTATATTAACCGTGAGAATTTTGAGGCTATGCAAGGCTTCCATGCGGGATGGCGTAAATCCGGAATCGGTGGTGCGGACGGAAAACATGGACTTGAGGAGTATTTGCAAACTCAAGTGGTTTATCTTGAGACAAAGGAATAAAAAATAAGACTAAAGATCCCTTCTTGGGATCTTTAGCATATCTACTTAATCTAACGTCAAATTAAATTCATCCCTCAAACGACCCAAGGTAGGATTTATCTTCATCAGCAACTCTAGCTTCTCCGTGGATGTATAAGCCAAATGCTTCTCATTTCCCTCTACGATCCGGACACGCATCTGGATACGGCTATTAGTAAGATGCTGGCGGAGAAATGGCAGGATATGGATCGCATTATTGATCAATTCCTCTTGCTGCCCCGGGTTATGTACAGCTACCTCAAAATAATAATTCTCTTGCAAGGTAGGCTTGCAATTGATCATCGTATTCTTAAGATACACTTTCTTGTCAATCGTTGCGGCGTAATTATCCCATTCACGAACCAAGGAATCATTGTCAAAGGGAGTTACTACCTCCTTTACGTTCGTTGTCGCTTGTTGAACGGTTTGTTGCTTAGGCTTCTCCACTCCGATCTCCTTCATGGAGATTCCCATCGGACGAGCCGTTCTACGAACCGGATTAGGCGCTGTAGACGGAGGTGGCGCAGGAACCGAGCTCGGCATGTGCGTACTCATAACTTGTGGAGCACCGGCCGCTGCCGTAACTGAAGGAGCTTGAGGCGGCTGTTGAGGCTTCCCGCTATTCACCGCTTGAGAAGCTGGATTCGTCCCGGCGATCGGCTCAATCAGCGCTTTTTTTTTATCGTCGGCGGCTACCTGTGTTAATTGACAGAGCTGAATCAACGTCAATTCCAATAAAAGACGCTTATTGCGGCTGGCACGATAATTCAAATCGCACGTATTCGCTAGCTCTATCGCCTTGAACAGAAGTTGATCCGGACAATGTTTCGCCATCTCCTTATATCGTTCACGTATAGAAGCCCCCACCTCGAATAGCACCAAAGTGGACTCATCCCGGCATACCAATAAATCCCGGAAATGCCCGGCCAAACCGGTTATGATATTCTGCCCGTCGAATCCTTTGCCTAATATCTCGTTCAAGATCAATAAAGATGCCCGCACATTGCCAGATAAGATCGCATCCGTCAGACGAAAATAATACTCATAATCCAGCACGTTCAAGTTATCGATAACCGCTTGATACGTGATATTGCCATTCGTGAAACTTACCACTTGGTCAAAGATAGACAAAGCGTCGCGCATACCTCCATCCGCTTTCTGGGCGATCACGTTCAAGGCTTCCGGTTCCGCTGTTACCCCCTCCTGCGAAGAGACATATTGCAGATGTTCCACCATGTCGGCGATGGATATACGGGAGAAATCATAGATCTGACAACGAGAAAGGATCGTGGGAAGCACCTTATGCTTCTCGGTCGTAGCCAAGATAAAGAGAGCATGATGCGGAGGTTCCTCCAATGTCTTCAAGAACGCGTTGAAAGCGGCGGTCGTCAACATATGGACCTCGTCAATAATGAAGACTTTGTATTTACCGATTGGAGGCGGGATACGCACTTGGTCAATCAAGGTACGAATATCGTCCACCGAGTTGTTGGAAGCTGCGTCCAGCTCATGGATGTTATAAGAACGCTGTTCGTTAAACGCCCGGCAGGACTCGCACGCATTACAAGCCTCACCATCCGCCGTCGGATTCAAGCAATTGATCGTCTTCGCAAAGATACGGGCACACGAGGTCTTTCCTACTCCACGAGGACCGCAAAACAGGTAAGCATGCGCTAATTTGTTACTTTGTATCGCGTTTTTCAGCGTAGTGGTAAGAGACTTCTGCCCTACTACACTCCGAAAAGTGGACGGGCGATATTTTCTTGCCGATACAATATAATTATCCATTCTCTGCTTTTTATTGATAAGACAAAGATAAACAAAATAATTCATTATCTTCGCGAAAACGATGTTCCGATGTCACGCATAAAAGAGTTTTACATAAAGTATCTATCGTGGATCAACGCTTATTGGTTGGTTACCATCGTGTTCCTTATCGTCACCTTTACGGTGGGCGATAGCAGCCTGTATAAACGCTATACGTACGACGAGAAAATACGCGGCTTGGAGAAAGAGATTAAACATTACCAAAAGGAGATCGAGATCAACAGCAAGAAATTAAACGACCTGCATACGGACAAGGAGGGACTGGAACGTTTCGCCCGTGAAGAGTATTTTATGAAAAGGTCGAACGAGGATGTTTTTATTATCAAGGACAAATAAATGAATCAACAAATCAGATCGATTATTTTCGGCGTAGCGGGATTACTCGTATTAGCCGGTGCCGTATTGTTTCTTACTCATTGGGCTGTCGCCCCTTATTTATTCGCTGTCGGTGCGGCGGGTATAGCCGTTTGCTATCTGACCCTTCCGGTTAAGGACTTGGACTTTCGTCGCCGTCGGCTCCACCGTTTCAACGTATTCGCCGGACTTCTAATGATCGTATCTTCTGGCTTTATGTTCAACAACCGTACCGAGTGGATCCTTTGCTTGAGCGTAGCCGCTATCTTACAAGTATATACCGCTTTCGTTACTCCTAAAGAGTAATTGGCCGCAAAACGCAGTGACATGATACAGATTTACTTCACACGTAATTAACAATTAAAAGAACGTGTGTAA
>OKMM01000379.1_pt1 | contig 11392 bp, 4 predicted proteins | sample 1612131 | NCBI WGS metagenome assembly OKMM01 (sample SAMN04436778, study PRJEB24849) | human gut metagenome | biome: human gut; feature: NICU; material: stool | host: Homo sapiens | place: USA: Saint Louis, MO | collected 2011-05-04 | reverse complement strand
AGACCTTGCCATCGTGGGTTACTGCGATGCGCCCGCCCTCGCCCAGCTTTATTTTCGGATCGGAAGTGGTGGGGGTCACGGAATCAAGGTTTTCCGACAAGCCGGTCCACACATTGCCGGTCTTCTCGTTGATCAGGGCTGCGGTATCCCCGCCGACCACAGTGGTGGTGTTGGCTTTGATGTCGGTCTTGACACCGGTGCTGACCGTGGATGCCTTGATGGTGGAGGCTTTGGTCGTTTCGGTCAGGATGGTGTCGCCATTATGCTGTGCGATGTCGAATCGTGGGGCGGAGGAGGAGACGCCGGCGTCGGCCTCCTTGTTCTTTACGTTGAATCGTACGGCCTTCTGGTTCTTCAGCGAAGTGACCCATACGGTGCCATCGTCCAGTTGCACATGGCGGCGCGTGACGGTGCTCATGATCACCGCGCCGGCAACAAGTCCCAGAAGCAGCAGGAGCGTGATTACGGGAACCGTCCACGTATGCCCTCCGGAGGGCATAAGGCGGCGCAAAGCCGCGCTGATGCGTCGGCGACGATCGTATGACTGGGACGATGTGGCCATCTGAACTCCCTGAACCCTGGTTTCTCTGGTTGCCAGTGTAATGACAACGTTTTACGGTTCCAATACCTGTCGTTCCTGTTGTCCATTTGGTGAATTCGCCGCTGCCGGGCGCACGTCTGATGCGATACGCAATGCCAAGGTGGCATGTCCGGCAGTGGCGAGCGGATCACTCTTGCGGCTTGGCCGCACAGGCGATGGCGGGGCTGACGGACATCTGGCGGTTCTTGCGCACAATGGACACCTGAATGCAGGTCTGCGAGCCTTCCTGCGCGTTGACGGTCACCGTGGGATCTGACGTTGTGACGGTTTGCGCGCTCTGGTCGGTATTGCTGCCCTGCACTATGGCCCACGCATAGGTATCACCGCTTTGCGGGTCTGGATTCGTCCAGGTGAACGTCACGGATGACCCATCCGCCGCATAGGTGCCGTTCAGATTCTCCGGGGAAGGAATCTGGGCGTTCGCGGTATCGGTGATCACGTCATCCTGATTATTGCGGTTGTTGTCATCATCCTTGGTGCCGGGCGTCGCCACCTGTTTGGTATCTGATCCGGTGGCGCTGTCCATGCGGGGAACAACCACGAAGGCGAATATCAGTGCCGCTGCGGTGATCGCCGCAAGTATACCGACGGTAATACCCACCGGTTTGACCCATCGTCGTGACGAACGGGTGATCTGATCTCGCTGGTCCGTGGCCCGGCGTCGACGCTCGATGTCTTTGGGGTAGGGCGGCATCCCTTCCACGGTAACGGGAGTGGCATGCCCGAAATATGCGAATTGCACACGCTGCATGGCACGTGCGAACTCCAACGCGGAGTAGTACCGCTGGTCGGGGTCCTTGTTCAGGGCCCGGCGCAGCACCGCTTCCACATCGGCCGGCACGTCGGGGCGGTTGAGGCGAGGCAATGGCTGGTTGACGATCAGCGAAATCAGTTCCGATTGCGAACGCGGGTGATAATCGTGCTGGAATGGCGAGCAGCCGACGAACATGGCGTACAGGGTGGCCGCCAGTGAATAGATGTCGGCGGCTTCCGAACCATTGGTCAGATGCTGAAGCACTTCAGGCGGTGCCCACGGCGGCGAGAATCCGGTTTCGGTACGGTCATACACATCGGTGGAGATACCGAAATCACCCAGAACAGGCAAGCCCTGCGAGGTGATGAGAATGTTGCTGGGCTTGATGTCGTGATGGATGATATTGCTGCGATGCGCGGTGAACAGCGCGCTTGACAGCTTGATGCCGAGGTCGAGTACCTGCTCGCAGGTCATGGACCGGGCCTTCATGATGCTGTTGTAGGTGCCGCCCGGCGCATATTCGATGACGATGTAGCCATGGCCATCGGAGGTGACGCCGGCACCATATACCGGCAGAATGTACGGGTGGGATGACAGCTTGGCCATGAAGTTGGCCTCGCGGTTGAACAGGACAGCGGCCCGTGGGTCAAGGGTTTTGGCGCTGACCTTTACCGCCACCGGGCGTGCGGGCATACGCTGGTTATATAGGTACACCGTGGCGGTGGCACCGCTTCCCAACATCTGGACGAAATCATATCCGGGCAGCTTCGGCGGCCTCATCGGAATATAGTCCATCTGTCCCCTCCCTCCTTGGAAAATGCACTCTCCCTGCATTCGTTCTACAGGATACCGTCAAGGGTACGATTCTTCGTCGGGCTCGGTAAATTTTTTCCCTCTGTGACGGTCGGGTTTAGGCTGGAGCCATGATGACGAGACTTGAACCTGGAATAGTGCTGGACGGCATCGACCGTGATGGAGCGGCGAGGCTGATTGTCGGCACGCCTGGAAGCGGCAAAACTGAATTCGCCTTATCGGTGTTGGTGGCGGGGCTGCGCCGCTACGGTGGCACGCAGGCGGTGATGGCCGTATCCGGCCGTGTGGCCGCCGACGCATTGGGCAATCGGGTGATTCGTGAGCTCGGGTTTTCCGTGCAGGCCAGGCCGGTTACCACGCTGGGTGCCGTGGCATTCCGGGCCATATCGGCTTCGCGCGAGGGAACTGGATTGCCGTCGCCTCGATTGTTGAACGGTGCGGAACAGGATGCTTTGCTGCGTCAAGTCATGGCCGTGCATCTGCGCCATGCCGTAGCGGGAGATGATTGCGGCACCTGTGATTTGCTGCGCGTCTACTTTGCCCAGGATGACTGGGCGAAACTCATACGCGATGCCGGTGCCGGCGAGATACCCGGCTCGGCCGCTTCCGCACAATCAAGCCTCCCGCAACAAGGGTCGGATTCGCCGTCTCCGACGTCGGCAGGCGGCTCGACCAGCGCGGATAGGTTCACGCGAGGTATTTCAGATGCGTTTATCAGCCAGTTGCGCGATATGCTGGCCCGATTGGACGAGCTCGGTGTAGGCGTTCACGAAGAGCCACGTCTTTTGGACGGAGGACGCACGATTGTCGGTGCAATGGCGTTTGGCTTTCGCGTTGCGCCGCGAATATATAGCAGCCCAAAGCGCGGTATATCCGGGGCAATACCGTTTGGATGCCTCGTATTTGCTGGTGGCAGGCGCTCGTGTGGTGCGTGAGACATTCGCCGCCGATCACGCGGATGATTCCGGCCGGCCTATGCGTGTGGAGGCGTTGGGCTTGCCCCGGCTGCTGGTTGTGGATGATGTTCAAGACACCACGCTGGCCGGCATGCGCTTCTTGGAGGAGCTGGGGAATGCCGGCGTCAAGTTGGTGCTGGTCGGCAACCCGGATGAATCGGTGCAGACCTTCCGCGGATCGTATCCGGAATATCTGATGCGCCGTGCCGTGGAAGGGCGGCTGAAGGCCAAGGAAGAACAGCTGGTTGGCGGCAGTGCCGTCGCTGATCAGTCGCACATGACGATGGCTGATGTGATTGCGTCTCGTATTTCGCTGTCGATTCCCTCGCCGGAAGACGAGCCGCTGCCTCCGGCCGAGCGTCCCGGCAAGCTGACCGCCATACTGGGCGGAGTCGATGCAGCGAATTATCAGGCGGACGGCACAGTGACCGCCGGCCTGTACCGATCCTCACGTGAGGAGCTGGATGATGTGGTCTGGCGCATCAAGCGGGCGCATCTTGACCGGCATATTCGGTGGAACGACATGGCGGTCATCACCCACGACAATGCCGCCGTGCGGCTGTTCGGCGAACGACTGCGCCGAGATGGTGTACCGGTGCGGTATTCGTCGGTCACCCGTCCCTTGAAGGACGAGACTTTCGTGCAGGGGTTGTTCGCGCTTGTGGAGCTCGCCCGATTGCGTGCCGAGGGAATGGCGGAATGCCAGATGACGTTGGCTTCCTGCGCGGCATATATAAGGACTAGAGTGGCCACGTTGATGAACGGCCCGTTGGTGAGTGCCGGGGCCAAACCCGGTCAGGGGCGTCCCGCAAGGCTTGCGCCGATCGAATCGGCCATGGGGTCGTTGGAGTCGCTGGCGCATCTCGCCACGGATGATGCCATGCTGACCTCTCTGACGACGGCATGGGAAACATTGCGTGAAACATACCATGAAACACGGCGTGAAACAGGTCGTGAAACATCCTCGTCAGTGGTTTCGACGTCAGCGGTTTCGTCGTCAGTGACTTCGTTGCCAGTGTCTGTCGAAATACTCGGTGAACCGTCCGGCGATGACTTGGCCTTTGGCGTTGACGCGCTGTACGTGATGCTTGCCATTGATGATGCCGCCGCGCCGGCGCAGGCTGCGCTCGCATCCATCCACGCGGTGCTCGGCAACGACCCTCAGGCCCGCGCTTTTGCGAACCTGTGGCATCTGGTGGGCAGCGTTGCTTCCGGCTTGGAGCGGCTGCCGGCAAGCCAGCGCGTACAGCCGCGCTATGCGCTGTCTGTTGCGTGGAACGCCACCGGTCTGGCACCGGTCTGGCAGCGTGCGGCATTATTCAACACGGCAGAGGGGCGTACGGCCAATGACCGGCTGGACGCGGCAATGCGCCTGTTCCAGTTCGCCGATGATTCCACCGCCAGTCGAGACATCACGTCATTCATGGCACAGGTTCGGGGCATGGAAGTGCAGGCCGATTCCTTGGCCCACATAGGACCGGTGGAAGACGCGGTGACATTGACTACGCCGGCAGGCGCGGCCGGACGCCACTGGGAATATGCGTGGATACCGGTGGTCCAGCAAGACGTGTGGCCGAACCTCGCCGGGCGCAACACCATGTTCGGTGGTGAAGACCTTGCCGAGCTCGTGCTGAGGGGAGCGCTTGAAGAAAGCGACAAAACCGGGCATGATCCGCGGTTCGCGGCTGTATTGTCGGGCGAGAAGAAGAGTTTCCTGGTCGCGCTGACCCGTGCACGGCGAATCATGATCAGCGCGGTATGGAACGACAGCATGAGCCCCTCGGACTTTCTCTTCGGGTATCTGCCGGAATACTATCCGCGCAACCGGCAACAGGCGCCTTTCACCACAGTGGGGGCACATGCGGGATTCGCCGAATATGATCTGGCCGGATTGGACGCCGACCCACGTGGGTTGGTCAGCGCCGCCCGCGCGGTTCTGGCCACTGCTCAACCGCAGCAGGCTGCCGCAAAGGACGCCGCGATTGCGTTGACACTCCTGTTAGAGCATGGTGTGCGCGCCGCAAATCCGCAGAGCTGGGCGTTTGTGGAATCGCCGGCCCAATCGGATAGCGCGTCATCTGGCGGTGCGTCATCTGGCGGTGCGTCATCTGGCGATACCTCATCTGACAGTGCCTCATCCGACAGCGCGTCATCTGGTGGTGTACAGCCTGACGGTATCCAAACAGGGAAAGGCAAGACGGATGCGCAGGCCGCGCCCATGGTCACCTTATCTCCATCGGCGGTCGACAGCCTATGGGCGTGCCCGGTGTGCTGGATGCTGGAGAACCGGTTCGCCGGTCCTCGCCCCAGCTCCGTGGCCACCAGTTTCGGAACCCTCATCCATGCGGTTGCGCAGCAAGGCAGCGAGGAAGGGCTGGACCATCTTTCCCACAATGCCCAGGCGTTGGCCGCACTGGGCTTGGACTCCACGGCCGGCGCGGAACGTCGCATCGAGGCTGTCTCGGCACGGCTTAATGCCATCTATCAGAGCAAACGTCCTGATCCGAATGCCATAGCCGACACCCGGAACCGCTATGAGGCCACCCGTAAGGACGAGTCCGCGGCGGATACCCTGCGCAACATCGCCGATTACTTTGTGCGCAGCGACGCCGATCCGGAAACGTATCTTGGCAAGAACTCCAGCAACTTCAGCATTGGCGCATTGGCCGGTGCCGAATGCGAACGGGAGTTTGCCGCACGATTCGATGTGCGTGACATACTCGACGCATACAATGCCGTGCCCGGCCTGCACCCAATCGGTCGGAACACGCTGGTCCGTCTGATGGGAGCACTGGTCGGAGGGTGGCCGGAAGGCATGGACGAGCATCTGACCGTGAGACTGTCCGGGCGCATCGACCGTATGGAAACCCGCGTACTCGCAGACGGCGGCGAATGCATTCGCCTCATTGACTACAAAACAGGCAGAACGCCCACGGTCAAACAGATTTTCAATGATTTGCAGCTCGTGTGCTATCAGCTTGGCCTCGTGTTCCCCGAAGACGGGCCGCGCGGTGCCAAGGCACTTGCCGCAATGCCGCATATCAGCCAAAGCGTGCTATTCCATGTCGGGCAGAATGCGGCACCAGCCAGAAGCTACGCTCCGGAAGGTGCCTTCCAGCCGCCGCTGTTCACTGATGGCTCGTTGAATGCCGAACCGTTCACGCCCCGATACTGGTATAAAGACCCCAACCGTTTCTTCGACATACCCGCCATAGATCCGGCTACTCCTCCCGAAGGTGTGAGTGCCGAAGCGTGGGCGCAATTCGCCGCGCTCGCCGGTACGCAGACGTTATGGTCGCTGACCATGATCGCCCGCGTATTCTATGCCGCGGCGGCCAGCAGATCAGCCATCATCGAGGCCCATCCGCAAGACACCCATATCGGATTCTGCCGTATGAAGAACGTCTGCCCTGCCTGTGCAGGCCAGATCGACACGATTTTCGAAACGAGGCAAGCATGAGCACGTTCACTCCCAGTGCGGAACAGGCCGCCATCATCGATGCGCCAGTCGATGCTGACGTATTGGTGGTTGCCGGTGCCGGTTCCGGCAAAACCTTTACGATGACCCAACGCATCATCGCGCTTATCAATCGAGGTGTGGCACCTGAACGCATCCTGGGCCTGACCTTCACACGCAAGGCCGCAGGCGAACTGCTGGAACGCGTCTCCGCCGCAGTGGCCGGTGATATGGCGGGCTCTACGACCGCCACGGTGTCTGATCGGGCATTCCTCAAGCCGGCCATTTTCACGTATGACGCCTTCTTCCAGACCATCGTGCGCCAATATGGACTGCTTGTCGGATTCGATCAGAACACGCAACCATTGAGCGCAGCCGGAGCGCTTCAACTGGCCACCGAAGTCATCGACAGTCACATGGATCTGGCGTTCAGTGAGGATTTTGGCGCCTTCTCCAGTTTGGCGAACCGTGTTCTGGCGTTGTCGGATGCCATTGGCAGTGCCATGATCGGTGCCGGCTGCACCAGCTTCGATGATGCGATCAATCGAGTACGGCAATGGGATTCGGCATTCATCAATCGATTGCAACAAGCCGTTGCAGATGAACCCATGCCCGAGGACGAGCCGAAAATCCCCAAGATCAAACGACTGAAGAAAGATACCGACGCCAGCTGGCAAGCCAAGCTCGATGACCGTGCCGAACATTTGCACGCCCGCTGCACCTATCATTGCGGTGCGCTGCTGGAGACCACACGCAAACGCGATATTCTGCTCCAGCTGGTGGAGGCCTATGCCCAAGCCAAGCGGGAACGCAATATGGCCGAATTCTCCGACTTCACCATTGCCGCGTATCAGCTTATCGAGCGCTTCCCCTCCATCGGAGAGCGTACGCGCCGCAGGTACAGCCACGTGCTGCTCGACGAATATCAGGACACCTCCACCACGCAGGCCGCTCTGCTGGCAGCACTGTTCCACGTGGATGCGTCACAGAGGTCCGCCGTCAACGCGGTGGGTGATCCGTTCCAGTCGATTTACGCATGGCGTGGTGCCAGCCCTGGTGCATTCCGTATGTTCCAGCAAGATTTCCACCTGTCTGCCGGATACAAGCCATTCCCGCTGTCCGTCACCAGGCGAAACAGCCGTATAGTGCTCGAAGCCGCCAATAATCTCACGCTGCCGTTGCGCTCCAATCCGTCGCGTCCTTCCAGCTCATTGATGCGTGAGGTCGATGTCTCATCGCTCGACCCCATGCCTGATGCCCCCGAAGGAACATTGGGAGTACTGGGCTTCGCCACGGCCGGGCAGGAGATCGACGCCGTAGTGCGTTTCTGCAAGACGGCCATCGCACGGCACCGTTCCGCAGCCGAACAACAGGAACAGATGCCGGGCGAACAGAAAGCGCCGGTCGCCGTGCTGTTTCGGTCCAAATCACATATGCCCGAATATCAGGCGGCATTGGAACAGGCCGGATTGACCACATTCGTGGTCGGCTATTCCGCGCTGTTGGAACGTCCGGAAATCCGCGATCTGATGGCGTTGCTGCACGTGGCCGCCGACCACACCGATACGGGATCGCTGATGCGCTTGCTGGCCACGCCACGATTCACCATGTCCGCAGCGGATTTGACCATGTTGGCCCGTTTTGCTGAAGAACAGAACACGGAACAACGCTTCCAAGCATTGGTGCAGGCCGGCCTTGCCCAACCGGATACACCAGCGAATGAATGGGCGGCTGTGGTGCGTGAGTACCGCGATCAGGTGGCCAATGCGGTATTCCTGCCAGACGTATTGCTACGCGGCGACCTGGTAAAACTGCTTGAACGGTTGAGCGCACACGGGCGCAACGCCATAACCCGGGCCGCGGTGATGCTCCGTCAGGTGCATGATGCCGTCGGGCGGCCACTGGGCGACGTGATTCGCGCCGGCATAGAAGCGTTGGATCTTGACATCGACACCGTATTGGCCGGTGTGCTGCATAATCCGCAGCACCGCGCCAATCCCGCTTTGGCGCATATGCCTATGGATGCGATTGTGGATTTGGTGGATACGTACACGCAAGAGATTGCCGCTGAGCAAACTCCCTCGTTGCATGGGTTCATCACATGGGTGGATCATCTGGCTTCGGTGGAGGATGAAGCCGCCAGTCTCCCTGACGCTCCGGTGGATGTGGAACTGATGACCGTACACCAGTCCAAAGGGTTGGAATGGGATGCCGTTGCGGTAGTGGGGCTTACCGCCGTCGGATTCCCCAGCAATCAGGGCGACCATCTCAAGATCGTGCTGGACGAGCACCATACGGGAGGCACCGAGCAAGGTCACTGGACCGCACCCGAATATCATGAGACCGCCGACTCCTGGCTCACCAACCCCACCGCCGTACCCGTGCCTATGCGTGCCGATGCCGGCATTCTGCCGCGATTCCCCCATGATGCCGATGTGGAAGCCGACCCCATCGCATCGTTGGCGGCTTTGGATGATGTGGAGCTTATTGATGATGAAGTGTTCGGCTCCATGCGCGAATTCGGCGATGGCGTGGAAGAAGTGGATGCATCCGGCTGGTATTTGACGCAGGCGGAGGAATATGGGCGCCGGCTGCATGCCGACGAACGTCGATTGATGTATGTGGCGCTTACCCGTGCGCGAGAAGATGCCCTGATGACCTATTGCGCCTATACGGGCGAATCCGGGCGGGACCCGTCAGTGGTGCCCAAAGGCTCTCGCGCCGCTCAGCCATCCAATTTCTGGCTTGAAGTGCATGACGCGCTCCAAGCCCGTGAACATGCGATATCGGCTCAGGACTGTGTGGAACGGCTGCAAGCCGCCAATGCCGGGAAGCCCATGCTGATCTCGGCGCAAGGCGAAGCGATTGCCACTCCCGAAGGGTTCTTTATCGGAGAGCATGCCGCGGCATACGGTGACGCCGTGGTGGGGGAGGCATGGCAGACGCCGATTACGCAGACGGATGCCGCTGTCGAATTGCCGTGGCCGGCTACCCTCAGCGACGCAGTGCATGAACAGCTGTCACGTGGCATCGATGTTATCGCCGCAGATTCCTCGTCACTTGAGCAGCACCAAGACGCCGGTCCACTGCTGCAACGGGCGCAATTGCTGGTGGACGACGCCGATTTGATGGCCGATGCCGCCAGCGGCCAGTCGCTTGATGAGGCAGTCAAAGCCAAGGCGCAACGCGTTCTGGCTGCAGGACGCCAGAACGTGACAAGCCTGCAAGCCCGCGTAGGTGGCATGAACGAACGGGAGGAGCGCCTCTACTGGCGTAGCATTATCCGCCCGATTCCGCGCATATCGTCTCCGGCGGCCGAGGCCGGCACGCAGTTCCATGCGTGGGCTGAGCAATTCATCAATGCCGGTAAGCCGGATGAAGCGGTACTGGCATATGAAGCCGAATCAAGTATGCCGCATACAGGTCAGGATGCGGGATTCGTTTCCCGGGAAGCCATGTTGGCCGATTTGGCCGAACGGGAGCGGCAATGCCGCAAGCCATCCACACGGCAGCCCGCTGTCCCACAGCCCACGGCTCAACAATCCGCATCCGCCGTATCCGCCGCCTCCGCCACTTCCATAAGTAGCGACAATGCCACCGAGTCCAAGCTGGTGGCGTGGCAGCGCAGACTGGCCGAATCATCGTGGGCCAAGCGCATCCCGGCGTGGACGGAGCGTGCCATCGTCGTGGACGTGCCGGGCGTGGGCCTGGTCAATGGCAAACTCGATGCGGTATTCATCGGTGGACTTGACCCGTCCAGCACCACCGCACGCTTTACCGTGGTCGACTGGAAAACCGGTCGTCGGCCCACCAAGCCAGACGACATCACCCGCAAACTCGCCCAGCTCGACATGTACCGACTGCTGCTGGCAGCGGTCGAAGGTGTGGAATTGGACAGTATCGACGCCACTCTCTACTATGTCAGTGAGCCCGACGAGGGCTTGCGCGAGCTTCACGCCCGCGCGAAAACCAAACAGGAAATCCTTACCGAGTTGAGCTCCGGCATTCCCGAACAATCTGACAACGACTGAGCCCAAAGGCTCATGACCTGTACAGCATCGGACGGCCTTCACCGGCGGAGAGACCTTATGCATCGCAAGGCATCTCCGACGATGAAGACGACTGGCCACGTACCGGTCCGCGGTTGAAACGCGCCGCGTGACGTTGCTTGGGAACCGCTACCCCTCGGATGGCACGTGTGGGCGGGCGCACGTGCCGGACAACGCACCAGTAAGGAGTTATTGTGTCCACGACTCGCGCGGTTTCGAAGTCGTCCGCTGCCCACTCGCCCTATCAGCGCCTGTTCATGCTGCCCGGAGCCAAGGCGTTCTGCCTGTCCGGTGCGGTGGCACGATTGCCGATTTCCATGATGAGTCTCGGCATCGTTCTGGCGCTCAACCATCTCTACGACAATTGGACCATCGCCGGCACCATGAGCGCCGCCTATGTGCTGGCCATGAGCTGCGTCACCCCGTTCTACGCCCGCGCCTTCGACCGTTTCGGCCAAGCCCGCGTGGGCCGGCTTGCGCTCGCCGTGCAGATCGTGGCCATGCTCGCCTTCGCCTTCGCGGCGTTGGTGCGCGTGCCGATTCCGCTGCTGTTCGCCCTGGCCATCATCATGGGTCTGACGCAGTTCTCATTCGGCGCATTGGTCCGAACCCGTTGGTCCTATGCGTTGCGCGGTGTGGAAGATGGCGAACAGCTGCTCAACACGGCCTACGCCATGGAAGCCGCCATTGACGAGATCGTCTTTATTCTGGGGCCGATTCTGGCGGCTTGGCTGGCCACCTCCGTGCATCCGGTATCCCAAC
>OKMM01000370.1_pt1 | contig 11695 bp, 9 predicted proteins | sample 1612131 | NCBI WGS metagenome assembly OKMM01 (sample SAMN04436778, study PRJEB24849) | human gut metagenome | biome: human gut; feature: NICU; material: stool | host: Homo sapiens | place: USA: Saint Louis, MO | collected 2011-05-04 | reverse complement strand
GGGCGCTCCTTTGGCTTGCACTCCGTAAACTCTGATATCCGGGTTCAAGTTCTTGATGGCATAGGCGACTCCGGAGATCAGCCCACCCCCTCCGATCGGAATGATTACAGCCTCTACTTCCGGGAGTTGTTCTAATAACTCCAAACCGATGGTCCCTTGTCCGGCGATCACATCCTCATCATCAAACGGATGGATAAATGTATACCCTTTCTCATCCTTCAATTGTAAAGCCTTGTTATAGGCATCGTCATAAACACCTTCGACAAGGCATACATCTGCCCCATAAGATTTAGTAGCCTCGACTTTAGAGATAGGAGCGTTATCGGGCAAGCAGATTAAGGACTTGATACCATGAGCGGTAGCCGCTAATGCCACACCTTGGGCATGGTTCCCCGCCGAGCAAGCCACTACGCCATGCGATTTCTCTTCTTCCGTAAGCTGAGCGATCTTGAAACAAGCGCCGCGCACTTTAAACGATCCGGTTACTTGTAAGTTCTCTGGTTTTAGAAAAATATGGGATTCCGGATTGATATTGGGAGCGCTGATTAAATCAGTGCGTCTGATGACTGTCTTCAAGGCATATGATGCCTGATAAATTTTATCAAGTGTGAGCATTCTGTCTGTTGTTAAAACGATGCCGCGAAAGTATAAAAAATACCGCAACCTATTCATACTTATCTTTGTTATATTATAAATCAAAATATAGAGAAGTATGGTAGTGATCGATTTAACGAAAGATGGTTTTATCGCCAATGTCGGTGATTTTGAGGCGAATCCCAAAGATTGGAAATATATAGGAAGTCGTCCTTGCCTCATAGATTTTCACGCTCCTTGGTGCGGTTATTGCAAACGCTTAAGCCCTATATTGGATGAGTTTGCCAAAGAATTTGATGGGAAGATTTATATTTATAAGGTGGATGTAGATCAAGAGGAGGCACTCGAGACAGCCTTTAATATCCGAACGATTCCCACTTTGATGTTTTGCCCGCTAGACGGCCCCCGTGAGATGATGATCGGCACGATGGGAAAACTGGAGTTAAAGCAGTTGATTCAGGAAAAATTGTTGAAGTAATATAATATGATATATGGTGTGGGGTGTAGAGACGTAGCGTGTATGCTGCGTCTCTATTTTTGCTTTCTTATTATATGAATTGAATGAATAGTAACCCCAATCCTACAGAAACCCCGGTCGCTATCAATCCCGGCATCATGAAAGAATGGTTCAAGATGTATTTACCGATGCGGGTCGTGCCTGTACGATCGAAGTTGATGGCGGCTACGACTGTCGGGTAGTTTGGGATGAAGAAATAACCGTTTACGGCGGGGAATAAAGCGATCAACATATAGGGTGAGATTCCCAATGCGATCCCTAGCGGCAATAACGCACGAATGGTAGCCGCTTGGCTAAATAATAAAATGGACATTACGAAAAGGGCCAATCCGAATAACCAAGGCATCTGTGTAACTATATGCTCGATAGATCCCTTTAATTCAGTCATATTGCCGGCGATAAATGTATCTCCCATCCAAGCGATACCGAAGATCGCTACCACCGCTTGCATGCCTGCGGAAAAAACGGAACCCTGTGCGGCCTTGATACCATCTGTTTTTGTAAATAATAAGATGAAAGCGGAGGCTGTCAACATTAATACCTCAATAATATGTGACATCTGCATCGAGACCTTTTCCGTGCCGACGGTAAAGACCGGACGTAGGGACTCCATAGAACCAAAAATAACGATCGCTATCGTAGCGAGAACAAATATAGAGACCGATAAGGCCGCTTTCATTTGGTTTTCAACGCCTTTCGCCTCGTAATGCTTCGTGCTGAACTCATGGTTCGCTACCCGCTTTAAGTATTCCGGATCTTGATCCAATTCTTTACCAACCCTTAAAGAATAGATCGCTCCCGCCAATACCCCCAATAAGGTACAAGGAACAGATATCATAAGGATATTCATCAAGGAAATATGATATCCGGATAACATACTAAGCATGGCTACCGTAGCCGCCGATATCGGACTGGCCGTAATAGCCTGCTGGGAAGCGATCACGGCGATCGCCATCGGACGTTCGGGACGGATCTTCGTTTCCGTAGCGACCTCGGCGATTACCGGAAGGACCGAATAAGCCACATGCCCCGTTCCGGCTATGAAGGTAAACAAATAGGTGACGAACGGGCTTAATATCGTGATTCGTTGAGGATTCTTGCGAAGCAATTTCTCCGCCCACTTAACCATCAGATCAAGTCCGCCAGCGGCTTGCATACAACTAGCTGCCGCTATTACGGCAACGATCATAAGCATGACATCGATAGGAGGGGAAGTGGGCTGGAGCCCGAATCCAAAGGTGAGTATACCGAGTCCGAGACCTCCTAACACGCCTAATCCGATACCACCGATACGGGCACCTATAATAATGGCTATTAAAACGAAAGCTAATTGTAACAACATGCTGTGCAATTCTTTTGATTTAGTTTGTATTGGAGACAAAAATACTTATTTTTGTTCCGCTATGAATAACAAAAACACAAAAAACGAATGAAAAGAACAAGTTTCGCTATTTTGATCGGTTTGTTTTGCCTTTTCCCTGCGCTTTTCTCGCAAGTACGCAGTGAGTTCCTGTTGGAAAAGAATTGGAAGTTCACCCGGGAAGACCGCCCGGAGTTTATCAATCCTACTTTCAATGATAGTAAGTGGCAATCCGTGACCGTTCCGCATGATTGGGCGATTTACGGCCCTTTCAGCTCTCAGAATGATAAGCAAGAGGTCGCTATCGCCCAAGACGGACAAACGGAGGCCATGGAACATGCCGGCCGAACCGGAGGTTTGCCTTTCGTGGGAGTTGGCTGGTACCGGACCGAGTTTGAGGTTCCTCAATTTACGGATGGGAAGCGTGCCACGATCCTGTTCGACGGTGCGATGAGCCATGCCAAGGTCTACGTGAACGGGCAAGAGGTTGGATATTGGCCGTATGGCTATAATTCTTTCTATTTCGATATCACGAAACAGCTCATCCCGGGGAAAAAGAACACCTTGGCGGTTCGCCTTGAGAACTTGCCGGAATCCTCCCGTTGGTATCCGGGAGCGGGATTATATAGGAATGTACATGTAATCGTGACGGAAAACGCCTATATCCCGGTCTGGGGAACTTATATTACGACCCCGACCGCCACGAATGAATTTGCGAAAGTCAATGTACAGACGAAAATCGTACTGCCGGAAGGGGCCGATGCCAGCAAGTATAGCGTGAAAACCAGTGTATGGAATCCGAACGGGCAAAAGTTGACGGAGCAGACTACGCCTCTCTCACAGATTAAGTACAATGATAATAGCCTCTCCCAAGAGTTTATCATCCAGACCCCGACTTTATGGTCGCCGGATATGCCTGCCTTGTATTCTGCGGAGACTCGTCTCTATGAGGGCGATCAACTGAAAGATCTCTATACGCCCCCGTTCGGTATCCGTTCGATCGAGATCATTCCGAATAAAGGCTTTTTCTTGAATGGTGAGAAGACGGTATTCAAAGGCGTTTGTAATCACCATGACTTAGGCCCGTTAGGGGCTGCCGTCAATGATGCCGCTATCCGTCGTCAGATCCGGATCTTGAAGGACATGGGATGCAACGCTATCCGTACTTCCCATAATATGCCGGCTCCCGAGTTGGTAAAGGCTTGCGATGAGATGGGTATGATGTTGATGGCAGAGAGCTTCGACGAATGGAACAAGGCGAAATGCGCGAACGGCTATAATTTGATTTTCGACGAATGGGTGGAGAAAGACCTCGTGAATTTGGTACATCATTACCGGAATAACCCGAGCGTCGTGATGTGGTGCGTCGGTAACGAGGTGCCTAACCAATGGGATGAGAGCGGTTGTAAGATCTCCAAGTTCTTACAGGATATCTGCCATCGGGAAGACCCGACTCGTCCGGTGACGCAAGGTATGGATGCCCCGGATGCCGTCGTGAATAATAATATGGCGGCGGTAATGGATGTGGCGGGATTTAATTATCGTCCGTTCCGGTATCAGGTGAATTACCAGAAATTACCCCAAGGGATAATCTTGGGAAGCGAGACTGCCTCCACGGTTAGCTCACGAGGGGTGTATAAATTCCCGGTAGAGCGTAAGGCGATGGCTGTCTATGAGGATCACCAAAGTTCCTCGTACGACGTGGAGCATTGCAGCTGGTCTAATCTGCCGGAAGACGATTTTATCCAGCATGAGGACCTTCCGTATTGTATCGGGGATTTGATTATCTGGGCGAGCCTACTCCTTATTATACGAATTGGCCAAGCCATAGCTCCTTGTTCGGTATTATCGATTTGGCGGGTATCCCCAAGGATCGTTACTATCTATACCGTAGTCATTGGAACAAAAGCGCCAAGACATTGCATATCCTGCCGCATTGGACATGGCCGGGACGTGAGGGCGAGGTGACACCCGTATTCGTTTATACCAATTATCCTTCCGCCGAATTGTTTATCAACGGAAAGAGCCAAGGGAAACGTACGAAAGATCTAAGCATCGGTATCGATAGTAGTTATACCGAAGCGGCTCAAAAGAGTTTCGAGCGCCAGAAACGATATCGTTTGATGTGGATGGATACCAAATACGAGCCGGGAACTTTGAAGGTGGTCGCTTATGACAAGGAGGGTAACGCTGTGGCCGAGGAGGAGGTTCATACCGCAGGGAAGCCGCATCATATTGAGTTATCCGCCGATCGTAACCAATTGACGGCTGACGGAAAAGACCTTTCTTTCATCAATGTTAGAGTCGTAGACAAGAACGGGAACCTTTGTCCGGATGATACCCGACAGATCCAGTTTAAGGTTCGTGGTGCCGGAGCCTACCGTGCGGCGGCAAATGGAAATAGCGCCAGTCTGGAACTCTTCCATCTTCCGGAAATGAAACTGTTTAGCGGGCAACTTACCGCTATCGTGCAGACGGCCGAAGAACCGGGAACGATCTATTTCGAGGCTTCCGCGCCGGGAGTAAAAGGGGCGACCTTGGAATTGATCAGTAAATAAGCTTGATTATCATATAACGCAAACCGTGCGATTCAAGTCCGGAGACGGCTGTGAATCGCGCGGCTTTTTTATACGATATTCCCGAATACATCAAAGGTAATCGTCTCGTCCTGCCCGTTATGTGAAACCTTGAATAGGTAGAAGGTGCCATTGGCATTCAATAACGTATATATTGACTGTACCTTGTCGCTAGCGTAAGCGGAGGATTCGAAGCCTTGCATCACGATCTGCGGAACCTCTTGCTCGGACATGGCCCATGTGGTACTTTGCCACCTGTAATCCTTATTCAATTGCGCCACTTTATAAATCTGGTTATCGATCATATCCAGCTCGTAACCTAGGCTGTTCTGTTGGATATCCAGCAACTCGGCGTTGGCGAAAGTGATCTCCATCAGGTTGCTGACCTCTTTCGGGATAACGATCGGCGCGTCATTATTGATCTCATCATCCACGGCTTTGATCAGGTTTCCATACTGTGAATAATACAGGTCTACTTCGCTATTGGACTGCTCTGCCTCGATCTTGTAAACGATTCCCATATTTAGGCGATTGATGGCGTACGTGTCATCCACGGTCCAATTTGAGTAAAAGCCTTGTTTGAAGGCGGTGGATACCGCTGCCGGTAATTGGGCGAAAGAGATGTCTATCTTTTCCATCATCCATACGCCTTGATCCGTGAACCAAGCGGTTGTCTCGGAACCTTCATTATTGAAATCTACCACATAATAGTTACCTTCGATCTCAAAAACAGGGTTCTTGGCATCGGGATATTTCTCTTGGAAAGCGTTCTCTACCGGGGGGAGAGGGATAATACCTTGATGATCATCATCATTTTTGCTACAGCCAGAGAAAAAGAGAGTCAGACCGGCTATACATGTGAATAGGATAAGTCTTGTGTTCATACATTTTGCGTTTATAAGTTTTGGGCATAGAACAACAGGTCTATCGGAAAAGTTTTGAGCGAAATCGATTTAAGTATATTGAATCAAGAACAAGGATCTTGTTTCGACGAGATCCTTGTTCTTGTATAATTGCTACGGATTTACGTTCAAATAATAGGTTGCTGTGCCTATTAAAGAACTTCCATTATACATTGCGCAGGTGATGCGAAGAGATCCACCGTAATGTTGGGAGTTTAGATAGACACTAACATCTAATCGATTACCGGAAGGATAAGTGTACCATCTATCGCATTCTCCATAGAATTCAGCGTTCCAGCTATACGAGGTCGGAGTTCCTGTCTTTGTGTAAGCATATAAAGTCGTCGTGGCATTACCCCCTGGCGCATTGATAGAGGAACTGCCGCTACTATAATCCTCTTGACTCTTCCCTATATAAACAGTCGGCATATCATTTTTTTTCATATATTTTAAGCTTGATGCATCAAAGGGACAATGAGCTTTGGGATGCCTCATAAGAGCGTATTCCCCCCATTTGGAGATGAATATATTGGGCGTAGATGTCGTTACGGCAGAGTGATTATCACTAAGATAGGATACTTTGGTTGCGGCACCTGTTGTTGATATATAACTACCATCTAACCAATATACGTTTGTGGGATTAATAGTCCATCCCATCCAAACTGCTGATCCGCCTTCTGTCATATACCAAGCATAGGCATGACAATTGTAAGTGGTTGTTGAACTACTTATTAGAGTTGCTTGTGAATAGGTTGTTGTACAATATTGGTCATGGCTCGCTTTTTGTGAGGCTGATAATTCCTCACTTCTGTAGTAAGTGTCATTAACGAGTGTCCCGTTAGGAGTGTAAACAGTAGCGGCTGCTCCTTGAGCTTTTGTCTCAACATTGAGATTCGGCTCCCAAATCATGTTTAAATTCTCCATAGTGATCCATTCATTGGGGAATTTTTCGATTCGTTCTCCGGAAAGCAAGAATAGTAATTGCCCGCAAGAAGCACAAGAATTCACCCCATCCAAAACGAGAATGTGTTCTTTTCCATCTCCTTGAATAGTAAAGACCCAAGGGTATGGATAGTCTGTTCCCTTGACATGGGAGTGAGCGACAGAATCTACTACATTCACCAACCATTTAGGATATGTTATCTTTCCGTCTTTAATGACAATTTCTGAACTGGATGTCAAGATTTCTTTATCACCTCCTTGCATATTATCCATTTCATTGTCACATGCGTTCAGCGTGAATGCCAGCATGATTATTAAATAGTATAATACTTTTTTCATGATCTCAATTTATTAAAGGTTACAATGTATTGTTTTAATAACTCTTCGATTACATTACTGCCCGTTAGCTTTTCATCGATGGTGAATTGTTTAAATTTGGGCGTAATGGTCTTGTTGTCTATCCGTTCTAGACTTCGACCTAGGAGATAGACTACGGTTTTTAGACCATATTGTCCATAAATATCCGGGTTGTTTTGTTTGTAAAGGAGTCTCTTTACGGCTTCGGAGGAGATCTCTTGCTGTAAAAGATTATTTGTATTAGATAATATCGTCTCATTAGACAGAAGAGCCTCGATTACCATTTGCCGACTAATTTCATTACCTATTTCTATGGAAGTCAACACTCCTGCTTTCAGTAATTCTTGTTTTTTCATCTTCTCAAATAGCAAAGAAGCATTGTCTTTCCTTTTGAATAACTCTTGTAACCCGTTAAAACGTGCGGAAACCTTGCTAATGCCTTCCTGTATTCCATTGTAAGCGAATATGTCGCCTAATAATGGGTAAGCAAGGCAAAGTTCTATAAGCTCTTCTGTTGATACCGTTTTTAATATCTCTGCCGGAATTTGGCAGGCTTTCAGCATATCCTCATGTGTGGATAATGCTTGCCAAGCCTCCGTTCCTGGTTTTATGGGGTAATCCCAACTTTTTATTGATTGTGCGTTCATATCTATCGATATAAACACGAGGAGGAAAATGCTCCAGACGAAAGTTACTGTTTTTTTCATCTCTCTTTAGAATTTAGGGTAAATAATATAAGATTGGTATTCCTTGATTATGGATTTTTCCAAAAATAGTCCTTTTTGTAAAGATAATCAAGTATTTATATGTTAATTATGATTGAATATCTGTAGATTCCCATTGCTGATGTCTTTGTTTTCGTACAAAAGCGGACACAGTGTTCGATATCGGACATCTCTTTTGTTTTATTTCTTCAATAAATCAATCACTTACGTTTTTGGCACGGGGTTTGCTCTTTGGAGGGTGGAAAATAAAAACAAACGAAATATGGACAGAGAGATATCAAAAGAGGTTCGGCAGAAGGAGCAGCGTAAACAGTTTATAAAGCTGGGGGCGGGGATTGGTATTGCCGTTGTCTTAATAGGCGGGGTGATCGGTTTCATGCAAACCAGCCTGCAACGGAAGGACTTGGTTTTTTCAACGGTAGATAAAGGAGTGATCGAGGTTTCCGTTAGTGCGTCAGGCAAGGTGGTTCCTGCTTTCGAGGAAATCATCAACTCACCGATCAACTCCCGTATCGTCGAGATTTATAAAAAGGGAGGCGATTCCGTGGATGTAGGTACTCCGATCTTGAAACTGGACTTGCTCAGCGCCGAGACGGATTATAAGAAACAATTGGACGAGGAGCAAATGAAACGCCTCCAATTGGATCAACTCCGTATCCAAAACCGCAATAAGCTTTCCGAGATGGAGATGCAATTGAAAGTCTCTCGCATGGAACTGAACCGAAAGGAAGTGGAGTTGCGCAACGAGCGTTATCTGGATAGCCTAGGCGCCGGAACGACCGATAAGGTCCGTCAAGTGGAACTGGACTATAACGTTAGCGTCTTGAAACTGAAAGAGGATGAGCAAAAATATGAGAACGAGAAATCCTTGACGGATGCCGATTATAAAGTGAAAGAACTCGACCTGAACATCTTCCGAAAGAGCCTAGCCGAGACGAAGCGTACCTTGGAAGACGCCCAGATACGCTCTCCCCGCAAGGCGATCCTGACCTACGTGAACAACGAGGTAGGTGCCCAAGTCTCTCAAGGCAGTCGTGTCGCTATCGTCTCCGACTTGTCCCATTTCAAGATAGAGGGGGAGATCGCCGATACCTATGGTGACCGGATCGCCGCCGGTAGCAAAGCCGTTGTAAAGATCGGCAACGATAAACTGGATGGGGTGGTTAGCGATGTTACCCCCTTATCGAAGAACGGTGTAATCTCTTTCACGGTACAGTTGGAGGAGGATAATCATCGCCGCTTGCGCTCCGGTTTGAAGACCGATGTATACGTGATGAATGCCATCAAGGACGATGTGCTGCGTATTTCCAACGCCTCGTTCTACGTCGGGAAAGGAGAGTATGAGTTGTTTGTTGTCAACGGAGACCAATTGATCAAGCGGAAGGTACAGCTGGGAGACAGCAACTTTGAGTATGTCGAAGTAGTCAATGGCTTGGAACCGGGCGACGAGGTAGTCGTTTCCGATATGACAAGCTTCAAGGAAAAGAATAAACTGAAATTGAAATAAAGGATGTTCAAGCAATACTTTAAACAAGCCATCCATGCGCTGAGAGAGAATCGTCTTACAAGCGTGGTTTCTATCTTGGGTGCGATGCTGTCGGTGGCCATGATCTTGGTTGTCGTGTTGCAATTCCAAATCAAGCTGGTAGGTTATAGCCCCGTATCGAAGCGAGACCGGATGCTTTATATCTACTCCGTGAACACTAAATCGAAGGATGGGAGCGAGTATAACAATACGGGCCTTTCCGCCGAGACGATACGTGAATGCCTCTATACGCTGAAAAAGCCCGAGGCCGTAACCGTGACGGCACAGAATAGCCACGTTATCTCCATTCCGGGTAAACGATTGTTCGAGGAATATACTGTCTATTATACCGATCCCGCCTTTTGGAAAGTATTTGACTTCAAGTTCCTTTCCGGCAAGCCTTTTACGGAGGCTGATTTCAATTCCGGTCTGCCTCATGTGGTTATTTCCGATAAGTTGGCGGGTATCCTGTTCGGTACCCAAGACGTGGTCGGTCGTGATATCTTGGTAAATAACGTGATGCCTTGCACGATCGCGGGAGTGGTAAAGCGCCCGTCGAAAGCGACCAGCGAGGCATTCGCCGATGTATGGATGCCTTATACGGCGAATACCCTGTACACCAATAGCGGAGGTTGCGACGGGATGTGTGGCCCTTTCGGGGCGGAGATCTTGGCGCATAAGCTCTCGGACATCGATTCCATATATGCGGAGATCCAGCAAGGGGTAGCCCGCTACAACGCCGGCAAAGCGGATTTCATCTTGACGATTCCCAAGCCTTTCACCCATCTGGAACTGGCCTTAGGTTCCGGTAGTCGGTATGGCTATAACCGGGTAGGTTGGGGCGAATACCTGAAGACAACTGGCTGGGTGCTTCTGTTCCTGCTGCTGGTACCGACCTTGAACCTGACAGGGATCGTACAATCCGCCGTACAGAAAAGGCAGCCGGAGATGGGGCTTCGCAAGGCTTTTGGGGCTACCGGTGAACGTCTGTTTACGCAGGTTGTTTGCGAGAACCTGATCATTACGTTGATAGGAGGTGTTTTGGGGGTAGGTTTGTCGGTCGTATTGCTCTATGTAGGCCGGTCGTTCTTGCTGACAAAAGATACGGTGATAACTTTTGGCATGCTTTTCCAGCCCTTGTTGTTTGTGGCGGCCCTGTTCTTTACGTTGGTATTGAATGTACTAAGCTCGGGATTACCCGCATTCCGGATAGCGAGGGAGCGGATCGTGGAATCGTTGAAGGATGCGAACGTGTGAAAAATAACTACTGAAAAGGAATGATATGATCAAGCATATACTAAGTATAATATGGAACCAGCGCCGAAGTAACAGTTGGATATTCGCGGAGTTGTTGGTGGTGGCCGGTGTGTTCTGGCTGATGGTCGATATGTTTTATGTGGACACGCGAACCTATTACTCTCCCCTCGGATTCGATATCACGAACGTATGGCGTTTCAAGTTAAGCGAGCAGGAACGGAACCCTTCGGATTCGCTTCCCGGGCTATCCGAGCCGGAGAAGCTGACCCGCTTGATGTCGCAAATACGCCAATGGTCCGAGGTGGAGGAAGTTTGCGCTACTTATTACTCCTGTCCCTACTCGATGGGAAATTCTTGGAGGGAGATAGAGCCTCTGGATGGTGACACGAGCTTAACATCCGGGGAGAATTTCCAGATCCGGAATGTCACCCCGGAATATTTCAAGCTTTTCCGGATCAAGACTCCGGAGGGGAAACCTGTAGCGGACGAGATCGCCGGGATACATAACGCCTTGGTCTTGTCCAAGGAGATGGCAGACGTGTTTTATCATGGCCGGCTGGCTCGTGGAAGGAAGGTGAGGCATAGTAAATTGGATAATACCTTTACGGTCGCCTCCGTATCAACCTCTATCCGGACCGACGAGTATAAATCTCCGGAGCCATGTTTTTTTCAGAGCCTTGAGGGGGAATTGTTTAACGAGACTGTCAATCAGTTTGGAGCCCGGAATGCGGAGCTTTGCGTCCGGATGAAAAGAAACTATACACGGGACGACATGAATCGTTTTCTGAATGAGATGGGAGACCGGTTGGCGGCGGACAATCTATTTGTCTATGGCATCAGCAATATCAGGGAGTTCCGGGATATTCATCTGGATGGCAAGGGGCGTGAGATGAGCAATAAGTTCTCCTTGATGGCCTTCATGCTGGTAAACGTCTTTTTC
>OKMM01000368.1_pt1 | contig 11707 bp, 10 predicted proteins | sample 1612131 | NCBI WGS metagenome assembly OKMM01 (sample SAMN04436778, study PRJEB24849) | human gut metagenome | biome: human gut; feature: NICU; material: stool | host: Homo sapiens | place: USA: Saint Louis, MO | collected 2011-05-04 | reverse complement strand
GGATTCCATCGTCTGTAAAAGAGATACAGCCCATTGTCTCCTGTTACCAGTCCGGAAGGACTGTCATAGGGACGGATGCGCTTCTGGAATTTCCTATATGGGAACTGACAGCCAGGGCATCAGAACGTCTGATGAAAGGGGAAGAACTGGAAGATACCATGAAATGGATGGACCAGGAGGCCGCTGGGAGAAGGGGAGGATGGTAATGGATAAGAACAGTACCAGCATAAAGAAGAAGATTGCCATGGCGGCTGTTTTGGTGGGCGCTGTGCTCAGCATTCTGACTTTCTTATTCATCCATGAGGTGAAGGAGGAGCTGTGGAAGCAGTCTGTCCAGACCATTATAGAGAGCACCCAGCAGGGCTGTAATACCCTGAAGGTCCAGCTGATGGACGATTACCAGTCCATGGGTACCGTCACGCTGAACCTGAGGGAAATTGCTTCGGGGCAGCGGGAGGAACTGGAACTCCTTATGGATAATTATGCACAGATAGAAAACGGGATCAGTCTGTATCTGCAGGACGGAGTATGTATTCCCTCAGGCTCAGTAATTGACGAAAAGGCGGAAGCTGTGCTGCTGGATACGGACCGGGGCAACGGCATCATTGACCCTCATATCAGCAGCGTAACGGGTGTCAATGTATTTGACCTGTTTATGGGAGTCACACTGAAAGACGGGGTGCGGGGATACCTGGTAAAGGAGTATGAGGTGGATTGTATTGTAGACAGCTTCACCCTGTCCTTTTATAACAATGCCGGCTTCTCCTATGTGGTCAACCAGAAGGGGGATGTGCTGATTCGCTCTCCCCACCCCAACAGCAATAAAACAGTGCAGAATCTGTTTGATATGCTTCCGGAGACCCAAAACAGCCGTGAGAGCCTGGACCAGTTTGCCAGGTCTCTCCAAAGTTCCTATACCGGATGGGCCACCTTTAACTACCAGGGAGAGGCCACCGTATTCTGTTATACGCCTTTAAAGCTCCAATCTGACTGGTATTTGATTTCCATAATTCCCCAGAGCGTGGTAAATGCCCAGACCAATGAGATACTCATGCGTTCCTTTACCCTGATAGGCTGTATCTTACTGGGGATTGCACTGCTTCTGGTATTTTATCTGCGCTATGCCAACAGGACCAACCGGAAATTAAAGAATCAGGCCGTTTACATAAGCCGTCTGTACAATGCGGTGCCGGAAGGAATCGCCCTGATGTCCGTGGAAGCCCCATACGACTTCCTGCTTATGAACCAGGAGGGGCTGAGACTGTTCCGCTGTCAGGAGGGCGCGTCCAATGAAGCAATGAAGGGAAAAAGCCTTCGGGATGTGATACACCCGGAGGACTATGAAAATCTGGTACAGTTGTTTAAGGACACAGCGGACAGCGGCAGAAAGAACATCTTTGAAGTGCGTGTGATTACATTGGATAATGGATTTTTCTGGGCAGCCGGAATCGTGGAGAGGACCCTGGATGAAAACGGAAATCCGGTACTGATTTCCGCTTTTCATGATATCACGGACGAAAAGCTGGCAGAGGAGGCAGCGGAGCGGGAGAAGCTTCAGGAACGCCTTACCCTGGTGGGAGCTATATCCAATGCCTACCCGGTGATTATCAGTCTGAATCTGACCAGGGATTCGCTGAACTTTATCTATGTAAAACCGGGCCTGATGCTGGAGCTTGGGAACCAGGAATCCTACAGCCAGCTCTATGAGTATGTGGCCGCATCCATTCATCCGGAGCATCTGGAGGAATTTTGCCGCCGCTTCTCGGCAGAGAATCTGAATAAGACTCTGGGACAGGAGAAAAATGAGGTGTTTCTGGATGTGAGACAGATGCTTGGAGACGGCAGGTATCACTGGGTTTCTATGCAGATCATTCATGTGGACAATCCCTATTCCGGGGATAAACTGGCAATCCTGATTTCACGCCGTATTGATGAGCAGCGCTATGAGGAGGAACAGAAACGCAGCGCTCTTCAGAGCGCCCTGGACAACGCCAGGGCGGCCAGTGAGGCTAAAAGCCAGTTCCTGTCCAATATGAGCCATGATATCCGCACTCCTATGAATGCAATCGTGGGCATGACGGCTATTGCAAGCACCCGCCTGGATGACAGGGAACGGGTGATGGAATGCCTGAAGAAAATCAGCCTGTCCAGCAAGCATCTCTTAAGCCTGATTAACGATGTGCTGGACATGTCGAAGATTGAAAGCGGGAAACTATCCATACGGGAGGAACCCTTTAACCTGGCAGAACTGGTGACGGAATCCGCGGAGCTGGTGCGTCCGCAGGCAGAGGCCAAACACCTTGAGATGGACGTACATCTGAAGGGGCTGAAAAATGAGGAAGTGGTGGGAGATTCCCTGCGTATCCGCCAGATATATATTAATATCCTGAGCAATGCGGCCAAATACACCCCGGAAGGGGGGAGCGTTCATGTGGAGGTAAGGCAGGAGCAAGGCGCCGGCAGAGGATATGGGCGTTATGTGTTCCGGTGCGCTGATACCGGGATCGGCATGAGCAGTGAATTTATGAGCAAACTGTTCCAGCCCTTTGAGCGGGCCCAGGACTCCACAAACAGCCGGGTAACCGGCACCGGGCTGGGAATGGCTATCACAAAGAATTTGATAGATTTGATGAACGGTGATATCAGAGTAGAAAGCAGGCCCCGGGAAGGCTCTGTGTTTACGGTGGCTCTTCCATTGCAGTTCCAGGATGCAGCGCCTGAGGCGGTGCCTGAGGAATGGGTAGGCATACACTGTCTGATTGTGGATGACGATGAGCAGACTTGTGAAAATGCGTCGGAGCTTTTAGAGGATATGGGACTGCGGCCCCAGTTTGTCACAAAAGGCGCTGAGGCGGTAAGACGGGTACTGGATCTGAAGGATTCAGACGATCCCTTCCGCCTGGTCATTGTGGACTGGAAGATGCCGGATATGGACGGAGTGGAAGTGGCGCGGCGTATCCGGCAGGAGGTGGGAAGAGAAATTCCCGTTATCGTGCTGACCGCATATGACTGGTCGGAGATTGAGGCAGAGGCCAGGGAAGCCGGTGTATCTGCATTTCTGGCAAAGCCCTTTTACCGGTCCAAAATCTGCTATCTGCTCAGCGGGCTGAGCGGAGAAAAGGAACCGGTGCAATGGAGCGGTTTTACGGGCAAATCAGACTTTACAGGCAAACGGGTTCTTCTGGTGGAGGACAATGAGATGAACCGTGAGATTGCGGGAACCCTGATAGAAGAGATGGGGGTGGAGGTGGAGGAAGCCTGTGACGGGGAGGAAGCCCTGGAACGGTTTAAGCAGGTGCCGGAGCACTACTATAACATGATCCTGATGGATGTGCAGATGCCTAAGATGGATGGGTATGAGTCCACAAGGGCCATACGCGCCCTGGAGAGGGAGGATGCGGCCTCCGTACCCATTATAGCCATGACTGCCAATGCATTTGCGGAGGATGTGCAGAATGCCCTTCACGCCGGGATGACAGCGCATTTTGCAAAACCCATTGACGCCAGTGTGCTGGAACAGATGCTATATAAATATTTGAGGTAAAAGAATGAGAGCTGACAGCGGTTTAAACAGGCTGGTGTACGAATATTTTGAGGCCAGGATACTATATGGATATTATAAATATGGAGAGAGCCTTCCGTCCATTAACAAAATTTGTCAGATGTTTCATTTGGCGCAGGCAACTGTAAGAGCCGGCCTGGCTTTGTTGGAAAAAGGAGGATATGTAAGGGTAGATCCGAGAACAGCGCCCGTGGTGGTTTATAAGGCCGGACCCGCCGGGTTCCGGGAAAGTGCAGCCAGATATTTCGTATCCAGGAAAGCCGGGATAGCAGATTGGGTTCTGTCCGGAAAGCTGCTGTTTGAGCCGCTGTGGCGGGAATGCCTTATGAGGTGGAGCGATGAGGATTGGAAACGCTTTTTAGATAATATGAAGCACCTGTCCGTGGAATCTGTATCCATGCCGGCAGCGTTATATATACTGGTGTTCAAGGCGCCGGACAACCGGCTGTTCCTGAATCTTTACTGGGAGACTGTGCGTTATATAAGGTTTGCTTATCTGATGGTCAGAAAAGACCAGGCGGTATTGACGGATCAGGAGCTGGAGGGACTGTCCAGGGAGGAGGTCATTTCACTGCTGGGGCAGACCTTTGAGACGTTGTACGGCCGTATCACAGCGGATTTGCTGTCTTTTATAGCACAGGCACAGGATGAGTTCGATTTGGGGGATATGGAGCAGGTTCCGTTTTACTGGAACATTTACCGTAAACGTCCCCAGATGAGATATACACTTGTGTCCCGCATTCTCAGGGAGATAGAGAGAGGGGATTACCCCCGCGGAACCTACCTGCCATCACTTCCCTGTATGGCACAGCGTTACGAGGTATCGTTTAATACCGTGAGGCGCAGCCTGTCCATACTTGACAGCATGGGGATAACCAGGTCCCTCCAGGGTAAGGGAACCCTGGTCCTGGCTGAAGCGGAAAAGGCGGATCTGGCAAATCCGGAAATCAGGGAAGGCATGAAACTGTATCTTGACAGCCTGCAGCTGATGACGCTGACCATTAAGCCGGTGGTCCAATATACGCTGGAGAATGCACCGGCGGATGCAGTGGAAAAGCTGCAGTACGATGTCCGGCAGCTCGGGAAGAATAGGAATAGTTATAAGATCTTTGAGGTGGTGCTGACATTTATTGCGGAGAACTGCAGGCTGAATCTGGTAAAGGAGTGTTACAATAAGCTGAGGGAACTGATTGTATGGGGGTATCCCATTGCGTTGCTGCGCCTGAGGGAAAGGGAGTTTCATATGGAATATAATGATATGGTGGCTCAGGCCGGCCGGTATCTGGACGAGGGAAATGCGGAGGCATTTTCCGGCAGTGTAAAGGAGTTTATGGGACGGGAATATCAGGAGGTCAGGATATTTCTGGAGAGTGCAGACACCCGGCAATAAGGTCCCGGAACAGGAGGGTAATATGAAGATAATCCGTAAGGTAGAGCTTAAACCGGGGAGCTATGAAGAGGAACTGCCGGGAATCTCGGCGGAATTCCCTTATATTGCCTCTTATGTGGAGTTGGACAAGTATGCGGGAAAACAGTCTCCCTGGCATTGGCACAAAGAGGCGGAGCTGTTTTACATGGAGCAGGGCAGCCTGGAATATGACACGCCTCATGGAAAGACTGTTTTTACGGCTGGTTCAGGGGGCTTTGTGAATTCAAATGTGCTTCATATGTCCAGGGCAAAGGACGGGGAGGGGTCAGTCGTCTCACTCCTTCATATCTTTAACCCGCTGCTGATCAGCGGACAGAGCGGCAGCATCATTGACCGGAAATACGTTTCGCCCCTTATGACGGCATCCCATGTAGAGATAATCGGGCTGTACCCGGACCAGCCGTCCCATGTACCTGTTTTAGAGACCCTCCGGCAGTCCTTCCGGATATCAGAGGACGACTGCGGCTACGAAATCCGTTTGAGGTCGGTCCTGTCTGAGATATGGTGCGGCCTTCTTGCCATGACAGAGACCATGGAGAAAAGCCCCAAATACAACAGCCGGTCAAACCAGAAGATTAAGATAATGCTGGCGTTCATCCACAAGCACTGCGGGGATAAGCTGTCGGTGAAGGAGATTGCGGCATCTGCCTTCATCAGTGAGCGCGAGTGCTTCCGGGTGTTTCGGGACTGCCTGAACATGACTCCGGTAGAGTACGTGACCAGCTTCCGTTTACAGCGGGCATGCTGGATGCTGTCTGAGGGAAACGAACCCATCACCAGCATATGCCATATATGCGGCCTGGGAAGCAGCAGCTACTTCGGCAGGGTATTCCGAAGCAGTATGGGATGCAGTCCGAAAGAGTATCGTCAGAAATGGCAGAATAGTGACACAAGATGACAGAAATTCGATATCTTCAGGGAATATGATACACTATAATGATAGTAGGAAGAAGGGATGGCGCCTTCCTCCCACGGTCATGAAAGGGGCTGCATATTCCGGGAGGTGTTGGATTGTGATAAAACTAAATATATTGAACATGAATGGATTTCTGCAGATTGTGAACCAGTGCAGCGGTGCGGTCAATGCCATTTTTCCGGATGGAAAACGGCGGGATCTCAACAAGTCATACGCTGCCCAGAAGGTGTTATGGGACCAATTCAGGGAGAATCAGGGGAGCCTGGCCCTGAAACTGGATTTCCAGAAGCCGGAGGATTATATAAGCATTGTGTATTATTATATCAGCGAGATTTAAAGCGCTGAGCCAGGAAGGGAAAATGATAAAAAACCAGCCGGAACAGGCTGGTTTTTTATTTGTTCTCAGAATACCGCATAGTAGCGGGTATCAGAGGGAAACCCTACACTATAACATCAGGGATGAAACCTGTGGTATAAAAGAATAGGAGGTGCATCTTTATGAATACATACAGGACAGTGGATCTGGCAAGGATGTTCGGCATTCATGTGAACACCGTACGTCTGTATGAAAGGTACGGCCTGATTCCGAAAGCAGAGAGGACGCAGAGCGGCTACAGGATTTTTACGGAGCTTCATGTGGAGCAGTTTAAGCTGGCAAGGGCGGCCCTGCGGGTGGAGGTTCTGCAAAATGGACTGAGAAAGCAGGCAGTCACTATCGTTAAAACTTCTGCGTCAGGGGATTTTGAGACGGCATTGAAGCTGACAAAACGTTACAGTGACCAGGTGGATCAGGAAATAAAGCATGGGGAGGAGGCTGTCAGGATATGCAGGAGGATGCTTGCAGGCATTAAGGAACCGTGTTCCGGAAAAGACAGGGAACAGACCATGTATACAAGAAAGGAAGCAGCCGGTATCCTGGGTGTCACCATTGACACGCTCAGGAATTGGGAACTAAACGGCCTGTTTTCCGTCAGGCGGATGGCCAACGGCTACCGGGTCTATACAGGGGAGGATATACAGCGGCTGACCATCATACGCTCCCTCCGGTGCGCCAACTATTCCCTTTCGTCCATTCTGCGGATGCTAAACGCCTTATCCAGAAATCCGTCCGCCGATATCCGGAAAATTATTGATACACCCGGAGAGGACGACGATATTATCACTGCCTGTGATAAGCTTCTCACTTCCCTGGCAGAGGCAAAAGAGAATGCTGGGTATGTGGAGTCACAGATTGGGAAGCTGATGGAGATGAACCGCCGGGAACAGCTGTGAAAGACAGTTATAGCATATACCGATACACAGTGAACTAGGAGGCAGGAAGATGACAAATCGGGAAGAACAGAGGAAAGGCAGGGAAACAGCAGTGAACGCACAAGCCGCACTCCGGGAAAAGGCGGTGACAGTCACAGGGCTGAGCAAGTCCTATTCCGGAAAAAAGGTGATTGATAACCTGAACCTTACGATCCGGCCGGGCCAGATATATGGACTGCTGGGAGCTAACGGCGCGGGAAAGAGCACGGCCGTGGAATGTATACTGGGGACCAGAAGGGCTGATTCGGGAGAAGTGCGGATACTGGGAATGGACCCGGTGACAGAGCGCAGACATCTGTTTGAGCAGGTGGGGGTGCAGTTTCAGGAGGCAAGTTATCCGGACCGCATTAAGGTGCGGGAGCTCTGTGAGGAGACTGCCTGCCTGTATGAGAAAACAGCGGATTACAGGGATTTGCTGCGGCAGTTTAAGCTGGAGGATAAGGCGGATTCCATGTTAAGCCAGCTGTCGGGCGGGCAGAAGCAGAGGCTTTTTATTATACTGGCGCTCATACCAGGTCCCAAGGTGGTGTTTTTAGATGAACTGACAACAGGGCTGGATACAAAATCCCGCAGGGAGGTCTGGAAATGCCTTTTGGAAATGAAGGATAAGGGCCTTTCTATATGTCTTGTATCCCATTTCATGGATGAGGTGGAAATGCTCTGCGATCAAATCGGTATCCTGAGGGATGGAATGTTTGTCTTTGAAGGAACCGTAAAGGAGGCGGTGGATATCAGCCCGTACAGTAACCTGGAGGATGCGTATTTGTGGTGGACACAGGAGGAAGAAAACAGATGAAACGGTTTTATACCATACTGAAAACAGAACTTAAGTTATCTATCAGGGGCATGGATATGATTATCTTTGCCATCTGCATGCCCCTGGTGGTCATATCCCTGCTGGGAATTATTTTCGGCAGCCGGCCCGCTTATCCGGGGGCAGGCTATACATTTCTGGAACAGTCCTTCGGGGCAGTTTCTGCCATAGCGGTCTGCGCTGGCGGTGTTATGGGGCTTCCTCTGGTGATTTCGGAATACAGGCAGAAGAAGATACTTAAGCGGTACCAGGTAACGCCGGCCAGTCCGGCCCTCCTTCTGGCGGTCCAGACAGCGGTATATACCGTCTATTCCCTGGCATCCCTGGTTCTGGTCTATGCTGCGGCGGTCCTGTTTTTCGGGGCGCGTTTTCCAGGCTCAGCAGCAGCGTACCTGGCTGTATTCCTGTTTGTGATGCTGGTCATATTCAGCATAGGCATGATGATAGGAGGCATTGCCCCGGATGTCAGGACAGCCGGGATGTGGGCCAGCATACTGTATTTTCCCATGCTGGTTCTTTCGGGTGCCACCCTTCCGTATGAGACCATGCCCTCCGGCCTGCAGAGGATTGCGGATATGATGCCCCTGACCCAGGGAATCAAACTTCTTAAGGCGGTTTCCCTGGGGCTGCCGGCTGAGGGTATATGGAAATCATGTCTGTACATGGCAGTCTGCTTTTTGGTCTGCGGCGGGATTGCGCTGCGTTATTTTAAGTGGGAGTAAAAAAGGGCCCCTTTCAGGAAGGGGCCGCCTTTTCGGGGTATCAGATTGAGCTTGATTTATAGTGGGCTTTGTGTGAAAATAGGAGGCAGAGTATAAGTCGGAGTGAGAGAAAAGGAGCGGTTATGCCGGAATATTCCCTGCCTGTGGGCAATAAGGATTTAATTAATATCGCAAGAAGAGCTTTTAATCTGGTTGACCCAAGGCTGATTGGACACGGTGCCCGGGTCTCCTATCTGGTGTTCCAGATGCTAAAGGAGGATGGCACCTATACACCGTCGGAGATGAGAAACCTGCTGATTCTGGCTGCACTCCATGACATTGGCGCATATAAGACCGAGGAAATTGACAGGATGGTGGAATTCGAGACGAAGGAAGTGTGGAATCATTCCATTTACGGATATCTGTTCTTTCACTATTTTACGCCGTTTGAATATTGGGATTCCGTTGTCCTGTATCACCATATGCCCTGGAACCGGCTGAGAAAACAGAAGGATGTGCCGGAGAGAGTCAGGGAGGCGGCCCAGATCCTCAATCTGGCGGACCGGGCAGACATCTATTTCGGATCATCCGGTTATACAGGCGGATACCAGAGATTCACGGAGTTTTTGAGAAGGCAGGAAGGGCTGGCCTACAGCCCCAGGGTATCAGGACTTTTCAGGCGCCTGGGACCGGAAGTTCTGGACCGCCTGGCTGTCCAGGGCCAGGAATACTGTCTGCCGGAGGATGTGTCCGGGCAATTTGACAGGACCATGGAAGAGGTTCCGTTTACCGAGGATGAGCAAAAGGCGCTTCTGCGCATGCTGACCTATGTCATTGACTTCAGAAGCTCCCATACCGTAACCCATACCATTACAACCACTGTTATAAGCGAGGAACTGGCAGTCCGTATGCTGGACAGCGGCAATGATATCAGGGACGTGATCTGCGCAGCCATGCTTCATGATCTGGGAAAGATAGGAATACCTGTGGAGATACTGGAATTTCCCGGGAAATTAAGCCCTCAGGCCATGCGGGTCATGAGGACCCATGTGGATTTGACCGAGCACATTCTGGGAACAAATGTGTCAGCCAGGGTGAGGGATATCGCCCTGCGCCATCATGAGAAGCTGGATGGTTCCGGTTATCCCAGGGGGTTAAACGCCGAATCTCTGGATATGCCCCAGAGAATTGTGGCAGTGGCTGATATCATAAGCGCCCTGACAGGAACCAGAAGCTATAAGGATGCATTTTCGAAGGAAAAAACAGTGTTCATTTTGGAGGACATGGCGGAAAAGGGGCTTATAGATTCAGTGATTGTATCCATGTTCGTGGAGAATTATGATACCATCATGGGGGCTGTGAGGCAGCGCTCCCAGCCTATCCTGGATAAATACCATGAGATGCAGCGGCAGTACCAGGTCCTGGAGCGCAGAATGGAGGACAGGAATTCACAGGCGGCTGCCAGGGAATCCTGAGCCGGATAATGTTAAGCCATGGAATCGTAAGGAAATGTATATTGACACAGCTGGCAAAACTGGATAAAGTAGGGTTATATGAGGAACGTAAAAAGGAGGAATCATGATATGCTGCACATGAAGCGGAAATTAATGATGGCTGCGGCAGGTGTACTGGCTGCCCTGATGGTGTTTCCTGCATACGGCGCAAGCCGTAAACCCATTAAGTCCATAAGTCTGACCATAAAAGCAGAGATAAAGCCGGATACGGATTTCGGAGATGAGCTCATAGAGATTGAGACCAGCAGCAACAAGTACTCTGTGGACGGCTATGAGATCCTGAATGACGATGTGGAATGGCGGGAGGACACCGTACCCAGAATCCAGATTACCCTGACAGCCAACGACGATTACTATTTCCAGTCCCTTCCCAAGGATAAGGTGACCATAAAAGGCGGAGCTGAGTTTAAAAATTCCAAGCGGGAGGATTCCAGCACCACCTTGCTGATGGATGTGGAGCTCCAGGCCCTGAACACCTCCCTTCATGATCTGACAAACGTGGTCCTCACAGAGGACGGCATAGCCACCTGGGACGCCATACCGGCAGCGGGCAGCTATGAGGTGCGCGTGTACAGGGACGACAAGGCAGTGGGCGCTGTCATGACAGTCAGCACCAATACATGCAACTGCCGCGAGCGCATGCAGAAGGGCAATACGGCATACACGGTCAGGGTAAGGCCTGTAAGCAAATTTGACAGCAAGGAAAAAGGAGACTGGGCGGAATCTCCCAGCACGTACATACCGGAGGAAAAGGCGGCCCAGTTCAGGGAGAATCCCACGGGAGGAAACGGCGAATGGGTGCAGACTCCGGAAAACGGTAAATGGTGGTACCGCAACGCGGACGGCAGCTATCCGGCCAACAGCTGGCAGCAGATAGGAGATAAGTGGTATTTCTTTGACGCACAGGGCTATATGGCCACCGGATGGATACAGTGGGAAGGCAGGGAGTATTACTGCGCTGACAACGGCGAGATGCTGACCAACTGTCTGACGCCGGATTCCTACTGGGTAGGGGATGACGGGGCAAAGATTAACCAGTAACACAACTGAACACGGAATACAGGATGCTGTAGGAGTATGGGAATTTTACTCCTACAGCTATTTTTGAGGTGATGTGTCATGAATGGGGAAGAGTGGAGAAAGAGAATCTGCATGGAAACAGACACCGGATATTCCTACAGCCTGGCTAAACGGATGGAGAAATACCGCACCAATCCGGTGCTGGGATACAGAACTGCGGGGTCAAGGGCAGAGTTTGAGACAGGCGGGATGTTGGTCCGGGAAATGGAGTCCCTGGGGCTTTCGGACGTGCATAAGGACAGGATATGCGTGGACAGCTAGGAGTTTGAGAAGGCAGTCATGGTTTTTACAGACAGCCGGGGAAGGGAGCACCGGTTTCAATTGGGGGCTTACCAGACTGATTTCCATACTGGCGGATTCCGGGAATTCAGCCTGGTATA
>OKMM01000364.1_pt1 | contig 11742 bp, 8 predicted proteins | sample 1612131 | NCBI WGS metagenome assembly OKMM01 (sample SAMN04436778, study PRJEB24849) | human gut metagenome | biome: human gut; feature: NICU; material: stool | host: Homo sapiens | place: USA: Saint Louis, MO | collected 2011-05-04 | reverse complement strand
GTGTTCTGCTGGTGGAGCTACTTCTCCCCTTGGCTGCAGAAAACCGGCGGATGGTCGTCTTCCCTGGTGCCGATGCTGATGATGCTTGCCGGCTTTGGTATGGTCATCGGCGGTCTGCTTGGAGGTCGTCTGACCGACCATTGGAGGCATGCCGGCGCGGCCGCAATAGGTCAGTCCATCTCCTGCCTCGGCTTGTTGCTGGTGCTTATCACTCCGGGTAATCAGCCGATGACCGCTGTACTGACGTTCTGGATCGCCATCGGATTGTTCTTTACTTCCGCTCCACAGCAATTGCTGATGACCGAAGCCGGCCAGGGCGGCGGCGAGCTGATCGCCGGCGCGGCTGTACAGGTGGCGTTTAACTTCGGCAATGCCATCGGCTCGATTGTCGGCGGCGCGATGCTCACCACCTTCTCGATGAACTATCGCTATACCGGCCTGGGCGGTATGCCGCTGGCTCTGCTTGCCGTAGGGCTGCTGGCCTTCTACTCGTGGCGCTGCGAAACCGATACCGACGCCATTCACCGCATGCGCGAAACCAAGGTGGACTGAGACCAAGCTCACAGCAAACTCCCTGACGTGTTTGTTCACAGTATTAATAGACTGAAATCAGACACGATTCAGGGAGGTCTGGCGGTATGGATGAGGAAGCACTGCTCAAACAATTCGCCGCGCAATTCGCGCATGGTCCAGACGATGCCGACGACACCGATGCGGCGGCCGCAGCACAAGGTGCCGATTCCACGGCGAACCAGGTTGCGGACGATGCCGATCAATCGCCCGCAACCTTTGATACCCAACAATTCCTGAACGGACTGGACGCGATTTTCGATCGCCACACGGCTGCCACCGAAGCCGGCCCATACTTGGAACAGGCGATGGTGGACGCGGAAAACGCCGGCGACGAGGCCGGACTGCTCACCGTGCTCAACGAAACGATGGGCTTCTATCGCTCGCAAGGTCGGCACAAGGAGAATCAGTGGATTGTGCAGCGAGCGCTGGAACTGGCCGCTCGTATGGGCTTGACCACCGGCACATCCGAGGCGTGGGCCACCACGCTAATCAATTGCGCCACCTCGATGCGCGCGGCCAAACAATACGATCAGGCCGAGGATTTGTATCATCAGGCGCAGAGTGTCTGCCGGCATTCGCTGGCACCCACCGACCGTAGGCTCGCAGCACTGCACAACAATCTGTCGATGCTCTACAGCGAGACGAATCGGCCCGACAAGGCGGAACTGGAGTTGCGTGAAGCGCTGCGCATTATCGAAGCCTCGAGCGTGAACCCGGACGCGGATATCGACGTGGCCAGCTCGCACACGAATCTGGCGTTGACTCTGCTGACCGAACACAAGTTGGAGGACGCGCATTGGCATGCAGCCAAGGCGCTGGAAATCTATCGCACCGGCCATCTGGAACATTCCGCGCATTATGCCTCCGCACTGGCGGGCTTCGCGCAGGTGTGCTTTGCCGAGAGACGGTATGCGGATGCGGTTACTGGATACCGGCATGCGCTGGCCGTGATCGAGGAATGTTACGGCAAGGACACCGATTACTGGCGTATCACCGCCGACAATCTGCGGCAGGCCGAGGAAGCGGCGGCGCAGGCCGGGGTGACGGTTGACAATGCGGGTGTTGCTGGCGATGCAGGCGCGCTGCCCCAGTCCGGCTCGCGGCTGCCGAACAGCCCGGCACAGGGCAAGACCGGTGCGAACGCGGCATCTTCCCCATCCACCGTTTCGGTGTCGACCGGTTCTGCGGGCGCGGCCGAGGCCGTTTCCGCATGCCCGGTGTCCGGACTGAAGCTGGCCCGCGCGTTCTGGACGCAGATGGGCAAGCCGATGATTGCGGCGAAGTATCCGCAGTATACCGGGCGTATCGCCGCCGGTCTGGTGGGTCATGGCTCGGAATGCTACGGATTCGATGATGCGTATTCGCAGGACCACGATTTCGGCCCGCGCTTCTGCCTGTGGCTTACGGATGAGGATTACGCGGCGATCGGCGAGCAACTTGAGGTCGATTACGAGGCACTGCCGCGCAAGTTCAGCGTGGATGCGCAAGGCCGCGTGACGTTCGAGGCGCATGCCAGGTCCGATGCTTCCGGAGCATTCCCCTCCGCAGGTGCAGGCTCCACCGTCATACCCGATGCGGCAAACGCACCCACCCCCGGCACCGCTACGGACGATACCGCCACTGCCGAGTCAGGCGCGGCGTCCTCTGATGTGGCGGAAGCGATGACGACTCCGATTGATGCACCGCTCTCCCCCGTCACGCCGCGCGCACAGGGCGCGAATCGCCGTGACGGCGTGTTCCGCATCGGTGACTTCTTTGAGTCGATCACCGGGTATCACACTGCGCCGGCGCAGACCGCGCCGCATGAGTGGCTAATGCTTCAGGAATCGACCTTGGCCGCCGCCACCAATGGCGAGGTGTTCGCCGATCCCACCGGTCTGTTTTCCAAGACGCGCCAAGGGTTCAAGAACATGCCCGACGATGTGCGGCTCGCGCTGATCTCCAAGCGACTCGGCATGATCGCCCAGGCCGGTCAATATAATCTGCCGCGTTCGTTGAAGCGCGGCGACGGCGCGGCCGCATGGCTGTCCATCCACGAGTTCGTGCAGGCCACCGCCTCGTTGGTGTTCCTGGTTAACGTGCCGATGGTGGTGGGCTATATGCCGTATTACAAGTGGCAGTTCGCAGCATTGCGCAAGCTGTCTGGCTCGATGTTCGCGCTGTTGCCGAACGTGGGCGAACAGTTGGAAACCGTGATGCGATTGAGTTCGGCAGCCTGCTATGGCGGGGCCGGATTTGGCGAAGGCGGCAAGGGCGCGGCTCCAGCAATCGAGAAAATCAACGATATTGTGGAGCAGATTGCGGTGGATATCGTCAAGGAACTCAAACGCGAACACCTGACCACGTCCGGCGAGACCTTCCTCGAATGGCAGCGCCCGTATGTCGAGGACCACATCGCCTCTGATGATCCGGTGCTTAAAAGTTTGTAGATTCAAGCTCCCTCTGCCACGGCTTCGCCGTGCCACCTCCCTCATCAGAGGGAGGTATCAGTGAAAGGAACGTCGATGACCAACGAACTGACTGATGATGAACTGCGCGAGGCTATTGTGCGTCATGAATGGGATCAGTTCCAGCGCACCAACAATGAGGGTGGACGCGCGGCATGCCAAGGCAACTGGCCGGTGTTCCACCAGATGCGGTTGGCCCAGTTCCTCACATGGGAGCGGCCATTACTCACCAGCTATGCCGCTGATCTTGACGCGGCCGACCACGTGGGCCGCAACCTCGTGACCGAAAAATACGGCCGCATGATGGCCTCCACCGCACCGGAAAATTTCACGAAGAACATAGAGCCGTATATTCCGCGTCTCTCTGAAGAGCGCGCGGCCCGTCAGGAACAGGTCATCGCCCAGCAGGTCGCCTGGGCCAAGGATTTCCGCGAGCGCTACCCCAAGCTCGGCGAGGCGATGCGCGCACTCACCACCACCGAAGACACACCATCTGCCACCTCATTCGAAACCTATCTGCGCGGCGAGCTTGGTACGTATTCCGACCAGACCTTCGAACGTTACGAAGCGATGATTGGCGAGCGCGCCGCAGCCAGCCCGCAACGCAATATCACTGAGGAAACCTTGTTGCACACAGTCCAGCTCGGCGGTTTCGACACCTTAGAGGAGGCCGAAGCCTCCCAAGCGTAATACTCAGCCATTCACTGTGTATCGGACACCCCGACTGATGTACGTCGGCCGGCCATACCCAGGCCAACGCAATCTGCCGATCGCCCCACACCCAGACCACCAACGCAGCCTGCCCGCCAGGCCCCATTTACCAGCGCACATCGGCAGAATTACAGCGAGAATAGGCCCCAAAATGCCAGTGTCATCAGTGTGGCGAGAGTGCCGAGCGCTACCATCACGCATATGACGCGCCGCACACCGACGATATCGGCGCGGCAATACCAGACACGTTCCATTTCCCAAGCAAACAGCACCACCAACAGCATGGTCGCTATTCGCAGCACCACCCATCCGACGGCAAACAGCCGCGGTTGAGGCATAACCAATACAGCCGATACGCCTACGGCGCTCATATAGCCGTACAACAGCCCAGTAATCACCATCACCGCTGTGCCGATACCGGCAGATAAGCCGGCAATGCCGTGCAACATGCGCCGCTGGGCGGCCCCCAGCTCACTCGGCGTCGCATGCACGGCCCGCACAGTCGCCACACTACGTCGCCCGGCCAGCAACGTCTGTAGCCAAGAAAACACAGTCAAGCCAATACCTAATATCGCCGCCATCACGATCAGCACGGGCCCTGCCACCATCAGACCGGCCAGCACGCCAAGCGAGCCGACGATACCGGATCCGGTACGTTGCGACGCGGCGAAGCGCTGGTGAGGTGTTGCACCGGCGACTTGAGGCGTTGCCCATCCATCGGCTTTGGTTCCGGCAGTCACACCGTTCACCCAATTTTCCAGCGCTTGCGTATAGCCTTCGGCCAATGGCAGGTTCGGGGTGAATAAGCCCTCACCAGCCCGCATCTGATGGTTGCCGGCAAAATAGCGTACGGTGACGTTCTCGTTGCCGGACTTGTTGGCCGTAGCGATGATCCGCTGCGCCCCCTGTTCGATGGGCATGGCCGTATCGTAGGTGCCGTAGTTCACCAGCACCGGCATGGTGAGGGATTTCAGATACCGGTCGGCATCAAAGTCGGCATAGGCTAGATCAAATGGCGCGTAGTCCAGCGACATCAATTTGGCCATGTCTTTGACCACGGGCTTGGGCGCGCCGGCCTCATGCGTATAGGCGCTGACAGCCATGGCCATTTGCTCACGTCCATTGAACACCGGTGCGGATGTAAGTACGGCAAAGGCAATGTCTTGCCGTTTCGAGGTTAGAATCGTGGCGATCCAGGTGCCTTCGGATTCGGCGTAGATGCCGGTTTTGGCGGGGTCCACGCCGATTCTGCCACGCAACACGTCGAGCGAACGCCCGTATTCGCGAGCAAAACGCGGGTAGTCGCGATGCAGCACGGTGTAGTTGTCGTTGCGCTTGGCCGGCACCAAGGTCACGATACCGGCAGAGGCCATGGCGTTGGCGATATCGCCGAAATCCTCGGCACCACTGGTACCGGACCCGTGAATGAACAGACAAGCCGGGCGTGGCCCGGGAGCGCCGACCGGTTCACGTAGTACGGCGGGTAGCGTGACGCCGTCGCCGGTCTTGATGGATAGTCGGGTTTCACGCGTACGATATCGCCCCTCGTGGGGAATGTTCGCATGGGCAGGGGTGATGGTGGTGTCGGCAGAAGCGATAACGATGTGCTTGGTGTAGGGCCGTGTGTTCCATTGCGGCATCATCGCCCAGCCAAGTGTGGCGAATACCAGCGTCATCGCCATCGCGGTGACGATGACGCTCGCTACCCGCCGCACCGAAATCCGCTTCATAGTTACTATGCCTCCCCCCATCAGCATAGAACGGTCGGCTCTTATCGGTCGGCTCCCGTCATAATGTGCTTCTACTGGGACCGTAATGCAATGGTTTGTAACGCTATTTTCTCTTCTTGACGGCACCGACTATGGCCCATACAACGGCCACTATTACCAGAATCAGTCCCACTACGGCGCAAATAATAGCCGTCAGCAATTGCGGATTCGGCGAGAACAACGAAATCATCCGATCCGGAGATATGTACCCGAAAACCAGCGCGATCACGCCGATAATCACGCCTAATAGTCCGAATACCACAGTAGGCGCGCTGGTGCTCTGTTTCTGGATGTTCTTGGCACTCTTGACATCCTTAGCATTCTGGACGTTCTTGGCGCTCTGGACGTTCTTGGCGCTCCCCCCAGGCTGGCATGGTTTGCCGGCGGTCTGAGACTGCCCATAGGGAGGTCGTGCTGAAGATGCTGCGTACATCGGCACATCATCGGCAGATGGAATCGGCCCACCATCTCCCTCCACGGCATCGGCAACTGTTTCCAGGGCAATCCGATCTGTGGTTGGTTCGATGGGCGATGGAGAGGCAGCTGTTGCCTGCGTATCCACATCCGAGACCGACGCATCCGCATGATTGTCGGGGACGGGCAGCACAGCCGTTTCGTCATCATCCGCTGCGGATGGCAGCACCGTGGTATCGGTTCGGTCATCGACGGTCACCATGGTTGTGGTCGCGGTGGTCGCGTCGGTTTCGGAAGGTATGGCCGTGGTCGGTGTCGCATCCTCGATGGAGGCGAATTCCTTGGTTTCATCAGTCATGATTCCATCTCCTAGTTGCAACGGCTTGATCATTCCGATTGTTCGGTTGTGTTCTTGCTTGTACTGTTGCCGTCGTATATATCGGCAAGCGGCTGGAACGTAGAGCCTTCCCAATCGGAGGCGTACACCACGTTGACACGTGCTTCCACCACATAGGGAATATTGATTTTTAATTCTGGGCCGTTGTCCGGCATGGCGGATTCCTTATACAACCATTCGTGATCAGGCCCATTGGTGGCACTTTCAGCTTCGAAGAAAACAAAGCTTGGACCCATGTAGTTGTTGTATACCATCTCGTATTTGCCGCCAACGTCACTCGAAGTGGAGTAGTAGGAGTCGGCGGTGCCGAAGGCGTAAGTGCAGGAATCCGGCAGAACGATATGCACTTGCGCCTGTGTTGCGGCTATGGTGATGGTACCGACCGGGCAATTACTGATGGAAGTTTTGCCATCCAGCATCTTCACCGTGTGCGGTCCATGTGTCTTGTCCCAATCGGACCAATCAATGATTGCCTGATCGGTGTTGTAGTTTTCACCGCTGAACGCCACACCTTGCTGCAATGTTTCAAACGTGGCATCGCTGGCATCGGCAACGAAGATGCCATCCTTTTGCACATCGTTCATGCCGTCGCTGTTTCTCGCACTGACAGATTGGCTCAGTGAAACAACAGTATTGATGCCGCTGGCACCAAGATCACGGTAGTACACGCCATACGTGCCTGAAACGATGGTCATGCAGAGCGCGCATCCACCGGCAACCAGTCCGAGAGGAATCAGACCACCGGTACGCCGTCCTCTGAATCCGAGAATGATGACCACCAGCCCCATCACTATGCATACTGCGGCAATCCAGATGGTGCCCAGACGCATAATGCCGATAATGCCCATGTCGTTTACCCAAATCAGTCCCATCAGACCGGCAAAGGAGAGGAAGGTAAGGCCCAGTATGCCCAAGACCACGATTGGGCCCGCCGGCTTGCGGCGCTTGGACTCGGTGGGGGCATAGGCCGTCGCATTCATACGGTCGGGGGCAAACGGCCCGTTGGGCACTGTGCCGGGCATCGCGCCGGGCACAGTACCCGGCATCACGCTGGGCATCGACTGATAGACAGGCTGTGAAACAGGCTGTGAAACACTAGGCGCGGTTTGTGAAACAGGTTGTGAAACAGGTTGTGGAAAAGGTTGCGGAGCTGAATACAAAGGAGATTGAGGTACTGGTTGCGCGGCTGGATATGAGACAGGCTGTGGAGCTGGATATGACACAGGCTGTGAAACCGGTCGCGGCGCAGATGCCCCGAATCCGTACCCTTCCTGCTGGCGAATGCCGCTTTTGGCCAACAGCCATAGCGCTAAGGCGGCGAGCGCAATACAACCCCACCCCGCACCTGGAATCACGATTGCCACGGCGAGGAACAGGAAGCATCCCAGACAATTCCAGTCCCATTGGCCGGCAATGAGGTCCTCGGCCAAGATGTGCCCATCGCGTACATCCGGCATCAGAAACCAGCCGAGTGCGTACAGAGCTGCGCCAAAACCGAAGAACAATGTACATACAATCACCAACGCACGTACTAATGTGGGGCTCCAGCCAAGCCGTAAAGCGATGCCGCTGCATACGCCGCCGATCCACCGGTCGTCGCCGCGAACCAGTCCACTGGATCGCACCCAAGTGAAGAAGCGTCGCGATGTCTTGTTTTTTTGCGGACCAGGCTGCGGCTGTGGCTGATATGGATTCGCGTTTGGATTGCTCATGATTCCATTACACCGCCCGACCACTGCCACAACGCTCGGGGAACACCCTGATTGTTCCCTGAACACCGGGTAAAACCCCGGCCGCAACGCCCTGAGCGCGGCACAATAGGAGTATGACGTCATCTCCCGAACCATTGCTGCCCGCGCGCATGCCGTTGATGCGCCCCCGGCAGGGCCGTTGGCTCACCGGCGTGTGCAAGGGCATCGCCCTGCACTTGGGCATCGGCGTGGCATGGGTTCGGATTGCGTTCATCGCACTGACCGTCCTCTACGGCGCAGGCATCATCGCTTATGTATTCCTGTGGGTGTTCATGCCTGCCGGAGACCCGGTGGCGGCTGCGGCTCGCACAGTGCCCGTTAATCAGGCGCCGCTTGCGCGAGGCAATCAGCCACTTGCCGCTCATGACGACGAATCGGCTGCCGCACCGGAATCATTGTCCGAGGCCATCCAACGTGCTCCGAAACCGGCCGTCGTGGCATTGGCCGGTTTCGCGTTGATGGCCACTGGACTGTTGCTCACCAGCACCGGTGCGGATGTCCAGATTGTGTTTCCGCTGCTGGTAGGGTTGGGCGGCATCGCACTGGCATGGATGAATCTTAGTCCGCGAGGCACGCAGCTGTTGTCTATGTTGGGCGGCATCGCACTGATTTTCATGGGATGGGCATTGTATGTGCATAATGTCAGCATTCCTGGGTGGGGCACCTCTCCTCGACGCATTGTTGCCAGCGGATTCGTGATGATCGTCGGTATCGTGGTGGCGGTGATGCCGTGGGCGAACGCGATGCTGCAACGACTCACCCACGAGCAGGCATTGAAGGAGCGCGAAGAGGAGCGCGCGGACATGACCGCCCATCTGCATGATGGCGTGCTGCAAACGTTGGCGCTGATTCAGCTGAACTCCGAGGAACCGACCACCGTATTCGCCCTGGCGCGTAGCCAAGAGCGCGAGCTGCGCGAATGGCTGTATCAGGAACGTTCCACATCGGATCGTTCGGTGGGAGCCGGATTGAAGCAGATCGCCGCCGAGGTGGAGGACGAGCACGGCAAGCCGATTGAGGTGGTCACCGTGGGCGACGCGCGGCCGAGCGCCCAGACCGATGCGCTGCTGGACGCCACCCGTCAGGCGTTGGTCAATGCGGTCACGCATGGCGGCGAGCCGGTGTCTTTGTATTGCGAGGCCAGCGACACGATGGTTGAAGTGTTCGTGCGCGACCATGGCGAAGGCTTCGATATGGACGCCATTCCGCCCGACCGGCTGGGCATCCGCGAATCGATTATCGGCCGCATCAAACGGCGCGGCGGTACAGTGGAGATAGTGTCCAGGGCCGGCTGGGGCACCGAGGTCAGAATGCATATGCCGATCGCGCTGAAAGCGGCGCAGGGAGAACATCGATGAGCGAGAACGAGACAGCCAAGATTCGTGTGGCCATGGTCGATGACCATGAGATGTTCCGTGCGGGCGTAATCGCCACGTTGCGTGATTCCTTCGATATCGTCGGCCAAGCGGCGGACGTGCCCGGTTCGGTGGCGATGATCGCACAGACCAAGCCGCAGGTGGTGTTGCTGGATGTGCATGTGCCCGGCGGCGAGGGTGGCGGCGGTGCCGAGATCCTCGCCAAATCGCGGTCCTACTCCCCTACTACCGTGTTTCTGGCATTGTCGGTTTCAGATGCGCCGCAGGATGTGGGGGCGGTGATTCGCGCCGGCGCCCAGGGCTATGTAACCAAGACGATTACCGGCGCTGATTTGATTTCATCCATCAAGCAGGTGCATGAGGGCTATGCCGTGTTCTCGCCAAAACTGGCCGGTTTTGTGCTTTCGGCCTTCCAAGGTGTGCCGGCGGCGGGGTCTGATGGCGGCGCTGATGGTGCGGCACGGGCTCATGATGAGGAGCTGGACCGGCTGTCCGCCCGTGGTTACACGTATAAAGAGGTGGCGGCCGAACTGTTCATTTCGATCAAGACGGTCGAAACGCACGTGAGCTCGGTGTTGCGAAAGCTTCAGCTTTCGAATCGCACCGAGCTCACCCGCTGGGCCGCCGATAGGCGCATTGTGTGATAAACGACAGATGAGCTCCCTCATCAGAGGGAGCTCATCTGCTCATATCACTCCGCGTCGCGGAAACCGTTGGGGTTCTTGGTCTGCCAGTTGAGGGAGGAGGCGGCCATGTCGTCGATGGTCAGCTCGGCCTTCCAGCCAAGCTCCTTCTCCGCCTTGGAAGCGTCGGCGTAGCAGGCGGCGATGTCACCGGGGCGACGCGGCTTGATCGCGTACGGAATCGGATGACCGGCGGCCTTCTCGTAAGCCTTGATAACCTCAAGCACGGAGTAGCCGTGGCCAGTACCCAGGTTGTAGACGAACACGCCTTCCTTGTCGATGTGGTCAATAACGGCCACGTGGCCCTTGGCCAGGTCGACCACGTGGATGTAGTCACGCACACCAGTGCCGTCGGGCGTGTCGTAGTCGTCGCCGTAGACCTGGACTTCCTTGAGCTCGCCGACCGCGACCTTGGCCACGTACGGGGTGAGGTTCGCCGGAATACCCTTCGGGTCTTCGCCCAGCAGGCCGGACTCGTGCGCGCCGACCGGGTTGAAGTAGCGCAGCAGCACGATGGTCCAGGACGGATCGGCCACATGCACGTCGCGCAGAATCTGCTCCTGGAACAGCTTGGAGGTGCCGTACGGGTTGGTGGTGCCGCCGGTCGGCGTCTCCTCGGTGATCGGCAGTTCCTTCGGCGTGCCGTACACGGTGGCGGAGGATGAGAAGATGATCTTCTTGACGTTGTGCTTCTTCATCACCTTGAGCAGCACAAGCGTGGAGTACAGGTTGTTGTCGTAGTATTCGATCGGCTTGGCCACGGACTCGCCCACGGCCTTGAGACCGGCGAAGTGGATGACCCAGTCGATGTTGTTTTCAGCGAAGACGCGTTCCATGAGCGCCTCATCGCGCACGTCGCCGTCATAACGCTTGACCGGCTTGCCGGTGATTTGCTCGACGCGCTCAAGCGCCACGGGCGACGAGTTGCCGTAGTTATCTACGGAAATAACGTCGTAGCCCTTGTTGAGCAGTTCGATGTCGGTGTGGGTGGCGATGAATCCAGCACCGCCCGTAACCAGAACAGTAGTCATATTCCCTCCTTTGGAAGGACTTGCCTTCGGTTTTTCCTTCAGTATTGAGCTTACTTCACTTGACCTGTTTCACCTAGCGGCAAAACCAAGGCTTTCGAGGAATGTTTGCGTGGTGGCTTTCTGCTTGAAGACGGCCGTGTTGCCGAGGATGCGGTAGCAGACGCTGCCGAGCTCGTCGTGTACGGCTTGGCGGATGGCCTCGCGGTCGTGGTTTCCGGCCAACGTTTCAGCGAGTTCGCCCCATTCGAGACTGAATTCGCTGACTTCATCGGGCAAATCGCGGCCTTCGGCGAGCGCCTCTTCGACAATGCCGAGCTGGTCGACGAGCCGTCCGGGCAGAATGAACAAGCCTTGGGCCTCGATCAGTCCGATCGGCTCCTGCTTGACCGGCCAGTATTCGGGGTGTGCATGGAAAATACCTTCCGGGTACTCGTCGCTGATCGCATTGTTGCGGAAGATGAGACTCATCTCATAGCCGCGTTCGGTGATGATCGCGCTGGGCGAGAGGGCGGATTGGCGGTTGCCATCCGCGTCATGGCTGGCGATGCCGTTCGCCGCGTCGTCATAACCGACCCATGCCTCGCGGATGA
>OKMM01000362.1_pt1 | contig 11805 bp, 9 predicted proteins | sample 1612131 | NCBI WGS metagenome assembly OKMM01 (sample SAMN04436778, study PRJEB24849) | human gut metagenome | biome: human gut; feature: NICU; material: stool | host: Homo sapiens | place: USA: Saint Louis, MO | collected 2011-05-04 | reverse complement strand
CTTTACAATCCGGTGCGCTTCAACGAGCGTTCGCGCGGACGACGGAATACAGTGCAGACTACACGATGCCCTGTCCCAGCATAGCCTCAACCACCTTCTCAAATCCGGCGATATTAGCACCAGCCACATAGTTGCCCGCAACCTGGTAACGCTCTGCTGCCTCTGATACCTTTGCAAAAATATTTACCATGATGGTGTGAAGCTTATCGTCCACTTCCTCAAAGGACCATGACATTCTTAAGGCGTTCTGGCTCTGCTCCAGACCGGAAGTTGCCACGCCGCCTGCATTGGCAGCCTTACCCGGCATAAAGAGAATCTTCTTCTCCACAAACAAATCTGTGGCTTCCCTGGTGGACGGCATATTAGCGCCCTCTGCCACTGCAAAGCATCCGTTGGCGAGAAGTGTCTGGGCATCTTCCAGATTCAGCTCGTTCTGGGTTGCGCAGGGAAGGGCGATGTCACATGGGATGCTCCAGATTCCTCTTCCCTCTGTATACACTGCGGTTGGGACCTCATCTACATACTCCTTGATACGTCCTCTGCGTACTTCCTTGATTTCCTTCACAATATCCAGCTGAATGCCGTCCTTGTCATAGATATAACCGTTGGAATCGCTTAAAGCCACTACCTTTGCTCCCAGCTGCTGTGCCTTCTCAGTTGCGTAGATGGCCACATTGCCGGAACCGGATACAACGATGGTTTTGCCTGCCATATCCTTGCCGTTGTGCTTTAACATCTCATCCAGAATGTATACCAGGCCATATCCGGTTGCCTGTGTCCTGGCCAGGGAACCGCCAAAGGTAAGTCCCTTGCCTGTAAGTACGCCCTCATACAATCCTGTGATTCTCTTATACTGTCCAAAGAGGTATCCCACTTCCCTGCCGCCTACACCGATATCTCCAGCCGGGATATCCGTATCCTTGCCAATGTGGCGGTACAGCTCTGTCATGAAGCTCTGGCAGAAAGCCATGACCTCGCGGTCTGATTTGCCTTTGGGATCGAAGTTGGAACCGCCCTTGCCTCCGCCCATGGGAAGGCCTGTCAGGGAGTTTTTAAGTGTCTGCTCAAAACCGAGAAACTTGAGGATGCTCTGGTTTACAGATGGATGGAAACGCAGGCCGCCCTTATATGGTCCAATGGCGCTGTTGAACTGGATCCTGTATCCCTTGTTCACCTGGACAGCTCCATTGTCATCTACCCACGGTACCCTGAAAGATACAATTCTTTCCGGCTCCGTGAAACGTTCAAGAATACCTTCCCTGCGGTATTTTTCCTCATTGGAATCAATGACCAGCTTTAAGGAATCCAGTACTTCCTTGACAGCCTGATGAAACTCCGGCTCACCCGGGTTCTGTGCTACTACTCTCTCATAAATCTCATCAACGTATGACATTTCAATCGACCTCCTGGATTTTTGTTTGTGAAGTGTGGGGATGCTGTGCCGGCAGTGGGTCCGGCACACACTTTAGGAAAAGTATAACAAGTTAATATGTTAAAGTCAAGAAGTATGTAAACCGATTTTCAAAATCACTGTAGCCGGATTTTCCGCGGTTTTACCGGATGTTTCATCATTTACCACCTGAAATCGGTCCGGAACTCCACTTCACCCCTTTGGCCGCTCCAGACAGAACAGCTTCTTATTCTCTGAACCGCACTGCGTCACCTTAAAATTAAGCAGGTTTCCTTCCTCGGTCCAGAACTCCATGGCATCCAGAATCCGCGTCACCGTGGACCGGTTCATAAGCTGTTCCTTTTCCATGGCAAAGGGTCCGAACTCCCTGTTGACAAACTCTGTTATCTCCGTAACGGAAAGAGGTCTTTCCTTTGTGGCATGATTCTCCAGGATATTAACAATCAATAATGGAAACATGGTCTGATGCATGTGAATCTTCCTCGCTTTCCGCATCAAAAAAGGGCCTGCCTGGGGCCCTTTGTACCATGTTCGCTAAAAGTTCATAAAACGTATTTATGAATCGTTTCGTCTTATCCCGGGCTTTGGCAGTTCCTGTTTTCAGTTACACCAATCCGTCCGCTGCCATAGCATGAATAACTGCCGGCACCGGACTTCCCATAACTATATAACCTTACCTTTATAAACACTGCTTCTGCCATAATGCTCTCCTTCCGATTATGAGTATACACTTTTTCTTCCAAATTTGTCAACGCAGATGGGAGGATTCGGACCTCCGGACCGGTTACTGCCGGCCTGCTCCTTAGCGGGGAGCCGCATTCGACCACTCTGCCACATCTGCTGATTGTGCGCCCATACCTTATCCCGGTATGGGCGCGCCCGGAACCTGTCTGTTAACAGTCCTGATGCGCCGGGTTGGATTCGAGCCAACAATGTTCACCACCTGGGTCACGGTTTTACAGACCGCTTGCTTCAGCCATTTGCATACCGGCGCTTATGGAGGGAGGCCGGGGAGGCCTCCGTTCTCTTATGTCAGTACTATAGCATATGGACCTGGGCAAATTTGCATTATTTTTAAATTAACCCGGCATTTTCATTCCTGTACACCATTATCCCTGTATACCGTTAATCCTGCACCCCGGCCAGCTCTGCCAGCTGCTCCAGCACGCCTTTACCGCCGTTAAGGGATATATTGCCCACCTTGTCGCAGATCTTCTCCAGATACTCCATCTCCTTCAGCTTGAACAGGGTGCGGTTTTCATCCATAAGCCTGGCAGTGTTCAAAAGGCTTCTGGTGGAAGCCACTTCCTCCCGCCGCATGATGACATTGGCCTGGGCCTTTTTTTCTGCCATCAGCACGGTATTCATGATTTCCCTTATCTCTCCCGGAAGGATAATGTCCTTGATACCTGCCCCAGTTATCTCCACGCAGTATTCCTCCTGATACTCCTTTAGCTTATCCAGCACAAACCTTCCGATTTCCTCCTTCTGTTCCAGGAGCTCATCCAGCCTGTACCGCCCCACATATTCCCGCAGTTTCAGCTGGACATAGGTATAGAGCTGGGAAGCCACCCCCTCTACGGTCTGAACCAGCTTCTCCGGATTGGTAATCCGGTAATTGCAGATTATATTTAACCGCACAGCCACCTTATCTGCGGTAAGGATTTCCTGGCCGGAGATGTCAAGCTGCTGGATCTTCATGTTGAAAATTTTGCAGGTAACCTCCCTTCCGTAATTCCAGAAGTAATAGGTACCTGTGTCCAGTTTCTTTTCATAGCGGTTGTCAAAATACAAAAGACCTGTCTCTCCGTCCTTTATAACTATTTTCTTATAGTACTTGGATGGCATCAGATCCATATACATCCGGGGAAGGGTATCCTCCATATAAGGCTGTGTTATGTCGATGAGCCGGAATTCATTTTTCTCAAATACATTCCAGTACAATGTCTCAGGCTTTGTGATTACTTCCCTGTACGCCTTATTCACAAACCGGAGAGCTATGCACTCGTCCGGCAGCACTGCCTTCACTACCCTGGAGGCAAACTTTTCATCCTTCATGAGGATTTCCTCCGGTATTCCGCACGTTTTGACTTCCCCTGTCATAGGCACTGTCTGTACCTCATATCCCAACATGTTCAGGTAAGAATACCTGCCTGCTGTCAGCAGTTCCACGAACCGGCCATCCTTCATCAGGTAGCCGCATTCCTGCTCTTTGATTATATATTTCTTTATCATCATATCTGAATCCCTCATTATTATGAATCTGTAAAATTTGTTTGATGGAAAAGGCGGATGCCCGGCTCCATCCTCCTGCTGCGGGCTTCTGCTTAAGCACATCCTGGAAGGGCTGGGCGTTACGGCCCTACCCGGATCCGATCCGTAATGCGCTGACACGCATTCCGTACAGGCTCCATCCGAACGGGAAACACTTTATCATCCGGCCTATCCGGATTGACCGTATTTCTGGCCCGGCCCATTTTGTGCGGTATCCGCAGCCGCGCTGGGCCGCAGAAGAACTGCCTTTCCCTGTTTTAAACAGGTTCGGCAGGAGCGAAGGCATCCCTTCTCCTTCCTGGAGACATTTGGTTATGTCATCATTTTTAATGATTGCTATACCCACTTAGCTACGTGTTATCATACACGGCGGGAGTCGAACCCGCGACACATCATCCTAAAAGGCTGCAGATTGCCGGCATACCCTTGAACCACAGGCCGGGCACCGGGGAGTCCCAGGAAGTAAACTCCGCCTCTTAAGGCAAACTGCCGATATTTATGTAGGACAGGCCTCCCGTCCCTCTGACGGGCGCCTGCTTGTTTTTCCCCGGCCCCGGCATACTGCCGCGGCCTTCTATCCTTTCACCACGCCTATTGTCTTAAGGCGCTTCACAGGCACCACCAGATCCTGCTGGTTATCCATGACCTCCTCAATATTCTTATAGGCAAACCGGCTCTCCTCCGCCACATCGGCCTTTCCCTTTTTACCCAGAATCACACCCTGTTTCTGTAAATCCAGAATGACTTCCTCACAGGAAAATGCCGCCATGGCACCTTTTCTTGAATACTGCCGCCCGGCTCCATGGGATGAAGAGCAGAAGCTCTCCTGGTTTCCCTTTCCCATAACCACATAGCTGTAAGAACCCATGGCCCCCGGAATAACGGCTAATTCTCCGTTCTGAGCGCTGACAGCGCCCTTCCTGTGGACCCACACATCCTTCCCATAGTGGTTTTCAAAGGAAGCGTAATTGTGGTGGCAGTTTATGTCGTGGGAAAACTCCAGTGAAAGTTCGGTATACTTTCCAATCCATTTTTCCAGAATGGCCTTCACGGCTAACATCATCTTTTCCCTGTTCTCTTTGGCAAAATCCATGGAAAGCTGCATCCAGTTAAGGTATTGTTTGCCCTCTCTGGTATCCACCGGCAGGAAGGCCAGCCTGTATTCATCGGGCACAGCGCTGAACCATTTCTGGTTTAGCTGTCTTGCCTTATAGTGGAAGTAATCGCAGACAGACTTTCCGAAGTGACGGCTTCCCGAGTGAATCATTACAGCCAGATAACCGTCGTCATCCTCCTGGAGCTCAATGAAATGATTCCCGCCTCCCAGCGTACCAATTTGGTAATATCCCGCCTCCAGCTGTCCTAAGAGCTCCCCATCCTCCTCATACCGGTCCATTTCCTCCAAAGCACCGTCCATGGTATAGCTGGGCATCATGGTCTTATGGTGTGCAAATCCCACCGGCACGTTGCGCATGATATCACCTATGACAGCCTGGAGGAGGGAGCCGTTGCCCGTGATAACCTCCCTGATATCAGCCACCTTAATGTTGGTCTCGGTATAAGCCATACCGCAGCCGATGTCCACACCCACTGCATTGGGAATCACCACGCCGTCTGCTGCAATAACACCTCCAATGGGCATTCCCATTCCGGCGTGTGTATCCGGCATCAGACTGACCCACTTATGAAGGAAAGGCAGCTGTGAAAGATGATATGCCTGTTCCAGACAGCTTCCTTCCAAATCCTCTCGTTCCTTCAGCCATACTCTTACAGGAACCTTCATCTTTTCTTTTTCATACATCACAAACATATATCTCACATCCTTTCTTCTTCACTCTGTACGCCGTCAATGGATGATTGGGATGAATCCCGCCCTGCCGGCGCCGTGGTAATCTGTCTTACCGTTCATATATTTGCGTATGTATCTTAACTACATGCTTATAATACTCAATTTTAACATGGTTATCATTTAAAAAAAGTTGCGAACTTCCATTATTTACTATAATATCTATACTAACGTTTAAATTGAACGTATGCTGTAAGAACAGGTGTGTCAGCTTGACAAAATAGAACATTACATTAAAATGATAGATAAAACAGTCGGAAATCCACGGACAGGAGGGGACATATATGGCTGAATTCCAGGAACTAATCAAGAATTTTGACCGCATCCGGGACTATATGCGCCAGTTTTACGTATATGGGTTCAAGGTAAGAAATGATTTCAGCGAAAAGAGCGCCAGAACCTACGACAATGAGCGCCGGCGTATTGAGAGCTGGCTCTCCCGGTATACAAAGTCCGATTACACCTCCAAGGGAAAGCATGTCTACATCAATGTGGACAGCAAGACCATTCCCCAGAATCCCCTGTACGCTGCCTGGAAGTCCAAAAGCTTTACAGACAACGACCTGATGCTCCATTTCTTCATCCTGGACCTTTTATGGGACTGTCCGGAGGGCATGTCATCCAACGCAGTGACCGACCTTATATCCCACAACTACGGGGTGGTTTTCGACACCCAGACCGTGCGACTGAAGCTGAAGGAATACGAAACTCTCGGTATACTGGTATCCCATAAGGACGGCAAGACCCTGTCCTACGCGCTTGCTCCTCTCATGCCCATGGAAACAGCACCGCAGTGTGTAAATTCCGGTTACATGGAACCGGATGGGACTGAGGAAGGGGAACAGAACCTGTGGCAGTGCCTCATGACAGCCGTGAAATACTTCCAGGAAGCCGCCCCCTTTGGCTGCATAGGCAGCACCATCCTGGACCGTCAGGATGAATGTAATGACCTGTTCCAGTTCAAGCACCATTTTATCGTACATACACTGGAGGACGGCATACTGGCCGACATACTGACCGCTGTCCGTGAGAAACGCATGATTCGGTTTGAGAACAAAAGCAGCCGCAGCGGACAGGTTTCCACCCTGTCAGGAGTGCCCCTGAAGATATTTGTCAGCACCCAGACCGGGCGCAGGTATCTGTGCCTGTATCTGCCGGAGCGCCGCCGCTTCAGCAACTCCCGCCTGGACTCCATTACCCGGGTGACCCTTCTGGAGCCATGTGCATTTTATGAGGAAGTACTCCGTGATTTGGAAAAGAATAAGGAGAAATGCTGGGGCGTGTCCTTTGGAAGCGGTACAAGCCGTATGGAGGAGGTCTGCATCAAGCTCTATATAGACGAGGAAAAGGAACCCTACATCCTGAACCGTCTTTACCGTGAAGGAAGGGGCGGGGAAATTATGAAGATACGTGAGAACCAGTTTCTCTACACAGGTACATTTTTCGATACCAATGAAATGCTGTCCTGGGTCAAAACCTTTACAGGCCGTATCATGGACATACAGGGCACAAATATTTTTTCTATAGCCAAGGTAACCCGGGATTGGGAGAAGATGTATGAGATGTACTGCGGGAATGAGGAGTAGGATGCCATGGAATTATTTCACAAAATATACAGCTGTTATTACAATGTGGTCCGCCACATACTGGATGAAGCAGGTCACAGCCCCATAACCAGGCAGGATATGGAGGATATATGCCGCGCTTACGGTTTCCAGGAAAGCGCCCTGTCCATCATCCCCAAACTGACGGACAGCACATGGGCCCTTCTGGAAGAACAGGACAAACATACCTTTACGTCCCGTCTGGGCCATGCTGTTCCTGCGCTCCCTCTCACGAACCTCCAGAAAGCATGGCTGAAATCCCTGATACAGGACCCCCGTTTCCAACTGTTTTTCACAGACAGGCAGTTAGAACTTCTGGCCGGGGAATGGGACGGTCTGCCCTCCCTTTACCATGAGGACGACTTTTACTACTATGACCGCTACAGGGACGGGGATTCCTATGATTCCCCCTCCTACAGGAAGCATTTTCAGGCTATACTTAAAGCAATTCGGGAGGAACGCGTTCTTCTGGTTGCCTATGAGGGAAAACACGGCCGTGTCCACTCCTTTGAGACCGCGCCTTACCAGCTTCAGTATTCCTCCAAGGATGACAAATTCCGGCTCTGCTGTCTCCAGCTCCACCGGAATACGTTCAGCCGCAGCACCATACTTAATCTGGCACGCATAAAGGACTGCCACGTAACCTCAAAGTCATGCCCACCAGACCTTGAATCCCGCTGTTTTGAACCCATCCAAAAGGCCTCGGAACCAGTGGTTCTCAAAATCAGCGGGGAACGCAACTCCCTGGAACGGTGCATGCTGCATTTTGCCAACTATGAAAAGCATACGGAATATGACGCGGAAATGAAATGCTGGATCTGTTCCATCCACTATGATTTGGCAGATGAGACAGAACTTCTCATAGATATTCTGTCCTTTGGCCCTGTGGTCCGGGTACTTGGCCCTTCGTCCTTTGTACGGCAGATCCGCAAACGGGTAAAAAGGCAGCATGAGCTGTTTTACAGCGAGATTACATAGGGTACGCCGGGTGACTGCAGAAACCACAGCAGCGCTTCCTGCCTCAGCGCCCCCTGCCCCAGCACCTCCTGCCCAGCACAGGACAGGACTGCGCTCCGCACAAAAATACGCTCCGCATAAAAACAGGAAAAAAACAGAATAAATGAAAAAGATGCTGTATGGCTGTCCGGATATACCATAATACATCCGGACAGCCATACAGCATCTTTTTTCTATAGTTCCTTATTTTCCTCTAATCTGAGAATCAGATTCTTAACAAGCTCTTCCTTACTCTTAAATTCCGTCCTGACGCCAGTAATATACCGGAAAGCCTCCTCCCATTCGCTCATGGAATAGGATGACATGCTTACCGTGCGCACGGCATATATAATATCCTCTATATAAAACGGACTGTGGAGGTCCGAAAGGTACTGACAGCCGGAGAGATCCTGCAATCTGGCCAACAGCCCCCCCTGGGATTTATCTGGCATCATATAAAACTCCTATTCTTCTTTCTGCATGTATATTTCCAATTTCTCCTGTGCAATCTATACATTGCAATTATATATGACATTTGTCGTAAAATCAAGGAAATGCAACCTATTTCTTGCATATTCCGGAGGAAGCCATGGATCAAAAATTAAAGCAGGATTTAAGGATAGGGCCAAACATCCGAAAATACCGCATGCAGTCACATCTCACCCAGGATCAGGTCACTGCAAAGATGCAGCTGATGGGGATTAATATTTCACGCAGCATATATTCCCAGATAGAAAGCGGCACATATAATATACGAATCTCCGAGCTGGCAGCCATGAAGGAAATATTTAACATCAATTATGAATCTTTTTTTGATGGTATCATGCTGAACCACAGGGATAAACAATAACAAAACAATATGAACAGGCCGCCTGTCAAACGACAGACGGCCTGTTCCAAACACAAAGGATAAAGGTATTTACCCGCAATGGGTACGAATTATTTACCGTAGTATGCTTTTAAATACATTTCTTTAATCTCACTCATAAGCGGATATCTTGGGTTAGCGCCGGTACACTGGTCATCAAATGCCTGCTCTACCATATCATCCAGCCTGTCTAAGAAGTCTTTTTCATCAACGCCGTAATCCTTGATGCAGGACTTGATACCAACAGTCCTCTTAAGCTCCTCAATCTTAACAATCAGCTTCTGAACTGCCTCAGCATCATCCTTGGCCTGGATTCCGCAGAACCTTGCGCACTCCGCATACCTTTCACGGGTATGTGGATACTGATACTGGGAGAAAGTACCCATCTTACGTGGATTCTCAGCTGCGTTGAAATCAACCACCAGGGAAATCAGCAGAGCATTGGCAACACCGTGTGGCAGGTGATGGAATGCGCCCAGCTTATGAGCCATGGAGTGGCATACGCCCAGGAATGCATTGGCAAACGCCATACCAGCCATACAGGAAGCATCCGCCATCTTCTGACGTGCCTCAACATTTGTAGGCTCATTGTAAGCGGTTGGAAGGTAATCAAATACGTTCTTCATGGCCTTAAGCGCAAGGCCGTCTGTATAGTCGGTTGCCATGACGGATGCATATGCCTCCAGTGCATGGGTCAGTACGTCAACGCCGGATGCGCTGGTCAGTCCTCTTGGCTGGCTCATCATATTGTCAGTATCAACAATTGCCATATTAGGCAGCAGCGCGTAATCTGCCAGAGGATACTTGATACCAGTCTCCTGGTCTGTGATAACGGCGAAAGGAGTAACCTCGGAACCTGTACCGGAAGAAGTAGGAACAGCAATGAAATATGCTTTCTCACCCATCTTCGGGAAGGTATATACACGTTTCCTGATATCAATGAAACGCATAGCCATATCCATGAAATCCACTTCCGGATGCTCATACAGCACCCACATAATCTTACCTGCGTCCATAGCAGAACCGCCGCCCATGGCCAGGATTACATCCGGCTCAAATTCTCTCATAAGCTTGGCGCCGGCCTGTGCATTAGCCAGTGTTGGGTCAGGCTGTACATCGGAGAATACAGTATATGTGATTCCCATTTCATTGAGACGGTCTGTGATGGCATGGGTGTATCCGTTCTTATACAGGAAGGAGTCTGTTACGATGAACGCCCTCTTCTTGCCTAAAACATCCTTCAGCTCTTGTAATGCTACAGGCAGACAGCCTTTCTTAAAGTAAACCTTCTCAGGTGCACGGAACCACAGCATGTTCTCTCTCCTTTCAGCAACGGTCTTAATATTCAGTAAGTGCTTAACTCCAACATTCTCAGATACGGAGTTGCCGCCCCAGGAACCGCAGCCCAGTGTTAAGGACGGAGCTAACTTGAAGTTATACAGGTCACCGATACCGCCGTGGGAAGAAGGAGTGTTGATTACGATACGGCAGGTCTTCATTCTTGCTGCATGCTTTAAAATCTTCTCTTCTTCATTTACATTCACATACAGGGATGAGGTATGGCCGTAGCCTCCGTCTGCCACCAGACGCTCTGCCTTATCCAGAGCCTCGTCAAACGTCTTAGCCTTGTACATAGCCAGTACAGGAGACAGTTTCTCATGGGCAAACTCTTCGCTGATATCCACAGACTCAACTTCGCCAATCAGAATCTTGGTATCCTCCGGAACCTCAACGCCTGCCAGCTTGGCAATGGTTGCTGCCTTCTGTCCCACAATCTTGGCGTTCAGGGCGCCGTTAACAATGATGGTCTTGCGCACCTTATCAATCTCGCCCGGCTTTAAGAAATAGCAGCCTCTGTATTCAAATTCTTTTCTTACTTCGCTGTAAATGGATTCCATGACTGTCACGGACTGCTCGGAAGCACAAATCATACCGTTGTCAAATGTCTTGGAATGAATGATGGAGTTAACCGCCATCTTAATATCTGCTGTGTCGTCGATGATAACCGGTGTATTGCCGGCGCCAACGCCCAGAGCAGGCTTTCCTGAAGAATAAGCAGCCTTAACCATGCCGGGACCGCCTGTTGCCAGAATCAGATCCGCATCCCTCATAACCTCATTGGTCAGTTCCAGTGAAGGAACATCAATCCATCCGATAATGCCCTCCGGTGCGCCGGCCTTCACTGCCGCGTCCAGAACCACCTTGGCCGCTGCGATAGTACAGTTCTTAGCACGGGGATGTGGGGAAATGATGATTGCGTTCCGTGTCTTTAAGGCAATCAGTGTCTTAAAGATAGCTGTGGAAGTAGGATTAGTGGTAGGAATAACAGCTGCAATCAGACCGATTGGCTCGGCAATTTTCTTAATGCCGTATTCCTTATCTTCCTCAATCACACCAACTGTCTTGGTATCCTTGTATGCGTTATAGATATACTCTGCAGCGTAGTTGTTTTTGATGACCTTATCTTCAACCACGCCCATGCCGGTCTCTTCTACTGCCATCTTTGCAAGTGGAAGACGCATCTTGTCGGCTGCGCTTGCTGCTGCAAAAAAGATTTTGTCTACCTGCTCCTGTGTAAAGGTAGAAAAAGCTTTCTGCGCTTCGCGCATTGCATTCATTTTTGCATTCAGTCCGTCTACGCTGTCAATGATTTCCGGAACAACCTGCTCGATTTTCTTTGCCATTTCCTTATCCTCCATTTTCCTTGTGTTTGAATCAGTACATTTAGGCTGTACCTGCCTGTCAAGTCATTTTAAATTGTTACTCAATTGCTATTGATAATTAATTAACAATCTCACTGTTTGCA
>OKMM01000339.1_pt1 | contig 12601 bp, 10 predicted proteins | sample 1612131 | NCBI WGS metagenome assembly OKMM01 (sample SAMN04436778, study PRJEB24849) | human gut metagenome | biome: human gut; feature: NICU; material: stool | host: Homo sapiens | place: USA: Saint Louis, MO | collected 2011-05-04 | reverse complement strand
GTAATTCCCCCCACTCTGGCTGCCCGCAGAAAACCTTCCTCTGTATGGTCCGTGACCATAAGTCCAATCTCATCTATGTGGCCTGCCAGCAAAATCTTAAAGCTGCTGTCCGGATTCAGTATGCCGGTCACATTGCCGTTTACCTCACGCCTAACCTCATCCGCAAAGCCTTCCATATACGCTGCTGCTGTTTTCTGGATATTCGTTTCCCTGCCCGATACTCCCTGGCAGGAGAGCAGCCGGTAAAAAAATTCCTGGTCCATAACTTCCCTCCATCTGAACACGTTTTAGATTATATCTTTTTTCAGTTCCGGTATGAATAAAATAAATTGATGGAAAACCGTATGATTTTGACTGATTTTCGCCCGGATTTTCTTTGCAGATGCCGGACAGGACAGGAAATGACGTTTAGAATGGACAGCTTTTACTATTTATAGTAATCTTTTTACCTTTCCGGGCAGCAAAAAAGCGGTTAGCAGGAAAACAGAGTATATATCTGCTTTCCCCTAATCCGCTCATAATGTACGGCAGGGTTCTAAAATCTTTTAATTTTCTTTGACGGCGTCTTCTCAAACTCCGTCTCCCTGACAATCAGGCTGTAAATTCGCTTATAGACCGGCATATCCTTGTTAAACCCGTCAATCAGTTCCTGTAGTTTTCCCTGGATATCCTTGATATGCTTTTTCTTCGCGTACTCGTAATCCGGGAAAATTTCCGCCTCTATTATCTTATCTTTTTCCCGGACCAGGATTTCCTTTACCAGTTCCGAGCGGCTCAGCTCGTTCTCCAGCTCCTCCGGGGATACATTCTCGCCGTTGGCAAGGATAATCAGGTTCTTGCGGCGGCCTGTGATATAGACGAAATTGTCCTCATCCACATACCCTAAGTCTCCGGTCTTAAGCCATCCGTCCTCCAGGGTCTCGGCCGTCTGCTCCGGCATCTTGTAATACCCCTGCATGACGCTGGATCCCCTTACCCAGATTTCTTCGTCCACCACCCTGGCCTCACAGTTGGGAAGAAGTTTTCCAACAGAACCCTTCTTATTCTCCCATTCCAGATTGGTGCTGATAACCGGCGAGCATTCCGTCATGCCGTAGCCCTGAAGGATGGTAATTCCGTATTCCCTGAAACGGTCTACGTAGTCCGGATCCAGGTAGGCCCCGCCGCTGCATATGATCCGCAGGCTGCCCCCAAAGGCGGCCTTTGCCACCATCTTTTTGGGAATCAGGCTTCCGGCATCCTTTAACTTTCCGTAGATAGACTCAATGACAAGGGGCACCAGCAGCACAATTTCCGGCTTGAACAGCTTCATATTGCGCTGTACATGCATAATGGAATCATTGATGCAGATAATCATTCCTATATAAAGCCCCTTTATGATATCCATGGTCAGACAGTAAACATGGTTGATGGGCAGCAGGGTCATGGACACGGTTCCCGCAGGTATCCTCATGTCCAGGCAGACCGCATTGTCCGTCAGGTTCCTGTGGCTCAGCATGACTCCCTTGCTCTTTCCGGTGGTGCCTGAGGTAAAGAGTATGGTGCAGAGCTGACCGCCGGCAAGCTCTGTCTCATATGTACCGGCATGTCCGGCTATCAGCCGGGACAGCGAGAGCACATCCCCCACCGTCTCCCGGGCCTGCATGGATACCACGTGCCTGATGCCCGGACATTTCCCGCGCACAACGCCTGCCACGTCAGAGCGCAGTTCATCGTACACCAGCATTTCTACATCCGCCCTGTTTAAGAGCTCACACACGGCTTCTGCGGGAAGCTGCGCGTCGATGGGCACTGCCACGCTGCCGCTGTTCACGATTCCGAAATAGGTGGTAATCCACTGGTAGCTGGTAGTGCCTATGACTGCAATATGCTTTCCTTTCATCCCAAGGGCCTCCACGGCACGGCTTACAGCCATGGAATCCAGGTTCACCTCATTGTAGGTCTTGTCAATGATTTCCTTCTTTACCTTGTACCGGAATGCTGTCTGCTCTCCATAAGCCTCTGCGCCGTGCCGTATTATATCCCTTAATGTCTCTGCTGCCATATCTGCCTCCTGCCTTTTCGGCCTACTCTGCCTGCGGGGACTGGATATAAGCCACTGCATCCTTCACGGTCTTTACATTGACCACTTCCCGTTCCTCTACCTCCACGTCGAATTTCTCCTCAATCTCCCCCACCATGCTCATGAAGTCATAGGAATTGAAGCCCAGGTCCTCAATGAACCGGGAATCCTCCTTAATAGTCTCCGGCGCCACATCCACATACTCACAGATGATCTCTTTTAAATCCTCAAACATATCTTTGTAATCCTCCTGCTTTTTTATTTCTTTTTTAATTCTCTTTTTTAATTCTCTTTCTTGATATTCTCTTTTTGTTATATTCCGTCTTTGTATCCGTCGCATCAGCTGTTCTGCTGTTTTACACCATCTCTATGATTTCCCCTACCGGGCGCTCCGGGTCTTCCACACCCCGGAATATGATTCTGCACAGGTAGTAATAAATATACTCCAGCTTCTCCGGCGTCACCACGCCGGTCTGGTACTCAAAACCAAAGTCCAGGCCATTGTCCTCTGCCCTGTGGCTCACGGTGAGATACAGGGTGTGGGCAGCCACACCGTTGGAATAACGGGCAGTCTTATACTTGATATCGCCCAGCTTGTCCAGGCCGGGACCGTCATACTTCATGGCCAGGGGCTGATAGGTAAGGCTTAAGGGCTCATAGGTCTGCCCGTCCTTAAGCTTATAATAATCATGCCTGTAATTGAAATACTCCGACGGGCTGTAACCCGCATGGCGGAAATACTGGTTCTGGGCATCCCTTATTTTGAGCAGGCCCTCCATGAAGGTATCCTCCCTGGACACAATGGTCCTGAAGGGGAAACAGTGAATCCTGCTTCCGCCGCAGCGCTTCTCCGACAGGGTGGCCCGCCTGGAAATGGTGGTGGTGACGGAAACGTCGTCCTGGTCATTCTCCTTCTGGAGATAGGTCCGAAGGCCCATTAAGAGAAGGCAGGTCATGGAAATACCGTATTTCTCGCAAAAATCCAGCAGGCGTCTGGAAGGCTCCCCTTCCAGATGGAAGTTGGTGATATTTGCCTCCACATTATCAGATGTGTTGGTGGCTGCCCTCAGCTTCGGGTTGCGGGCAGCCTTTCTCTCCTCCAGCAGCTTCTTCGGACCGTAGATGTCCGTGAAAATGGGTTCGGAGGAAGCAATCAGTTCCTGGAAAAACTGCCTGTCTTTTTCACAGGCCCTGCTTCCGGCCTCGTAGGCCAAATCCTTTTCCAGCTGCCTGATATAGGAGGACATTTCCTTTGGATGTTCCACCTCGTCGTAAAACCTGCTGGCATACAGTTCAATCACATCCCGGAAAAACAGAATCAGGGACTGGGCATCCATGGTCATGTGGTCCACGCAGATGTAAAGCCCCTGGTACCCATCCGGCATTTTGATCATTACAATATGGTGCATGGGGGAATCGTACCGCTCAAAGGGAACCTCTGTCCACTCCCTGAGCTTTTGCTCCGCGTCCTCCTCCTTCCAGCCGGTAAAGTCAAAGTGTTCGATTTCCTTTGTCTCCTCCTTCACCACATACTGGTAGATGCTGCCCTCCTTGTCATGGGTAAAGCGCAGGCGCATGGTATCGCAGCGGGCAATGGCCTCCTGAATGCAGCTTTTAAGCACGTCCCAGTCTAAGTCCACCTGGATGGTCAGGCTGGATCCGATGTTTAACACCTGCTTCTTGGGGCAGTATTTCAGGCAGTAAAAGTGAAGCTTCTGCGCTGATGTCAGCGGGTATACCTTGTAGCCTTTCCTTGTCTTCATACTCTGTTCTCCTCTTTTCCGAAAACCCGGGCAATCAGTTCCTCAATTGCATGTTCATAGCGGTCCGTATCCTTATAGTAGGCCTCTGCGTGGCTGGCTCCGGGTATGACTAACAGCTCCTTGGGCGAGGCGCAGGCCCCGTACAGCTCATGTACCATGGAACAGGGCACAAAGGTGTCCTTGTCCCCATGGATGAACAGAATGGGAATACGGGCCTTCATTACCTCTTTCCTGGCATTGCATTCATCCAGGCCGTATCCGGCCTCACTCCTGGCCATGCGGTCCGCAATCTGCATCACGGGAAAAGCCGGCATATGGTACATACTCCTCAGCACATGGCTGAACACTTCCCAGGCAGAGGTAAAGGCACAGTCTGACACAGCGGCCTTTACCTGTTCTGGAAGCTCCAGGCCCGTGGACATCAGCACAGTGGCGGCTCCCATGGAAATACCGTGAAGCATCAGCCCGCAGTCCTCTCCCAGCCGCTCCACCACATACTCCATCCACTGCAAGGCGTCATAGCGGTCCAGACAGCCAAACCCGATATAGGTGCCCTCGCTTTTGCCGTGAGCCCTCTCATCCACCACCATCAGGTTAAAGCCCTGGTTCAGATAAAATTTCGCAATGGATGTGTAGTCGTTGAGTCCTTCGCTGGTATAGCCGTGAAAGCACACCACTGCCCTCCTGGAACCTTCACAGCAAAAGAATGTGCCGTGGAGTCTGAGCCCGTCCCTGGATATTATGTACACATCTTCCTGAGGCTGTCCTGCCAGCCATTCCCTGCTGGCGCGGATACCCGGAATATAAGCGTCCCAGTCCGTGCCCGCCATCTTCTGTGTCCTGTCCCGCTTTGCATTTCCCCGGACCACGGTCCGGTGGAAAAAATACCGCGCTATGCCGTATTCTCCCGCTGCTCCTGCTGCCGCCAGTCCCAGCATCCATCCTTTGATTCCCATATACCTCACTCCTTTACCGCGGACTGACCGGCTTTCCGGCGCCGCACACGCACCTGCCTACACAAACATCTGCAGCATCAGAGCCTTTTCCAGGCTCCCCTCAACCTTCAGTTTTCCTGTGGTAAACGCAAAGACCGGGTCCAGCTTACCCGACGCCAGCTTCATAAGCGTATCGGCGGAACAGATAAACTTTGCGTCCCTGTCATAATACTCATACGGCTCCACCCTCAGAACACCGTCCCTAACCTCTGCATAAAACACGCCTTCACCCTCGCCCGTAATATTGAACTGAAAGGCCAGATGCTCCTCTACCCTGCTCACATCGGCCTTCATGAAAATCTCCTTTACCTTTGTAAATACTTCTTCGTAACTCATACTGACTCTCCTTTTTCGTCCGCCGCGCAGACGGATATAATATATGATTGGTAAACCCTGGACTGGTAAAACCGCCAGCCCGGAATACTCCCTTTTATAACGCCCTCCTCCAGGGAAAATGTGATATCCCCCAGCGGAAAGGCCAGCCCTCTGCCAATGGCCTTGGCATAGCTCTCCTTAAGGGTCCACAGCCGGAAAAACCGTTCCCGGCGCTCCGCCTCAGACCTTCCTGCCATCACAAAACTGCGCTCTGCCCCGGAACACACGCGCCTCATCAGGCCCGCCTTAAACGGACGAATCTGTTCCGTATCCGCGCCCAGCGCTCTGTCCGCCACAGCGCAGACCACCAGACCCTTTGTATGGCTGATATTAAATTCCACGCCCTCTGCACCCTTAAGACGCGGTTTTGAACCGGCTTCCTGCTCTACCTCCCAGGTCCGTCCATATTCCTTCATAAGACCAAAGTTCAGCAGGCTCCTGCCCAGTATATGTTCCCGTTCCCGGTTATAAAGACTGCCGCCGGGTTCATATGAAGCCAGATAAATCATGACGTTTCCTCCTGAACCTTGTACTCCTGCTTTTCGACCAGCGGTCGAATCGAAATCAAACTAAACATAACACGTTTTCGACCGCCAGTCAAGTCTGGCGTTTTCATTTATATTCTGCTATACTTGGATGTATTCTAAAGAAAAAACCGAGGATTTTTTATGCAAAACCATAATAAAAAGGACATGATACTGGATGCCATGCAGGAACTTATGGGTTCTGCCAATGTCCAGGCCATTTCCGTCAGTGATATTGCCCAAAAAGCCGGTATCGGGAAAGGAAGTATCTATTACTATTTTTCCTCCAAGAACGATATCATAGACGCAGTGATTGAGAGAAACTACTCCCGGGTCCTGGACGAAGGCAGGGAGCTGGCCGCGTCCTCCCACCTGGATGCCTTTAAAAAACTGGAAATCATATACCACGCCTGCCTGGACTCCTCCATGGAATTGAGACGCCGGGAGGAAATACACACCTTCAACGAACAGCAGGAAAGCGCCTTCATACACCAGAAGTTCTCCCGCATCATCATCACCAAACTGAAACCCATCCTGGCCGACATCATCCGCCAGGGGGTGCGGGAAGGCAGCATCCAGTGCAGCTTCCCGGAAGAGACAGCCCAAATCGTGCTGACTGTGCTGACCATCACCCTGGATAACCACCTGATTCCCTCTGACGACGAAGAGATCGCCCGGATTCTGTCTGCCTTTACCGAGATGCAGGAAAAGGGAATGGGAATCCCCTCCCACACCCTCCGGTTCCTGATGCGCAAAATATGATATTTATTTCCAAAATAAGGACTTTTCCCCCACTTTTGGCGGAAAAAGTCCTTATTTTTATACTTTTTCCCTATCCTTTTTTTCCATTCTGGCTTATAATATCAATGGTTTACCGGGCTGGCAATTGTTTCCAGCCCTATTGAGATATCAGCGCCCATTTTCATATCCATCCACATAACCCGGGCGCAGAGAGGATAAAGAGGACTATGAAAGATACACTGAAACAGGCCGCCCGAAAAACCCTGCTGGTGATCCGCGACATAGGAGTCAGTCTCCTGGGCATCACAGGATGGCTGTTCCACGCCCTTCTGGCCGTGATCACCGCCGGATTCATATTAGGTGCCATCCTGTGCCTGCTGATTTACGCCAAGGTCAAGCCGGATCTGGATGAGTGCCGAGAGCTGGCTTACGACAAGCTGGCCCAGATGGAGCGTACAGATTTCTCAAAACTGTCCGATACCGTGATTTACGACAAGGACGGCCGTCAGATAGGGCTTATCAATGCCGGCCACTACCAGTATGTGGGCATCACCGGCATCAGTATAAACATTCAGAACGCATACATTGCTCAGGAGGACAGACGTTTTAAGAGCCATACAGGCGTTGACTGGATTGCCACCTTCCGCGCCGGTCTGGCTCTGGTAAAGCACAGGGGACAAGTCACCCAGGGAGGGAGCACCATCACCCAGCAGGTCATTAAGAATACATACCTGACCCAGGAACAGACCTTCACCCGTAAAATTGTGGAAATCCTTCTGGCCCCTGAGATTGAAAAAAAGTACTCCAAAGCAGACATTATGGAGTTTTACTGCAATACCAATTTCTATGGCCACCAGTGCTACGGCGTGGAAGCTGCCAGCCGCTACTACTTCGGCAAGCATGCGGCAGACCTGAACGTGGAGGAAGCAGCTGTCCTGGTAGGCATCAGCAACAGTCCCTCGGCCTACGATCCGGTAGCCCATCCCAAAGCATCCCTTGAAAAGCGCAACGACGTATTAAAGAGCATGAATGAAATAGGCGAACTTTCCGATGAGGATTACGAAAAGGCCCTGTCAAAGCCCCTCACCGTGGTCAAGCAGGAATCCGAGGGCACGGACGAGAATTACCAGAGCAGCTACGCCATCCACTGCGCGGCCCTGGAGCTGTTAAAGAAAGACGGCTTCCAGTTCCGCTACACCTTTGAGGACAAGGATGACTACAATTCCTACATGGAACGCTATACAACCGCCTACACGGAAAAATCCGACTTAATCCGCGCCGGCGGCTTCAAGATATACACTTCCCTGGACAGCAGTCTCCAGGACATGCTTCAGGCAGACATAGACCAGGGGCTGTCCTCCTACACCGAGCTGCAGGACAATGGAAAGTATGCCCTCCAGGGCGCAGGCGTTATCGTGGACAACCGGTCCAACTACGTGGTGGCCATCGTAGGCGGCAGGGGAAGCGGGGACCAGTTCAACCGTGCCTATTTAAGCGCCAGGCAGCCGGGCAGTACCATCAAACCCCTCATTGACTACGGCCCTGCCTTTGACACCGGAGAGTACTACCCCACGCGCATGGTGAACGACCACAAATGGGAGGACGGGCCTTCCAACAGCGGCGGCAATTACCACGGCAGCGTAACGGTCCGTGAAGCCTTAAACCGCAGCCTGAACACAGTGGCATGGCAGATACTGGAGGACATCGGCGTGGACTACGGCCTCAGCTATCTGGGAGAGATGGAGTTCCAGAAGCTTACATACGTTGACAACGGCGTGCCCTCCCTGAGCATCGGAGGCTTTACCAACGGCGTCCGTGTGGTGGACATGGCTAAGGGATACAGTACCCTGGCCAATTATGGTGTGTACAACGACCGGACCTGTATCACCCAAATCATCCATGAGCACGACGGCGACCTGACCAAGGATTTGCCGCCTGCCGCCAAACAGGTCTATCGTGATGATTCCGCCTTCATGCTCACCGATATCCTGAAAGGCACCATGACCTCCCCCTACGGCACAGGACGCGGACTGGAACTGGATAACGGCATGCCCGCAGCGGGTAAGACAGGAACCACCAACAGCAGTAAGGACACCTGGTTCTGCGGCTACACCCGCTACTATACCACGGCTGTGTGGGTGGGATACGATATCCCCCGCAAGATGCCCGGCATATACGGGAGCACATATGCCGGAAAAATATGGAAAAACATCATGAACCAGATACATGAGGGCCTGGAACCCTGGGATTGGGAGCAGCCTGAAAGTGTGGAATTAAAGGCGGACCCCAGAACGGGAACCCAGGATTACTTCAGCACCACCGCTGAATTCCGGGCCCAGCAAAGCCTGCACGACAAGGAGCAGGCAAAGCTGACCGCGCAGCTGGAACAGGATATCCAGGAATTCACCACCAGGGAAATCAGTTCTGTGGAGGATACATACGCGGTCAAGAGCCAATATCAGGATATCACCTCCCGCCTTCCCCTTCTGGACGACGGGGAGCTGAGGGCCGGCATGCTGGAGCAGGTGGAAAACCGGTACGATTACTTTACCGGTATTATCAGCCAGATGGGCGATACCATTGCCCTTTACGAAAAGCAGAAGGCCATTGACGATGCCAGGGCCAGGGAAGAGGCCCAAAAGCAGGCCGAGGAGAACCGGAAGCAGGCTGAGAAGGATACCAAAAAGAACGAATTCCTGCAGGCCTTAGAGACTGTGGAGGAACTGGAATACCAGCAGAAGAATGCCCAGGATCTGGTGCAGGATGCCATCGGCAAGCTTTCCCTGGTGGCCGGGGACCCGGAGCAGCAGGCTCTGTCCGACCGGCTTCAGGCAGCCATCACGCGGATCTCCGGCCTGCCCACAGAGGAGCAGTGGAACGCATCCCAGGCCGAGAGCCGGGCATCCGAGGAAGCTGCCATGAAGCAGGCCGAGCAGCAGGTGCAGGTACAGCAGAACCAGCTCCGCTCCTCCTTAAACAGCGAAAAATTCAAGTGGAACAACATGGAATACTACGGACCAGGAGGCAGACCGGATGATGAAAATTGATTTACATAAAAAAACAGGGCATACAGGCGCTCCGCGTCTGAAGCTGCCCAAAAAGGCCCCCGTGGAACCCGAAAAGGATACTGCCAATCCCTACCGCATGCCGCCCAGGCGCTGGTTCCTTACATTCATGTGCATGAACATCCCCATCGTAGGATGGATTTACCTGCTCTGTCTGGCCTTTGGAAAAAAAGAAAACCAGCTGCGGGACTTTGCCAAGGCTTACCTGGTCTATAAGCTGGTATTCCTGGCAGCGGCTTTGATCATCCTGGGTATTCTGGTATACATCGGACTGGACCTGGCGGATAAGCTGCTGGCTTATATGGAAATGCTGTAGGTCTGCCTGTCAAATAATAAAAATAAATAAAACAATAAAAAGGTTCGTTCTGAATCTTTGGATAACCTAATAATCCAAAGATCAGAACGAACCTTTTTCCATCCGTGGCCCAGCCTCTATATGACTTCTTCACCCGCAGTTTCCACCGCCTCAGTTTCCACCGCCTCAGTCTCCGCAGCCGCCAGTCTCTGCAGCCGCTAGTTTCCGCAGCCGCCAGTCTCCGCAGCCCTGAAAAGGGCCAGTTCTTCCTTAAGTGCTGCAATCTCCGCCTCGTAAGCTTCTATTTTACGATCCTTTTCCTCCAGAATCTTTTTCTGTTCCTCCACAATGCGCTCAATCATACTGCGGTCCATCATTCCCTCAATGATGTCCCTCAGCGCATCCACTGTTTCCCCGGGAGTCTTGCCCTCCTCGTCAATGGTAATGTCCGCATATTTCTCATAATAAGGCACGCGCTCATTGTAAAGGTCCCGAAGGGTAAAACCCGGTTTCAGGGCAACGCCCCGGTCCACCACATTGCCAATGCGGTTTTCCATCTCCTCATAGCTCATCTTCAGATAGACCACTTCGCTGATTTCCTTCAGGTGCTCCATGGCCTTCTCACCGTATATAACGCTTCCGCCGGGAGCAATGACAGAGAGGGTCACATCCAGTCCGGCATTGATTCTCTCTTCCACTTTAAGGAATCCGTCCATACCCTCCTGTGCAATAATTTCCTTCAGGAGCCTGCCTTCCTTTTCCTGTATCACGATATCCACGTCCACAAAGGAAAATCCCAGCCTCTTGGCCAGCAGTACCCCAATGGTGCTCTTGCCCGATGACGGCATGCCTATCATGGTAATGTTCGGTTTCACGCTTTTTTCCTCCTTGCAGTCCTTTTCTTATCACTCTGCCTTTTCACCGGCTTTTTCACCGAATATCCAAAGCTCCCCAGCTTCTTTCCCAGCTCAAAGTACTCTCCGTGGGAATAGCTCACAAGTCCGGATGCATTGAGGTTGAACTTTCCCCTGTCGTCCATGTACTGGTTGTCAATGGTCACCCCCATCACCTTGGCAATGAACATATCATGGCTTCCCAGTTCCTTCACTTCCACCACCTTGCACTCAATGTTCACCGGGCTTTCCTCCACTCCCGGCGCCTTCACATACCTGGATGCCTGGGGTGTCAGCCTTGTCTCCTTAAATTTGTCCACATCCCTGCCGGATTTTACGCCGCAGTAATCCGTGGCCCGTACCAGCCGCTTATTCACCAGGTTGATGACAAATTCGCCTGTATCCCTGATGATGCTGTGGGAAAAACGTTCTTTGCGTATGGATATGGACACCATAGCCGGATCCGAGCAGATGGTGCCCGCCCAGGCCACTGTGATGATGTTAGGTGTCTCTCCCTCCCTGCCGCAGCTGACCATAACAGCCGGCACCGGGTAGAGCATGTTGCCTGGTTTCCAGTATTCCTTTGACATATCTTAATCCTCCTGCCCTGCCGGGCCGTTGTCCTAATCCTGCTCCGCCAGCATCAGCTCCGGAATCAATTGTTTTTTACGGGATACCACCCCCGGCAGGCTCAGCACCGGTTCCGGCTTTTCCGTGGCTTCCTCTATATCCAGATGAAAGGCCTTGGCCGCCAGCTGCACCGCGCCCTGCCCGTAACAAATCAGGTCCGTGGATTCCTTCAGTATGTTGGTCAGCATGAAAAATGCCATATCCAGGCTGTTGCTCTCCTTGGCCTTTTCCATATAACCCAGCATCTTCTCCTTCAGGGTTTCCAGCTCTATATCGTTTAACGACGTAATCTGTCCCACGCCAATCAGCGCCTTGCCAACAGAAAACTTCTTAAAATCCTGGTAGAAAATCTCCTCATCGGACTTATCCTTAAGATTACTTCCCGCTCCGAACATTTCCATGGCGTATTTCTCTATATCCAGGCCTGCTATGGCTGCCAGGGACCTGGCTGCCATCTCATCCACCGGTGTGCAGGTTGGTGAGCGGAACAACAAGGTATCCGACACAATAGCGCTGCACAAAAGCCCTGCAATCTTCGGCTCAATATCCACCTTGTTTTCCATGTACATCTGGTAAATGATGGTGGCCGTACAGCCCAGGGGCTGGTTGCGGAAGAACACCGGAGCCATGGTCTGGACGGTTCCCAGCCTGTGATGGTCGATGATCTCCATGATTTCGGCGCTCTCGATACCTGCCACTGCCTGGCTCTTCTCGTTGTGGTCCACCAGGATAACCTGTTTTCCCTTGGCGCCCAACAGGTTCCGGCGTGAAATCATTCCCAGATACCTTCCCTCCTTGTCCAGGATGGGGAAGTCCCGGTGCCGTTTGCTGGCCATGACCTCCCGGATTTCATCTGTATAATCATCGCTGTTAAAGGTTATGAGGTGCTCCCTGGTCATGAAATAGCTGATAGGCATGCTCTGGTTAATCAGACGGGCCGCCGTATATGTGTCGTAGGTGGTGGCAATGACCGTACATCCCCTGTCCTGGGCAATCTTCTTGATGGTCATGGACACGCCTGCGCCCTCACACACAATGATGCAGTCAGCCCCCATCTCGATGGCGCAGAGCTGGGACTCATAACGGTTGCCCAGTATAACCAGGTCATGGGGTTCAATGTAAAATTCCATCAGGTCCGGATTGGCGGCTGCAATCAGCACCTTTCCCTTGTCAAAATAGACGTCCGCATCCCCCACCACAATATCAGCTTCCAGTGTTTCAATGATGTTGGAATACTGGGTATGGGCCTTGGACAAGA